>ERZ827440.1659-NODE-1659-length-23031-cov-5.714833_pt1 | contig 23031 bp, 16 predicted proteins | sample MGYA00519774_ERZ827440 | MGnify/ENA primary metagenome ERZ827440 (study PRJEB31778, sample SAMEA3449302) | human gut metagenome | biome: human gut; feature: human-associated habitat; material: faeces | place: United Kingdom | collected 2010/2012 ... | reverse complement strand
GGCTCCTGCTGACGCTCGGGCTGCTTGTCCTCACCGTCCAGACCGCCAGCCCCATCGCGTTTGGCCTTGCGATCTGCATGGTCGTGCTGCCGCTTTTGTGCCTGCCCTTCAATTTGCTTGCAGCCAAAAAGCTGAAACTATCCGCAAATATGCCCGTCAATTTGAAAAAGGGCACGGAAGGATTATTGGAAGTAACTGTCCAAAATCCGTCCTTCTTTCCGATCTGCCTGTGTGCCTGCCGTGTCCGCTTGGAGAATCAGCTGAATGGAGAAGTCCAATCGATAACACTCTCCTGCGGCGTCTGGCCGAAGCGTTCACAAACTATCCGCGCGACATTTGGCAGCCCGTTCTGCGGCCGCATCCGCCTGACGGTCGCTTCCGCGTGCCTCTACGACTGCTTCGGCCTCGTTGGAGTTCGCGCACATACCGTCGCCCACACGGCCTCCGTCGTCCAGCCCGACACGTTCCCGCAGAATCTGCTCCTCAGTCCTTCGGCGGCCCGCGTCGAAGACGCCGAGGACTACTCCACCGAACGTCCCGGCTCCGACCTCTCGGAAATTTTCCAGATCCGCGACTATGTCCCCGGCGACAGCCCGCGCCAAGTCCATTGGAAACTTTCACAAAAATACGGCAAGTTAATTGTGAAAGATGCCTCGCTGCCCATCACGCGCTCCGCGGCCCTCTTCTGGGAGCGCACCGAATCCCAATCCACAAACGCCCGCACAGACGCCGAGGCCGAGATCGTCGTCTCGCTTTGCCGAAACCTGCTGGCCCAGTCTGTCCAATTCACGCTCTGCTGGAACGAAAACAGCCAGCTGGTGCGACATTTGGTACGCGATCTCGACGAACTCATCGCCTTGCTTCCGCGTCTGCTGACCGCCAGGCCCGAAACCGGCCTCTCCGGCGCACAGCTGCTGTTGCAGACCGTACCGGCTGGCGCATATTCCCACCTGATCTACGTCAGTGGCGAACAGCCTGCTGGCCCGAACCTGCAAACCCTCGGTCATCTCACGGCCCTCGTCTGCGGCGCGGATTATACCGAAACCAACTATCCCGACCAGCTCTCCGAGCTGACGATCTAAGGAGGCCCAATGAAACAGAAAACATCCGGCCTCCACGTCGGAAAATACCGAAAACAGCCAGATTTCAAAACAAATCTCGCCGTAATGGTTCTTCCTGCAGCGCTGATCTTCTGCGCCCTCGTGGGCCTGCTCACCACCGTCACCGGATTGAGCAGCATCCTGCCCCTCTTCGCCTCGGGACTCGTCTGCCTCGCGCTGTTTGCGGCGGCAAAACACTTCCGCAAAGAGGCTATCCTGCTGCCCGCCGCGGTCGTGATACTTATTGTAATAGTAATTTTTGCGCGAGCAACGCTCCTGAACGGCTTCGCCGCGCTCTGGAATGAGACACGCGACCTCTGGGCCAGTGAAAAAGGTATCCTGCTTCCCCTCGCGCAAACTGACAACTCCGGCCTCTGGCTGGCCAGCATCCTGCTTGGCCTTTTCCTCGCCGCGCTCAGCCTCGCCCTTTCGCGCACCCCAACTTTGGCCTCTGTACTCTTGATCCTCTTGACCGTTGCGGCAAGCCTCGTCCACGTCACGCTGTGGCTTATCCTATCGGCCGGGATCGCCCTGTTGCTGTTGGCTTGGCAGAAAAATACGGTTTCCGCAGTCAACTTTCTCTTGCTCGGCGCAGTTGTGCTTGGAATTGCCGCATTGACGCTTCCATTCGGCACAATGCAGAATCTTTCCCAGACCGCCAAAGGCGCCCTGCACCAGTGGCGTTATGAAAAAACAGAAATTTTGCCGGAGGGCGATCTGAGCAAGCCAGTCCCCGCAGCGGACGGAACAGAAGCCATTCTGTCCGTTACTTCGGACAAAACCGACACGCTCTATCTACGCGGCTTCGTCGGCGATGTGTACGAAAACGGCACATGGTCTGCCTTGGATGCCGAAAACGCGGCAAATGAAAAAGATCTGTTCTACTGGCTCCACGAGAACGGCTTCTACCCGCAGTCCCAATTTGCACTTTCTGCCGCACAAACCGCAGAATACAAAACCGAAACCATCCAAATTTCAAATCTTTCTACCTGTTCGCTTTACCGCTATGAGCCGTTCTCCGTTTTATCAGCCAATGCCGGAACAAGCAAAAACCTTCTCCTTCCTTCCGTCGTGGAAACCTCCGGCTGGAACGGTGAACGCGAATATTCCTATACCGTAATTGCAAATTCTTCTGCGATTTTACCTGAAATTCTGGACGAGTTGCAGCAAAATGAGGCAAACGACGCTTACCTCCAAATGGAGAGCGCCTACCGCGACTTTGTGGATTCCTACGCACTCGCCGTTCCGCAAGAATTTACAGACGAACTCGGCGCTTTACTCGAAGAAACCGAGCAGAATCTCAACTTTTCCGGCGCTTTAACAAAAGAAGAAGCCCAGCTCTGCGCCCTTTCCTTCTTGGAGACCTGCTTCGGCGGCGATACGTCCCTTCCATTGGACAGCACGGCCAAGGGCACGACCTACCAATACGCCACCGTCGCGGCGCTTGCCCTCCGCTATTACGGCATCCCGGCCCGTTATGTCGAGGGATTTACCGTCAAAACCGCCGAAAACGAGAACGTTTCCGTCATGGATGAGAACGCCGGGGCGTGGGTCGAGGTGTATCAGGACGGCGTCGGCTGGCTGCCGCTGGCGCTGACGCCCGGCCTCGAGAGCCTCGCCCCGGAGCAGACCGAGAGCGGCATCAAGCCCGTGGGTTCCGGTGAGGGCGAGGGCAGCGGCCCGCGCGTCACCGAGGGGCAGGAGCCGGAGCAGAACGACGCGGATCAGTCCGAAAACCCGGACAATACGCCGGACGGCGGTCAGCGCACCGGCCTGCTCGCAAAGCCCGCGTTCTGGATTTTACTCATAGCGGGAATTTTGCTCCTGTTCGTTCTGTTTATCCTCATTCGCCACCATATCATCCTCAAAAACAGGCAGAAAACCTTTGATGATCCGGACAATTCCGAGGCCATTCCCAGCCTGTTCTCCGATGCAGCAAAGCTCCTGTCCGCCCTCGGCTTCGACCGAAACGGAGGCTCGATGCTGACGCTGTATGGCCCAATTTCCGGACGCTTTGGCGAAGAGACCGCAAACGCGTTCCGCGCCATGGTCTTCCTGAACGAACAGGCGCTCTTTTCCTCGAAAGCGCCGGACGATCCGGAGCGCGAAATGATGCGAAATTTCCACAAAACAGTCCTGAATCTGCTCAAAACCAACACAAAATGGTCCAGAAAGCTGCGCCTCAAGTGGCTGAATTGTCTCTACTGATGGGAGGTATCCTATGAAACTCAACCGAATCATCTCGGCCTTGCTCCTGCTGGCCCTGCTTCTCTCCTGCCTCCCGCTCGGCGTGTCGGCGACAGATGACGAGAATAGTTTTTATTTCTCGGCAGAAACTTCAAAAACGCTTGTGGTTTCTCCACAAAAAATTCCATATTCCGAAAATCAGACAATCGCCGAAGCGCTGACAGCCGCCGGAATCAAGCTGACCATCGACAGCGGCAGCAGCTTCGTCACCGCCATCAACGGCATCTCCGGCAAATACCTCTATTGCGGAGATTTTTCGGCTGAACAGGGGCTGGCTCTGCCCGCAGGCTCGGTGCATTATCTGTTTTTTACCGAAGATCTCACTGCGGCACTGACGGATGGGCGAAAAGCGCTGATGCGCGCCATGGCGGACTATCTTGCCGAAGATCCCGACGTGCAGAACGCCGCAAAAACGCCCTATCAGGCAGCATCCGCCGCCTACCCCGGCATCTCAGACGCAGACGCGCAGCGCTGCGCGGACGCAATCACCACAGCCATCGCAGAATACCGCGCCAGTCTGACTGGCGGCTATGAGATCACCTTTTCCGGCTATACGGGCGGAAATTATGAGGTTTACGCTGAAAACAAATTCGGAAAACGCTTTACGGACACGGGCCATCCCGGCGTTCTTACGCTCCCGATGGGCGATGGCTACACCTTCTGCATCCGTCAGGGCATCCGCCAGGTCTCCGGCGCACTGAACGTCAGCGGACCGGCGACGATCCAGGCCGCGCTCCCAGCCTCGGATGACTGGTTCAACGAAACGGCGTTCCAGATCTCCGCCGAAAGCGGCAATGATTTCAAGGCGATAGCCTGTACGATCCGTGACCACACAGTGGCGGTCCTCGTTCCAGACGTTCTCTCCGGCGATCTGTGCCCCTATATCGAGCTGAACAAGCCGTATACGAAGGCCGCGACGGTCACGGCCCTCTATTCCGACGCCAGCGGAAAGCCGCAGGAGAAGATCATCCCGGAATTCGTCAAAACAACCAGCCTTCCGAACGTGCTTTCCCGCGGCGCGGCGGGCAATACTGTCATCCTCCGCGCAAGCATAACGGGGACAGACGGCTATGACCAGAGCGTCGACCTGACCCTGCGGCTCGACCGGATGCCGACGCTGGCCTCTCTCCGCGTGACGAACGCAGCCGAGACCTCGCAGGCCGCAGACAAGGCGTTCTCCCCGACGGATACGGAATACACCTACCAGATCGTCGACACCGCCAAAGAGCTGCGAATCTATCCCACGGCGACGCTTACGGGCAGCAGCATAACCATCTCCTCCAACGAAACAGATTACCCGCTCGACGAAAAGGGCGGCGCAGCCGTGCCGGTCAACGGGAACACCGACGTCACCGTCTCGGTGAAAAACGGCGCGTATGAGACGGCCTATACCCTGCACATCCAGCCCGTCAAGGGGCAAAGCGTCAAGCTCATCCTGAAGGACGCGGACGAGCTTGAGGTGCGGAACAAAAACGGCGAGGTTCTGGCCTATACCTCGGTTCTGGAGCTTGGGAAACCGGTCTATACCTACACACTGGTCCCGAACGAAACCTACAGCTACGTGGCAACGAAGAACACCTGGTATCACGCGAAGAAGGACTTTACGCTCAGCGACGTGGGCAGCGGCCTGACCATGACCGTCGAGGTGACGGCCGGAGACTGGCTGACCGAGCTGACGCTTGACGTGCCGTTTGACGGCGGCACGAGCTTCACGCCAGCGCAGCACACCTATTCCGCCACATACTGGGACGCCACGGTGACGCCCTCTGCGCAGGCCGCGCAGCAGAACGAGGACGGGGATCTCCTCGGCCCTGTCTGTGTGATTTACCCCACACAGAGCACAAAGCAGCCCGAGACGCCGCAGCAGCAGATCGATTTAAGCTCCGGGAAAAGCGCCTATCTGAACTGGGCCGTGCTGAACGGCAGCGCCCACGAGAATACGCTCACCTTCCGTGCCTCGCGCTATGACACGGCAACGAAGATCACCAGCTATACGGACTATCAGGTGACGCTGAAACGGTCGCTCAGCCTCGAGAGCCTGTCCGCCTCAGCAAACGGCGTATCCGTGCCGCTCCGCTATCAAACCGCCTCCGGCACGCAGGCAGAGGGCTATAAAGCCACGCAATCAGACTATACCGTGCTCGTCCCGGCGGCAGCACGCTCGCTGGATCTGAAGCTCCAGGCGCACGGAAAACTGCCAAAATACGGCGACGAAGACGTGGGCTATCTCGTGGACGGGACGCCGCTCCCGGAGGATCAAACCTCGTCCACAAGGCCGGTATACGAGCTGTCTCTGCCGCTGAACGGCAGCGGCAGCACCGAGACGCTCCGCTTCACGCTGACGAACCGGCACAACGAGACCGCGAAAACGGTCTATACCATCACCGTCCAGAAGGCGGCGGCAACCAGCGTCCGCTTCCAAACCACGCCGAAGGACACGCTGATCTGCGTCATAGAATCGGGCAGCAATCAGCGCGTCTGGCCGGAGGACGGCGTCTTCGCGCTCTCCGAGGGCTTTACCTATCTCTATTCGATCACCAGTCCGGGCTATATCGGGCAGGGCGGCGAGATGACGCTCAGCACGGAAAACGGCGTGCAGAAGCTGACCATGGGCGGCAAAACATACTTCGATCTCAGCAACGTCGCCATTTCCTTGCAGACAGCGCAGAAAAACACAACGCTGGACACCACACTGAGCGCCGAATGGGCAGATTTCCGTGGAACGGCCTATGTAAAAGGCCAGATGGCCGCGGGCGGCAACCGCAACAACGCCGTCACAGACGCGCCCACGCCCATCTCCGCGACGGAAGGCACGCTCTACTGGGCCGTCCATCTCGGCTCCTCGGCCACCGGCAGCGGCAGCATGGGCGGCGGCTCGGTCAGCAATCCGATCCTCGTGAACGACGAGCTGATTGTCTACGCCGGAAGTACGCTCTACCGCATCAACAAGGACACGGGCGAAACGATCAAAACCGGGAAAATGGCCGGTTCGTCCAGCTTCTCCATCAACGGCCCGACCTATGCAGACGGCATGATCTTCGTCGCACTGACGAACGGCGTGGTGCAGGCGTTCGACGCCGACTCGCTGGAATCCCTCTGGATCTACCATGACCCGCTCAAGGGCCAGCCGAACTGCCCCATTACCGTCTCAAACGGCTATGCCTATACCGGCTTCTGGAACAGTGAGACCCGCGACGCCAGCTTCGTCTGCCTCCCCATCGCGGACGAGCGGCCAAACGTGAAAAATGAAGAAAAATATGCCGCCTGGCGGCACGTGCAGACCGGCGGCTTCTACTGGGCGGGCGCATGCGTCCAAAACGGCGTCCTCCTCGTGGGCACGGACGACGGCCAGGACTCGACCTCGCCGGTGCTGTCGACCGGCCGCGTGCTGCTGTTCGACGCGGCCACGGGTGCGCTGCTGGACGAAGTGGGCGGCATCTGCGGCGACGTGCGCAGCACCATCTGCTATGACAGCGGCAGCAAGGCCTACTATGCGACCAGCAAGGGCGGCGAATTCATCCGGATCAAGCTGAACGCGACGGGGCGGAAGATCGACTCGAAGCAGACGCTCAAGCTGCAAAACGGCACAACCAGTGTCGCCATGAGCACCTCGACGCCCGTCGTCTACAATGGGCGGGCCTATGTCGGCGTCTCCGGCAGCAGCCAATTTTATGCGTATTCCGGCCATAACATCACAGTCATCGACCTTGACGGCGCAATGTCCATCGCCTACCGCGTACCCACAAAGGGCTATCCGCAGGCGTCCGGTCTGCTCACAACGGCGTATGAAGACGGCGCGAACGGCGGCGTCTACGTATACTTCGCAGAGAACACCATCCCCGGCACGATCCGCCTCCTGTACGACCGGAAGGGGCAGACGAGCCCGGCGCCGACCACGATGGAATCCGGAAAGAAGGTGGCCTATGCCCTGTTCTCCCCGAGCAGCGGCCACGCGGAGCATTGCATTTGCAGCCTGATCGCGGACGCAGAGGGCACGATCTACTTCAAAAACGACTCCGGCCATCTGATGGCCTATGGCCGTATGCTGAAGGGCATGGAGATCGAATCACAGCCCACAAAGACGACCTATGCGCCGGGCGAGACGTTCGACACGGCGGGTCTGACCGCGGTGGGCGATTTCGGGCGCGGCGTGAAGCGCAACGTGACGGCATATCTGATCCCCCCGGCGGACGCCATTCAGGCGGGCGATACCTCCGTCACGCTCAAATACGGCAAGGGCCTGACCATGTACCAGAATCAGCCCGACGGAAACGGCGGCATGGTGAGCAACCTGACAACATCCCCGACGCTGAAGGTGGACATCCGCGTAGACAGCGGACAGACGGACGGCAAGATCGGTGACATCACATGGCACTGGAAGTCCAGCACTGGCGTTCTGACCGTGGACACGATCCCGGAAGGTCAGATGCTGTTCGCGGCGTGCTATGACGCGAACGGCCGGGTAACAAAGGCACTGCCGCTGACGGCAGGCACGAATGATCTGACCAAGGACAGCGCACAGATCAAGCTCTTCCTGCTGGACAGCAAGCTCGCGCCGCTCTGCGATGCAAAACTGGTGATAAAGGAGTAAGCGATGAGAAAAATACGATTTGTTGCACTGCTCCTCGCGCTCGCGCTGCTGCTCTGTGCATGCGGCGCAGCGAAAACGCCGCTGGAACAGGCGGCGGCCTATCTCAAAAAGGCCGCGCCGAATCCGGGCTATGGTTCGTTGAACGGCGACTGGACGGTGTTCGGCCTCGCGCGCTCCGGCGTGCAGGTCGCGGGCAAATACTATGAGACATATTATGGAAATGTCGAGGCCGCAGTCACGGAGGCGGGCGGCAAGCTCAGCGAGACGAAGTACACCGAGTATTCCCGCCTCGTGCTGGCGCTGACGGCCATCGGCCGCGACCCGCGCGGCGTGGGCGGCTATGACCTGCTCGTGCCGTTAGCGGATCTTGAGCGCGTCGCGATGCAGGGCGTCAACGGGTCGATCTACGCATTGTTAGCGCTGGATTCTGCGGGCTATGAGATCCCGCAAAACCCGGACGCCGCCGTGCAGGCCACGCGCGAGGGCTACGTGGATGAGATCCTCTCCCGCCAGAATCCGGACGGCGGCTGGGGCCTCGCCGGCGGCGGCTCCGACGTCGATCTGACGGCAATGGCCTTGCAGGCGCTCGCAAAATACCGTGATAATTCAACGGTTTCCGCCGCGGTGGACGCGGGGCTGGACTGGCTGGTCTGGCAGCAGGAGCCGGACGGGACGTTCGTCTCCTGGGGCACGGTGAGCAGCGAGTCGGTCTGTCAGGTGCTCGTGGCGCTGACAGAGCTTGGAATCTCCCTCGAGGATGAACGTTTTTATAAGAATCACGCCACATTAGAGGATGTTCTCCTGCGTTTTCAGCAGGAAAACGGCAGTTTTTCCCACACATTGGATGGCGGCAGCGACCTGACCGCAACGACACAGGCGCTCTACGCCCTCGCCGCCGCACAGCGGCAGCGGGACGGCAAAACCACGCTCTATGATATGACAGACACCGCGCAGTAACATACAGAAAACGCAAACCCGGACGGCTGTTTCCAGCCGTCCGGGTCGTTTTATGTTCAAAAATCAAAGGTCTTTGCAGAGCGTCGCAGCCATAACGGCCTTGATCGTGTGCATCCGGTTTTCGGCCTCGTCAAAGACGATGGAGGCCGGGCTTTCAAAGACCTCGTCAGTCACTTCCATGGCCTCGAGACCATACTTTTCATGGATCTTCTGGCCGATGCCGGTGCCAAGGTCGTGGAACGCGGGCAGGCAGTGCATGAACTTGCACTGCGCTCCGGCCAGCGCCATCGCCTTCGCGTTGACCTGATAGGGCAGCAGGTCGTCGATGCGCTGCTGCCAGACCTCGTCCGGCTCGCCCATCGACACCCAGACGTCGGTATAGAGGACATGCGCGCCCTTGACCGCGCTGGCAACATCGGAGTTGAACTCGAGCGTCGCGCCGGTCTCGGCGGCAATGGCTTCACAGGTGGCAACCAGCGCCTTGTCCGGGAAGTAGGCTTCCGGCGCACAGGCCACGAAGTGCATGCCCATCTTCGCGCAGCCGACCATCAGCGAGTTGCCCATGTTGTAGCGCGCATCGCCCATGTAGACGAGCTTTTTGCCCTTCAGCTCGCCAAAATGTTCCTGGATCGTCAGGAAATCAGCCAGGATCTGCGTCGGATGGAACTCGTTTGTCAGGCCGTTCCAGACCGGGACGCCCGCGTATTTCGCGAGATCCTCCACGATCTCCTGCCCAAAGCCGCGATATTCAATGCCGTCGAACATCCGGCCGAGGACGCGGGCCGTGTCGGCGATGGATTCCTTCTTGCCGATCTGCGAGCCGGAGGGATCGAGGTAGACCGGGTGCATCCCGAGGTCGGCAGCGGCCACCTCAAACGCGCAGCGCGTCCGCGTGGAGGTCTTCTCAAAGATCAACGCGACATTTTTGCCCGTGCAGAGCTTGTGCGGCGTGCCGGCCTTTTTCTCGGCCTTCAGCTTCGCCGCCAGCGCAAGCAGGTCAGAAATTTCTGCCGGCGTAAAGTCCAGCAGCTTCAGAAAATTCTTTTGATAGAACAAATTCATGGTATTCTCCCCTATTACAATACTTTGGCAAGGAACGATTGCAGGCGTTCGCCCTTCGGCGCGCCGAAAATTTCATCGGGCGTTCCCTCTTCGGCGATCACGCCGTCGTCCAGGAACAGCACCCGGCTAGCGACCTCGCGGGCGAATCCCATCTCGTGCGTCACGACGACCATTGTCATGCCGCTTTTCGCCAGCTCCTTCATCACGTCGAGCACCTCGCCGACCATCTCGGGGTCGAGCGCGGACGTCGGCTCATCGAAGAGCATCACATCCGGCTCCATGCAGAGCGCACGCACGATGGCGACGCGCTGCTTCTGTCCGCCGGAGAGCTGATTGGGCCATGCGTCCGCCCGGTCGGCCAGACCTACGCGGGCCAGCAGCTCCATTGCTTTTTTCTCGGCCTCGGCCTTCGGCGTTTTTTTCAGCATGATGGGCGCACAGGTCAGATTGTCGAGCACGGTCATGTGCGGGAACAGGTTGAACTGCTGGAAGACCATGCCCATCTTCTGGCGGTGGCGGTTGAGGTCGATCTTTTTGTCGGTCAGCTCGTCGCCCTCAAACAGGATGCTGCCGGACGTCGGCGTCTCGAGCAGGTTCAAACAGCGCAGGAACGTGGACTTGCCGGAGCCGGACGGCCCGATGACGCAGATGACGTCGCCCTTGTCGATCTCGACATTCACGCCCTTGAGCACTTCGAGGCCGCCAAAGGATTTGCAGAGATTACTTACGGTGATCACGGTTCGACAGCCTCCTTTCAAAGACCCACAGCAGCTTTGTCAGCGCCACGACGAGGATCAGATACGTCGCCGCAACGATGAGCAGCGGGTTGACCGCGTCGTAGGTATTGTTCCGGACGAGGTTGCCCGCGCGGGTCAGGTCGACGACGGCGACATAGCCCGCGACGGCAGTCTCCTTCAAAAGGGCGATCAACTCGTTGCCGATGGCGGGCAGGATGTAGCGCAGCGCCTGCGGGAAGATGATCTTGCGCACGGCCTGCAGCTTCGACATGCCGAGGCTCCGCCCGGCCTCCATCTGGCCGCGGTCGACCGAGTTGATGCCGCCGCGAATCAGCTCCGCCATATACGCGCCGGAGTTGATGCCGAACGTCAGGATGCCGACCGTGATGCCCTCGGCGCTGGTCATAATGATGAAGTAGAAAATCAGCAGCAGCACGACGACCGGTACGCCGCGGATGACCGTGACATAGAGGTCACAGATCCACGCGAGCGGCTTCAGCGCTTTCGTGCCCTCGGCGCAGTATTTGATGACGGCGATCAGCGTGCCGATGAGCACGCCGATGAGCAGTGCGCCGAGCGTGATGACGATGGTGTTGCCGAAGCCCTCCAGCATCAGCTTCCAATATTGCGTTTCAATGAACGTCTCGTGCAGCTTTTGCAGCCAAGTGCTGAAAAATCCCATCGGGACGCCTCCTCTCTCAGGTACAGGGCCAGAAGCAGAGCTTCTGACCCTGACGGTATTTCAGGTGATTACGAATTTGCGGGGGACGTATAGGGCGCGTCGTACTTCTCGAAGATGGAAGCGATCGTGCCGTCGGCCACGAGGCCGTTCAGGATCGTGTTGATCTCGGCCACGAGGTCCTCGCTGCCGAAGGCAAAGGCGAAGGCGTATGGCTCGGTGGTCATGGCCTCGTCCAGGATGACGAGCTGGTCGCCGCCCGCCGCGTTGTAGACCTTGACCATGTCAGCCGCCGTCAGGTCGTCGATGACCCAGGCGTCGACCTTGCCGCTCGTCAGTGCGGTCTGCGCGTCGCTGTTGGCCGCGAAGGAGCTGACGTCGTAGCCATTGTCCATGCAGAAGCTCTCGGCGGTCGTGCCGGTCTGGACAGAGACTTTCTTGCCCTCGAGATCGGCCTTGCAGGTGATGGAGCTGCCCTCAGTCACGACGATGGCCTGCGCCGCGAGGCAGTAGGGATCGGTGAAGAGGACGTTCTTCTGGCGCTTTTCAGTCACGGAGATGCCGGACACGCCGACGTCAAACTTGCCGGCCTGTACGCCGGGAAGGACAGAATCGAAGTCCATCTGGTTGATCTCGAGCGTCACGCCGAGCTGTTCGCAGATGAGGTTCAGGACGTCGATCTCAATGCCGACGACCTCGTTGTTGTCGCCGAGGGATTCAAACGGGGGGAAATCGGGGCTGGTCGCGATGGTGAGCTTCCCGGCCTTCTGGACGCTCTTGAGCGTCGTGCCCTTTTCGCCGCAGCCGGTGAACATCGCGCAGATCATGAGCGCTGCAAGCAGCAATGCGATCATCTTTTTCATCGTTAAAAGTCTCCTTTCGCAAGACACGCTGTCACGTAGTCGATCTGTTCCTGAACCTTCGCCGGGCCGCCCGCGCTCGTGCGCTTTTCCACGCACGCCGTCAGGTCGATGGCCTCGTAGACGTCGGAATCGAACAGGTCGCTGTATTGTTGATAGGTTTCGAGCGGCAGTTCCTCGAGCACCGCGCCGGACTTCACGCAGTCGCCGACGATCGCGCCGGAGATTTTATAAGCACTCCGGAACGGGAGGCCCTTTCGCACGAGATAGTCGGCGAGATCCGTTGCGTTGATGAAGCCGCGCTGCGCGGCCTTTTTCATCGCCTCGGGCTTGGCCGTCATCGTCTCGATCATCCCGGTCATCACCGGCAGGCACATCGACACGGTGTCGCACGCATCAAACACGCCCTCCTTGTCCTCCTGCATGTCCTTGTTATAGGCCATCGGGAGGCCCTTCAGCATCGTCAGCAGACCGACGAGGTCGCCGTAGACGCGGCCCGTCTTGCCGCGGATCAGCTCCGCCATGTCGGAATTTTTCTTCTGCGGCATGATGGAAGATCCGGTCGTGTAGGCGTCCGACAGCTCCACAAAGCCAAATTCCCAGCTCGTCCAGAGGATGAGTTCTTCGGACAGGCGCGACAGGTGCATCATCAGGATGGCCACGGCGCTGAGGAACTCCGCGCAGAAATCGCGGTCGGACACGCCGTCAAGCGAATTCATGCAGATCCCGTCAAAGCCGAGCTGCGCGGCCTCCATGGCGCGATCGGTCGGATAGGTCGTTCCGGCGAGGGCGCAGCAGCCGATAGGGCTGCGGTTCATGCGCTTGCGGCAGTCGGAAAGGCGGCTGCGGTCGCGCAGGAGCATCATCGCGTAGGCCATCAGGTGGTGGCCAAAGGTGATGGGCTGGGCGCGCTGCAGATGCGTATAGCCCGGCATGATGGCCGATTTGTATTCCGCCGCGCGATCTACAAGCGCCTCGATCAGCGTTTTCACCTGCCCGGAAATGGCGTCGCACTGCTCGCGCAGATACATCCGCAGGTCGAGCGCAACCTGATCGTTCCGGCTGCGCGCGGTGTGCAGCTTTTTGCCCACGTCACCGAGCCGTTCGGTCAGAACCTGCTCGACGAACATGTGGATGTCCTCGCATGCGGGATCGAATTGCAGCTTGCCGGAGCCGAGATCGTCCAGAATGGTTTGCAGCCCGTCGATCAGGGTATCGGCGTCCGCCTTTGGCAGAATACCGGTCGCGCCGAGCATGGCGGCGTGCGCCATGCTGCCGGTGATGTCCTGCCGGTACATCCGGCAGTCAAAGCCGATGGACGAGTTGAAATCGTCCGCCAGACGGTCGGTCTGCCCGTCCGTGCGCCCGGCCCACATCTTCGCCATGCTCGCTCACTTCCTTTTCTGGGAAACCTCTGAAGAGTTCCTTTTCGGCCTTCGCCGGATCTTTTGCCCCAATGCTGCGGTTTGAAAAACTTGAAATCCACAAAGGATGTCTGCGTTTTTCAAATCTTGCCTTGAGACAAAATCTCTCGGCAAATGCTCTCAAGGATCTCATCAGAGCTTTCCCCGTGTTCTATCATTAAAGTTTGCCTTGTTCTCTCAAAGCCTCGACCTGCGTCGGCAGGCCCCAGATGTTGATGAAGCCCTCGGCCTGCGCCTGATTGTAATCGCTCTCGCCGAAGGTAACCAGTTCTTCGCTGTAGAGCGAATAAGGGCTTGTCGTTCCGGCGGGGATGATGTTGCCCTTGTAGAGCTTCAGCTTGACCGAGCCGGTCACGAGCTTGTTGGACTCGTTCGCGAACGCGACCAGCGCGTTCGTCAGCGCGGAGTACCACTTGCCGTTGTAGATCTGGTCGGCGAGGTCGACGGCCAGCTTCTTCTTCTCGTGCAGCGTGTCCTTGTCGACAGTCAGCATTTCGAGCTGCTCGTGCGCGAAGTAGAGGATGGAGCCGCCCGGCGTCTCATAGACGCCCCGATCCTTCATGCCGATCAGCCGGTTCTCGACGATGTCGATGATGCCGATGCCGTTCGCGCCGCCGATGGCGTTCAGCTTCTTGATGATCTGGCTGGCCTTCATCTTCTCGCCGTCGAGTGCGACGGGCGCGCCGGCCTCAAAGTCGATGGTGACGTAGGTGGGCTTGTCCGGCGCCTGGAACGGCGAAACGCCCATCTCGAGGAAGCCGGGCTTGTCGTAATCCGGCTCGTTCGCGGGATCTTCAAGGTCGAGTCCTTCATGGCTCAGATGCCACAGGTTCTTGTCCTTGGAATAGTTCGTCTCGCGGCTGATCTTCAGCGGCACATTGTGCGCCTCTGCATAGTCGATCTCTTCCTCTCTGGACTTGATGTCCCACTCGCGCCACGGCGCGATGATCTTCATATCCGGGGCGAAGCGCTTGATGGCCAGCTCAAACCGGACCTGATCGTTGCCCTTGCCGGTCGCGCCGTGCGCGATGGCGTCCGCGCCCTCGGCGAGGGCGATCTCGGCCAGCTTCTTGCCGATGACCGGTCTTGCAAAGGCCGTGCCCAGCAGGTAGGTCTCATACTTGGCGTCCATCTTCATCGCCGGAACGATGACCTCGTCGACCATCTCGTCGACCAGATCGGCGATGATCAGCTTGCTTGCGCCGGTCTTGAGGGCCTTTTCTTCGAGCCCGTCCAGCTCGTCGCCCTGGCCGACGTCCGCGGCCACCGCGATGATCTCCGGATCGTTGTAGTTTTCCTTCAACCACGGGATGATGATTGACGTATCCAGTCCGCCCGAGTAAGCCAGCACGATTTTCTTAATTTCATTCTTATTCATATCCATTTTCCTCCGTTCGATGTGGGGTGGTGTGTTTGTTTATGCGCTTATTATACACCGATATTCATGTTTGTCAAGCAAATATTCAATAAATATTCACTATCGATGAATTTTATGCCGGATGCACAAATCACGTTCCATAGGCGGAGACGAGCTTGTCAGATTGCATAATTATTCATCCGAAGGAAAAATCGTCCTTGCTCCGCTTTCCGGCATTTGCCTTTCCGGGCTGCGTATGCTATACTATATCAACCTCAAAAGAACGTGCAGAGAAAGGAGCCTGCCCATGACTGCAATATCCGCCATGATCGCCTCGGCGCAGCCGGTCGCGGCCGTGATCATCAGCGTTGCGCTGATGCTGTTCTTTGGCTTCGCCATGACGCGCATCACAAAGCTGCTGCGCCTGCCGAACGTCACGGCCTATATCGTCGCGGGCATCCTCCTCGGGCCATACTGCCTCGGCCTTGTGCCGCAGCGCATCATCGACGGCATGGACTTTTTGTCCGATGTCGCGCTGGCCTTCATCGCATTCTCCACCGGCGAGTTCTTCAAGCTGTCCGTGCTGAAAAAGAACGGCTGGAAGGTCGTCTGGATCACGGTTTTAGAGGCGACGCTCGCCTCGGTGCTGGTGTTTGTGCTGACGTTCTGGGTGCTGCGTCTGCCGCTGTCGTTTTCCGTGGTGCTCGCGGCGCTCGCCTCGGCGACGGCCCCTGCCTCCACGATGATGACCATCCGGCAGACCGGTGCGAAGGGCGATTTCGTCAATACCTTATTACAGGTTGTCGCACTGGACGATGTGGTCGGCCTGGTGCTTTATTCGGTTGCCATCTCCGTGGCCCTCGCGGCGCAGTCCGGCGGCGGGCACGGCTTCTCGTTCGAGACGCTCGTGCTCCCGCTGCTGACGAATCTCGGCGTGCTGGCGCTCGGCGGCGTATTTGGCCTTCTCATGAAGCTGCTCATGCCGCAGAAGCGCTCGACCGACAATAAGCTCATCATTGCCATCGCGCTGCTGTTCACATTCTGCGGCGTCTGCGCGCTGCTCGGCATCTCGCCGCTGCTCGGCTGCATGGCGATGGGCACGGTCTATACCAATGTGGCAGAGGACGACAAGCTCTTCAAGCAGCTGAACTATTTCAGCCCGCCGATCCTGCTGCTCTTTTTCGTCCGCTCCGGCATGTCCTTCCGGCTCGATACCCTCTTTTCCACGTCCGCCGCAGGACTCGGCGTGCCGCTGCTGGCCGTGGGCGTGAGCTATTTCTTCGTCCGCATTTTGGGCAAATACCTCGGTGCATGGCTCGGCTGCCGGATGGTCAAAAAGCCGCCGAAGGTGCGTAATTTCCTCGGCCTCGCGCTCATCCCGCAGGCGGGCGTCGCCATCGGTCTGGCCGCGCTCGGCGCGCGGACGCTCGGCGGCGAGACCGGGCAGGCCCTGCAAACGATCATCCTTTCCTCCAGCGTGCTCTACGAACTGGTCGGCCCCGGCTGCGCCAAGCTGGCGCTCTTCTGCTCCGGCTCGTATTCCACAAAGCTCGAAGACCTGACCGACGTTGTGCCCGAGACCGAATCCGGCGCAGTGAAAACGCCCGTCCAGCTCCTGACGGAGCGCATCGCCAAGATCCAGACCGAGCTGCCGCAGCGCAGCGCGGCGCTGAATGAAGACGAAGCCGCGTTCCTCGAGGCGGCGGAGGAGCAGTATCTCGCATCCCAGCGCCCGATGCGGCGCAGTCCATTTTTCAGGAGGTAATCGACCATGCATGTTCTCTCGGATCCCATCGCCCAGCTGCTCGGCCCATGGGCTGCGGAGCCCGGCCCGTGGTGCGCCGTGTTCCGCGTCGCGCTTGCCGTCCTGCTCGCCGCCGTCATCGGATGGGAACGGTCGAGCAAGCGGCATTCCGCCGGACTTCGCACCTTCATGCTCATCAGTCTCGCCGGCTGCGCCGCGGCCCTGCTCGATCAGTCGCTGCTGGATGCAAATATCCCGCTGCTCTCGGCGGCGGCCATCATCGGCATGGCCATTTTGAGCTGCAATTCCATTCTGTTCAGCTCCAAGAACCAGATCAAGGGCCTCACCACCTCGGCGGCCCTCTGGGCCTGCGGGCTGGTAGGTGTGGCACTTGGCAGCGGCGCCTACGTGCTGGCGCTGGCGGCGTTTGCGGCCCTGCTTTTGACCGTGTCGTGGTTCCCGCGGCTCGAAAAATACCTCAAAGACCGTTCCAACCACTTTGAAGTGCATCTGGAGCTGACCGCGAAGGATACGCTTCAGGACTTTGTCTCGACGATCCGTGCCCTTGGCATCCGCATCGACGACATTGAGGCAAACCCGGCCTATCTCGGCTCCGGACTCAGCGTTTTTTCCGTGAGCTTCACGATCACAAGCCCCGAGCTGAAGCAGTATAAAAAGCACGCCGAGATCATCGAGGCGCTGCAATCGCTGGAGTATGTCCACTATATCGAAGAAATGAATTGAGCAAAAAAATCCCCGCCGGTTTCTTTCGAAACCGACGGGGCGTCTTATAGAAGGAATTGCTCGATCGTCTGTGCAACGCCATCCTCGTCGCAGCTTGCGGTGGTAAGGTCGGCGAGGGCCTTCAGCTCGTCTGAGGCGTTGCCCATCGCAACGCCAATGCCCGCGTCGCGGAGCATCGTCACATCATTCAGCCCGTCGCCGAAGGCCATGGTCTGCTCCGGACGGAGTCCCAGGTGCGCGGCCAGCGCCAGAAGCGCCTGTCCCTTGTTCGCGGCAGCGGCATTGATCTCGATGTTCTCCGCGATGGAGGACGTCGGCAGCAGGGCCGGGAACGCCTCCGGCAGGGCTTGAAGCAGCGCACGGCGCTTTTCCGGACTGCCGGGATAGACCTGCACCTTCTGCACGTCCAGCCTGCGCTCCGTCAAAAACGCAGCCAGATCCTCCACCGGCTCGCGCAGCCGCTGGATCATACTGAGATAGATCGGGTCGCGGACGTATTCATGGACGCGCGCCTTCATCGACGCGGTGATCCATGCGGCGTTTTCCGCGTAGCAATCATATGTGACGTCCCACTTGTCCAGATAGCGCAGGAGAGAAACGGCGTCCTGCCATGGGATCTCCGCGCGGTAGATGGGATCGCAATTTGGCACGGCGCAGACCTGCGCGCCGTTGATCGTCAGGGCATAGTGCAGAAACGGGAGCGCGCGGATAAAATCCGGCATACCGCCGTAAAACCGCCCGGTCGCGGGCACGATTTCAATTCCAAGCTCCGCCGCGCGGGTGAGCGCGGCGAGATTGCGGGGAGAGAGCTGCTTTTGCGAGGTAAGAAGCGTTCCGTCGAGGTCGAGCGCGATCAGATGAATATCCGGTTTGTTCATGGGTGTTTCGTTCTCCTGCGTCAGTTTGTGCCAAGTGCGGGGAGGCCGTCCTCGCCGATGTGATAGGGCTGCGGCACATGCTCCACACCGGTGGCGTCGCGTGTCTGCAGCGTGAATGCGGTCGGATCGGTCAGCAGCTCGATCCAGTTCGCGCCATCCTGTGCCTGCACGGCGAGGCCGGTGTTCTCCAGTGCCGCGGCGAGTGTCGCCGTTTTGGCGTCCAGCGCGATGACGAGCAGCGTATCCGCGCCGCTGGACAGTCCGCAGAGCGCGTAGAGGAAATATGTACCGTTTGCACGGACGAGATAGAGCTGCACGCGGATGGTGTTCTCGGGGCAGTCGATCCGCGTTTTTTCGCCGTTGATCGTAACCTCCAGCGTCGGAACAGCCCAGCCGCTTTCGCCGAACTGCGCCGGAATCTCGGTCAGCAGCGTGTCAAGCTGGCCGTCGCTGTCGAGGTCGAGCGTGCGCTCCGCCGGGTGCTCCAGCAGTTCGGCATATGCAGCCGGGATGCGCCGGAACTTCTCGGCGACCGCGATCGGCTCGTCCACATAGCGGACGGTCACGTGGAACGGCCCGGCGGCATAGTCCGCGATCAGACCCGGCTCGAAGTAGAATTCCACGCCCTCATAACTCAGCGTCCATTCAAATTCCGGGTCTGGTTCGGTCTGTCCCTGTTCCTCCCAGACCGTCCCGGACGAGACGACGGGCCAGAGATCCTTGAATTCCGTCTGCGGATAGCGTTCGCGCAGGCGCGTCTCGAGCATGTCGGGGAGCATCCCGGCGTCGTCGAACACGTCCTCAAGCGTCAGCTCCGCGCCGGTCGCAGGGTCGAAATTATAGGCTTCGTATTCCCAGTCCGGCTCGTCCGTTCCGTCGTTTCGCTGTTCCTCGAACAGCAGGCTGAGGCAGTTTTCATCCGCGCGCGTGACGGTCTGGGCGATCTGGCCGGAATAGAGCGTGTCGCCCAGCGGCAGCTCGTCGAGATCTTCCGCCAGATCCATGGCCTCGTCGTAGAGCTCCGCGCTGAGGCGGTCGAGCGCATCGGCCAGCGCGGGCCAGTCTCCGCCGTCCACGCGGATGCGCGGATAGTCGACATAGCTCTTCATGCCCTCGTCGAACATGCCGTAATAGCGGTTCGTCTGATACGAGAGCGGGAGGCAGCGGACGGACGGTTCCTCCGGGGTTTCCGGTGCATCCGGTTCAGACGGCTGTTCCGGCGTGTCGGGCTGCGCCGGTTCATCGGGCTGGACGGGTTCCACAGGCTCGGCGGGAACGGACGGTTCGTCCGGGGTGCCGGCGGGTTTTGTATTCTGGCAGGCGGAAAACGCCAGCATCATCGAAAGCACAAGCAAGCATGCAAGAATTCTGCGCATAAAGTCTCCTTTCCAGAGGGGGTGGGTGGATGTTCTTGGGGACAGTATAGCGGAAAGCCGGAAAAAATGCAACCTCCCCGCCGCAGCGGCTTGGCTCCCCCCTCTGGGGGAGCTGGCGCGCAGCGCCTGAGAGGGCCTGTAGGGGCCGATGCCCTCATCGGCCCACATTTTTGAAACCGTTCTTTTCTTTCTCCGCAGAGAAAGAAAAGAACGGTTTCAATCTTCCAAGAAAAGAAAGAGGGCTGTGCGAAACCTGAAGTGCTCCCCGTGCCGCCATCGCGTCAGAAGAAGGCTGTTCCGTTCCGCTTCCACCGGAGCGGCGAAAGCTTCACATCCACAGCCTCCTTCTTCCTTCCCAAATTGTGACCGTTCACTGGGTCACAATTTGGTTTTAGAGGGTTTCGCCGCGCCGCACGCGATCTTGATGATGGCGGTCAGGCGGCTGCTTGCGGATACGGCTTGTAGGAGCATCCGTTCCTGAAAGCACGACGGTAAACGGATAGCAAAACGCCCATCCGCGGATGGGCGTTTTTTCACATTTCTCTTCTTCCTTCGAGGGCACGCACCAGCGTCACCTCGTCGGCGTACTCGAGCTGGCTGCCCACCGGAATGCCATAGGCCAGGCGCGTCACGCGCAGCCCCATGGGCCGCAGCAGCCGCGAGAGATACATCGCCGTGGCCTCGCCCTCGGTGTCCGGGTTTGTGGCCATGATGACCTCCTCCACGCCGCCCTCCGCGATGCGCGCGAGCAGCTCGCGGATCTTCAAATCGTCGGGTCCGACGTGGTTCAGCGGAGAGATGACGCCGTGCAGCACGTGGTAGACGCCGTCATATTCCCGCGCCCGCTCCATCGCGATCACGTCCTTCGGCTCGGCCACGACGCAGAGGACGCTGTGGTCGCGCTCCGGGTCGGCGCAGATGGGGCACGTCTCCTGATCAGTCAGATTCTGGCAGACCGGGCAGGGATGGATGCTGCGCCGCGCGTCGACGATCGCCTCGGCGAACGCCTCCGCGCCCTCCAGCGGCATCTCCAGCACGTGGAACGCCAGCCGCTGGGCCGACTTCATGCCCACGCCCGGCAGCCGCGCAAATTGCTCTGTCAGCCGCTCCAATGCGGCGGGGGACCCGCGCATCAGAACAGTCCGCCGAGGTTCAGCCCGCCGGTCAGCTTCGACATGCTCGCCGCCTGTTCGGCGTCGGCCTTGCGCAGCGCCTCGTTCGCCGCCGCGACGACCATATCCTGAAGCATCTCCACATCGTCGGGATCGACGGCCTCCGGGTCGATCGTGATGCGCAGCAGCTCGCGCTTCCCGTTCGCCACCGCCGTCACCACGCCGCCGCCCGCGGTCGCTTCATATTCCTTCGTCTCCATCTCCTGCTGCATCTTCAGCAGATCCTGCTGCATCTTCTGCGCCTGCTTCATCATCTGCATCTGGTTCATGCCGCCCATCATGGGCATGCCGCCGCGGTATCCGCCCTTTGCCATATCTGATTTCTCCTTTTATTTGATCGTAAAAATATCCGAATGTTCTTTTCCAAATGCCACCAGCCGGTCGAGCGGATCTGCTCCGCTGCTGCCGAGCTGCGTCTTGAGCACAAATCGCACCTGCACCGCCCGGCCCAGCACCGCCGCAGCCTTCTCGCGCACGAGCTGCTCGATGGCCGGCTTTTTCACCATGCCGAGCACAAATTCCGTGTCCGCCGCCAGCAGCAGCACATCGCCGCGCAGCACGGCCTGGATCGGCCCATCCGGGTTGAAGAAGCTGCGCTCGCGCACGCTCAACCCCGTCTGGATCTGCCGCGCCAGCTCCGGCCAGAATCCGACCGGCTCCGTCGCGTTCGGCTGCTCCGCCTTCGGCGCATCCTCCGGTGCGTCCTGCACCGGCTGACCCGCAAACGGGTCGTCCGCGTCGTCCGGGAATGGAGGCCGTTCCTCGTCGTCCGCATCGGCCGGCTTCGCCGCGGCCTTGACCGTGAACGCGCCGCTCGCCAGCTGTTCTTCCAATTTTGAGAGCCGCGCGTTGACCGTTTGCAGGTCGAGCGTCAGCTTCGGTTGACAGAGCTGCATCAGGCATAGCTCCATACCGATGCGGCCATCCGCGTTTCTCGAGAAGCCGCGCCGCGTCTCCTGCAACAGATTCAGCATCCGCAGCAGCTCGCCCGGCGCAAATTTCCCGCGCAGATCCATCGCCTGCTGCTCCGTCGCGATGCCGGACAGCATCGCAAGGCCGCTTTTCGGCGCGGACTGCAAAATTAAGAGATCGCGGCAGAGCACGCTCATCTCGTCGAGCAGCGCGCCTGCGTCCATCCCGTTTGCGTAAAGCCCGGAAAAGAGCGTCAGCGCCCGCGCCGCGTCCTGCGCGGCAATCGCGTCCATCAGCTCAGCGGTCTTCTTCTCGCCCGCGAGGCCCAGCGCCCGGCAGACGCCCTCCGCCGTCAGCGGCCCGGTGCTCGCCGAGGCGCACTGGTCGAGCAGGCTCACGCCGTCGCGCATGCCGCCGTCCGCCAGACGCGCCAGCATCCGGATGGCCTCCGGCTCAGCCTCGATGCCCTCCTGATAGGCGATGAAGTTCAGCCGCCCCGCGATGTCCTCCGGCGTCAGCCGCCGGAACGCGAAGCGCTGGCAGCGCGAGAGGATCGTCGCCGGGACTTTATGCAGCTCGGTCGTGGCCAGGATAAACAGCAGATGCTCCGGCGGCTCTTCGATGATCTTCAGCAGCGCGTTGAACGCCGCCGTGGACAGCATGTGGACCTCGTCGATGATGTAGACGCGCATTTTGACCTCAGCCGGGGTATAGACCGCGTCGTCGCGCAGGACGCGGACGGAGTCCACACCGTTGTTCGACGCCGCGTCGATCTCCAGCACGTCCATGCACCCGCCGGAGTCGATGGCCCGGCAGGACGGACAGGCGTTGCACGGATTGCCGTCCTGTAAATTTTCACAGTTGACGGCCTTGGCGAGGATCTTGGCGCAGGAGGTCTTGCCGGTGCCGCGCGTACCGGTGAAAAGGTAGGCGTGGCTGAGCCGCCCGGTCTCGAGCTGGCTGCGCAGCGTGTCCGTCACGCCCTGCTGCCCCACAACGTCCGAAAACGTCTGCGGACGGTATTTGCGGTATAACGCCTGATACATGCCGGAACCTCCTTTGCGCATTTGGACATATTATACACGATTTCCGCGCAAAAGAAAAGCCCTTCACAGCATTTTCCGCCTGCGTGGGAAAGGCCAAAGGCCCCCCTCTACCAAGAGGGGGCTGTCGCCGAAGGTGACTGGGGGA
>ERZ827440.1658-NODE-1658-length-23032-cov-5.419681_pt1 | contig 23032 bp, 29 predicted proteins | sample MGYA00519774_ERZ827440 | MGnify/ENA primary metagenome ERZ827440 (study PRJEB31778, sample SAMEA3449302) | human gut metagenome | biome: human gut; feature: human-associated habitat; material: faeces | place: United Kingdom | collected 2010/2012 ... | reverse complement strand
GCCGTGCTTTTCGGCACGGGGACGCTGGGCGATATAGGACATATAGCCGCTCTCGCCGCCGGGGCAGACCGCGTCCTCGCTGCACTCGTCGCACCAGTGCCGGAATTCCGGGTCATCCTTCAGCTCCTCATAGCTTCGCATCTCAAAATGGCCGAAGTCGATCTCCCGCAGATCGCGCACGATCTCGTGCGGCCGTTCGCCGAACAGGATGGCAAACGTCTGCTCCGTGCGGCGCATCCCGCTCGTGTAATAATCCTGCGCCTTCGGCGCGGCGGGCGGATCGGTGCGCAGCGCGGCGATGCCAGCCTCAGTCAGGGGCAGATCTGTGCTGCCGTAGTAAAGCCGTTTCAGGTTGCCCTCGGTCAGGCCGTGGCGGATGAGTGTCAGTGTCATGGAAGATCCCTCAAAATCATGGTTTCAGCTGCTGCGGCAGGCCGCAGAAAATACGGATAACGGTCTCGCTCCGGCGGGACAGCTGCTGGAGCAGCGCGCCGTGCCGTTCGCGCCACGCGCGCTCCGCCGCGTCCATCGGCACAACGCCGGAGCCGACCTCGCGCGAGATGATGACTGCGTCCTCTGGAAACAGCTCCGGCGCTGCCAATTCCTCCGCGCGCGTAAACGCCTCAAGGTGGTAATAGCAGCGTTTTCTGGGCTGGAAACCCTGCGCCAGATCGCAGAGCGTGTCCGGCGCAAGGCCGAACTGTTCCACTGCCCACGTCAGCTTTCCCTGATACGCGCCGCCGATGATCAGCTTCATAGATAATACCTCGTCAAAAACAGGAATGCAAGCCCGGCCAGCTCGCCGAGCGTCAGCGCGAAGCCGGAGATGTCGCCGGACATGCCATCCAGCTGCCGGAACGCATACCATACCGCCAGCCCATAGCCCGCCGCACCGACCAGCGGCGCAAATCCGGACATGCCGCAAAACAGCGGCGGCAAAACACACGCCGCCGCGAGCATCAGTACGAGTGCGGCGGTATGTCCGGCGGGCGGCTTTGGCTGCGCGGCATATTGGCTGGTGGACAGCGGGCGGAGGTGCGACACGGCGAGCGCCGCCGCAGCCCGCACCGCGCACGGAAGCGCCGCCAGCGGCAGCAGCGGAATTTCATTTAAGGAAACGCTTTGGCAGACGATCCACTGCGTCAGCGCCAGCAGCACCATCGCAATGACGGCAAACGCGCCGCAGTGCGAGTCCTTCAAGATCTTCTGCCTCGTCGCGAGGTCGCGCCGAGAGAGCACCGCGTCGCAGACGTCCATATAACCGTCCAGATGCAGAAAGCCCGTCACGAGCCACGGAAACGCCGCCGCGCAGAGCGCGCCCAGCGCCTCCGGAAGACACAGCTTCGCCAGCAGCCAGACCAGCAGCGCCCAGAGTCCGCCCTCGACGAGACCAATCAGCGGCAGGCACATGAGCATCCGCCCGCGCGCGCTCTCACGCCAGCGCGGGAACGGGCACGGGATGGCCAAAAACATTCCCCATGCCATAAAAAAGGCGTAGTACCAGTCTTTCATATAACGTCCTTTCCATGCTTGTAAAACTGCGGCAGACCGCAGATGACCTCAGCCACGGCGTCAAACTCCGCCGCCAATTTCCGGCAGATCCCGGCGAGCTGCCGCCGGTATTCCTCTGTCCACGGGTCATAGTCCTGCCCATCCCGCCAGAGATCGTCGCAGACGCAGACCAGATGGCGGCAGCTCCGCGCCAGCGCGAGCAGCTCCTGCGCGCTCCGCGCGCCCGCATCTTTGTCCATCGTCCCATCCGGGCGGAACATCTCGTTGGCAAGCAGGGCTGTCGCGCTGTCAAAGAGCACAGTTGCATCCGCCGGGAGACGGTCAAACGCGGCAGGCAGCTCCCGCGCGGCCTCGAGCGTTTCAAATCCCCAGCCCTCGCGGTCGCGCAGATGGTTTTCAATGCGGGCACGATCCTCGCCGTCCACCGGTTCCATCGTCGCCCAGTAGACCAGCGGCCCGCCCAGACTGCGGCAGAGCTGCTGCGCCAGATGGCTCTTGCCGCTCTTGCTGCCGCCGATGAGTAAATACGTCATGGCCTCGCCACCGTAAAGGCGTCCGTTTTGCGGATCTCGTCCAGATATCCGTCGTGGATGGACGCCTCTTCGAACGTCGCCATCTCGCAGAGCACGGCGCAGGCCGCTCTCATGATCTGGAACATCAGCGGGCAGCCGCTGCCTTCGCCAAGGCGCATCTCCAGCAGCAGACACGGCTCCTGCCGCAGCTCTTCCGCCGCGATGCGGTAGCCGATCTCATAGGAGGCGTGCGATAAAATCAGATAATCCCGCGCCGCCGGGCAGAGGCGCACCGCGCAGAGCGCCGCGACGATCGAGATGAACCCATCCACCACGGCAGGGATGTGCTCCGCCGCGCAGCCGAGATACGCGCCGGTCATCGCCGCGAGATCGAGTCCGCCAACCTTGGTCAGTACGTCGATTGGATCGTTTGCGTCCGGGCGGTGCAGCGCAAGCGCCGCTTCAATCACGGCGAGCTTTTTTTGATACCCCTTGTCGGTCAAGCCGCCGCCGCGCCCTGTCACATCTGCGACGGACGCGCCCGTCAGCGCGCAGAGCACAGCGGAGGATGTGGTCGTGTTGCCAATGCCCATTTCGCCGATGCCGACAGCGGTCAGTCCTGCGGCCTTCGCCTCGCGCACCGTCTCAATGCCGATCGAAATGGCCTGCACCGCCTCGCTTCGCAGCATGGCGGGCTTCTGTGCGAAGTTTTCCGTGCCGTGCCGGATCTTCCGGTCGCGCACGGCGGGGCAGTGCGTGTCGGTCAAAATCCCAACGTCGGTGACGATCACTTCGTCGCCAAAGAACCGGGCCAGCGTGGACATGCCGGTCAGGCCGCGCGTCATGTTGACGGCCTGTTCGCGCGTGACAGACTGCGGCGCGCAGCTGACGCCCTCGGCGCAGACGCCGTTGTCCGCTGCGAAGACGAGCACGCCGGTGCGCCCGAGCGTGGGCCGCTCTGTGCCGAAGATGCCCGCGAGGCGGACGGAAATGTCCTCCAGCCGCCCGAGGCTGTGGGGCGGCTTGGCAAGGCTTGCCTGCCGGGCCTCGGCGGCGCACATCGCCGCGGCGTCCGCGGGGGTGATGGTGTTCAAAAGTTCAAATAGCTGCTGTTCCGTCATGGGTTTGCCTTTCTCAAAGCCAGCCGTTCGCTTGCAGATATTGCAGCGACGGCAGAATGTCCTGATTTTCTAATGTGATGGTGATGTCCGGGTGCGCCGCGAGCGCGGCGAGGATCGGCGCAAAGTCGATTGTTCCAGCGCCGAGCGGCAGATGTTCGTCCAGCGCGCCGTGGTTGTCGTGCAGGTGGACGTGCCGCAGATCCGGCAGCATCGGCGCGAGCCAGTCGGCCGGCGGCGTCTCGCTGACGACCGTGTTGGCATGTCCAACGTCGAGGCAGAGGCCGAGTCGCGGATCATCCACGCCGCGCGCAATCTCGACCAGCATCTCCGGACCCGGCTCCATCACGTTTTCCACCGCGAGAAGCAGATCGTCCGGCGCGTCGGCCAAAAACTCTTTCCAGAAGCGAATCGACTGCTCGACGTACCACTCCGGGAAGTAGACATACGGGATAAACCCGCCGTGGACGACGATCCGCCGCACGCCGAGCCGCGCGGCCAGCGCCGTCGTCTGCCGGAAGCGGGACATCGCGTTGGCGCGCACGTTCGGGTCGATGGCGCAGGGGATCAGCTCGGCAAACGGCGCATGCAGCCAGAGCAAGCCAATTTCCTCACATTCCGCCTCCACGCGGGAAAACGCCGCCGCATCCTCCAGCATCGGCGCATAGCTGAACGCAGTGATCTCATATCCACATTGATATTTATTCGCCAGTTGTACGGCGTGCGCGTCCATGCCGGAAAGATGGATCTGGTTGGGAAGAGCCGGTGCCGTCACGGGAAAAGCCTCCTTCCGGGCAAAATCTTGACAGGGAAAAACTTGAAGCGTGCCATATGAGAAAATATATGGCGCTCTACAAAAAGAGAATTTCACATTGGCCGGGAATTTGTTATAATGACGATGAAGGCTGCGCCCGCCGAGATGGGAACGGCGGCGGTGCAATCCTCACGCTTATGTATCCTCTATGCAGCCAGGCGGAACAGGCTCCGCCGGCGCGCCCGGGATCTGCTGTTTGGGAACCAGCGGATTCCGGGTGTTTTTTGTTCGGGTGTAACTGAAAACTGCCAACGCACCCGGACGGCGGGTCTTTCCGCGCTGTGCTGCGCCGTTTTCCCTTGCAATACACAAAGTATTCCTGCGGAAAAACGGCTTGCCCAACACGAAAATTCCTCGCCGCCGGTCACATTTTCAGTTTTCAGATACACCCTAGGATAACACAGAGTTGACAGATTTTCAAGGCGCAGCTATGAAATGACGGATTGCGAAAAACAGGAAACTGTGGTACAATACCAATATCTATGGATTTTCATTGGATCAACTATAAATAAGATAAAGAGGGTTTCACCATGGACGCGAAAAAACGCATTTTTTCCGGCATTCAGCCGAGCGGCGATCTGACGCTTGGCTCCTATATGGGCGCGATCAAAAACTGGGTCGCCCTTCAGGACGAATATGACTGCATCTACTGCATCGTCGACATGCACGCAATCACGGTCCGGCAGGTTCCGGCCGACCTTCGCCGCCGCAGCCTCGAGCAGCTGGCGCAGTATATTGCCTGCGGACTCGATCCGCAGAAGAACATCATGTTCATCCAGTCGCACGTGCCCGCACACGCAGAGCTTTCCTGGGTGCTCGGCTGCTACACACAGTTCGGCGAGCTGAGCCGCATGACGCAGTTCAAGATGAAATCGCAGCAGCACGCCGACAACATCACCGCGGGCCTCTTCACCTATCCGGTGCTGATGGCGGCGGACATTCTGGTCTATCAGGCCGATCTTGTCCCGGTCGGCGAGGATCAGAAGCAGCACGTCGAGCTTTGCCGCGACATTGCCACGCGCTTCAATAATTCCTTCCCCGACACGTTCACACTGCCCGAGCCGTTCATCCCCAAGATGGGCGCGCGCATCATGAGTCTCGGCAACCCCGAAAATAAAATGTCGAAGTCCGATCCCGACGGCTGCGTCTTCCTGATGGACCGTCCGGAGGATATCATGCGCAAATTCAAGCGCGCCGTGACCGACTGCGAGACGGCGGTCAAGTATGACATGATCAACAAGAAGGGCATCTCCAACCTGCTGACCGTCTACTGCGCAGCCACGGGCAAGACCATCGCCGAGGCCGAGGCCGAGTTTGAAGGTCAGGGCTACGGCATCTTCAAGCCCGCCGTCGGCGAGGCCGTGGTCGAACTGGTGCGGCCCATTCAGGAAGAAGCCAAAAAGCTGCTTGGCGACAAGGCCTATCTCGAGGGTATCTATAAAGAGGGCGCGCAGAAGGCAAGCTATCTTGCCGAGAAGACGCTGCGCAAGGTCTATAAAAAGGTCGGCTTCGTCGCCCGCTAAGGAGAGTGTTTCGGTTTGACGACCAGAACGGTGATTTATATGCTGCTGGCCATGGGGCTGGCGGCGGTGGTGTCGTTTTTGGCGACGCCGCTGGTCAAGACGCTGGCCTATAAGGTCGGCGCGATCGACGTGCCGAAGGACAACCGGCGCATGCACAAGGTGCCCATTCCGCGCCTCGGCGGTTTGGCTATTTTCCTTGCGTTCCTGCTGTCGACGCTTGTGTTTGCGGACATCGACCGGCAGATGCAGGGCATCCTGCTCGGTGCGGTGATGATCGTGGTGCTCGGCGTGATGGATGATATCATGGCGCTCAAGGCTCTGCCGAAGCTGATCGTGCAGATCGCGGCGGCGGGCGTCGCGGTCTACTACGGCTGCCGCATCCAGTTTTTGTCGAATCCGAACGTCTTTTCGGACATGACATATGTAAACCTTGGCTGGCTCTCCGTGCCGATCACGATTATCTGGATCGTGGCGATCACGAACGCGGTCAACTTCATCGACGGGCTGGATGGACTCGCCGTCGGCGTGTCGGCCATTTCGACGGCGTCGCTGATCGTGATCGCGCTGATGGTGGCGGAGGTCAATATCGCGATCATCCTCTGCGCGCTGTTCGGCGCGTGCCTCGGCTTTATCCCGTATAACTTCAACCCCGCGAAAATTTTCATGGGCGACACTGGCGCGACGTTCCTGGGCTACATCCTTGCGACGCTCTCGGTGACGGGCCTGTTCAAAATGTATGCGATCATCTCGTTTGCGGTGCCGTTTTTAATCCTCGGCGTGCCGATCTTCGACATCTGCTTCGCCGTGCTGCGCCGCGTGGCGCACGGGCAGAGCCCCATGCATGCCGACCGCGGCCATATCCACCACCGCCTCATCGACATGGGCTTCTCGCAGAAGCAGTCGGTCGCCATCGCCTATATGCTGACGGCGATTCTCGGCCTCGCCGCCGTGCTGCTGACGTCGTCGGGCGAGCTGAAGGCGCTGATCCTGATCGGCGCGGTCTTCGTGGTGAGCATGATCGGCTTCCGCCTGATCTTCTCCAAACAGGAAAAGCCCGCGGAGGATACAAAGCAGGAACCGCAGCCCGCAAATGCAGGACCGGCCGCGCAGCCGGAACAGACCGCAGATCCTAAATCGGCAGAAGCGCCGGAGGCGGATGCGCCCAAGGAGGAACCACATGGAGAAAATTAAGGTCATGTCCGTCTTCGGCACGCGCCCCGAGGCCATCAAGATGGCCCCGCTGGTCAAGGCGCTGGAGGCGTGCGACGCCATCGAAAGCCGCGTCTGCCTGACCGGGCAGCATCGCGAGATGCTCGATTCCGTCATGCAGATCTTCCATCTGCACGGCGATTTTGATCTCGACATTATGGAGCAGCGCCAGACGCTCTCTACCATCACCTGCAAGACGCTCCTCGGCATGGAGCGCGTCTTCGAGCAGGACAAGCCCGATCTCATTCTCGTCCATGGCGACACATCTACGACGTTCGCCGGGGCCCTGGCCGCGTTCTACCATCAGGTCAAGGTCGGCCATGTGGAGGCGGGGCTGCGCACGTGGGACAAATATTCCCCGTTCCCGGAGGAGATGAACCGCACGCTCGTCGGCGACATTGCCGACCTGCACTTCTCTCCGACGAAGGCCAACGCCGAAAACCTCAGGCGTGAGAGCATCATGGGCGACATTTTCATCACCGGCAACACCGCCATCGACGCCATGCGCTATACGGTGCGCCCGGATTACAAATTCTCGACCGCCATCCTCAATGAGCTGGATTTCGCGCATCACCGCGTCCTCGCCGTCACGTGCCACCGGCGCGAGAACTACGGCGAGCCGATGCGGAACATCATGCACGCCATCCTGCGCCTGGTCGAGGAAAACCCGGATGTCGAGGTCGTCTATCCGGTGCATCTCAGCCCGGTCGTGCGCGAATGTGCGTTCCCGATCCTGGGCAGCCATCCGCGCATCCACCTCATCGACCCGATCGACGTCGAGGAGATGCACAACCTGATGGCCCGCTGCTTCTTCGTCCTGACCGACTCCGGCGGCTTGCAGGAGGAGGCCCCTGCGCTCGGTAAGCCGGTGCTTGTCATGCGCCGCGAGACCGAACGGCCCGAAGCCATCGCCGCGGGCACGGCGAAGCTCGTCGGCGTGGAGCAGGAGGCCATTCTGCGAGAGGCGAATGAGCTGCTGCACAGCGAAGCCGCCTACGCCAAAATGGCAAAGGCCGTCAACCCCTACGGCGACGGCCATGCCAGCGAGCGCATCGTTCAGGCGATCCTGTGGCACTTTGGCCGCACAGCGGATCGTCCCGGCGATTTCTGCGCGCAGTAACAGCAAAACGAAAGGCAGCACCACACAACGTTCCGGGTTGTGTGGTGATGCCTGTTTCCAACCGATTTCAAGATGTAAGGGGTGACGACAGTGGAAGACAAGCGCAGAGATCTGCGGATGCTTGCGGCGGCGTGCGCCGCGGCGCTGCTGGTCGTCGCCGTTCTGGTTCTGCTGTTTTTATCCGGGCGCAGCGGGCGGAAGCACGACGAGATCGTCCTGCCCGAGAGCCGCCCGGCCCAGGAGCAGGAGGACACGCCGCGCGAGGAAGAAAGCGTCCTGACCGTCACGGCGGACAACGTTCAGACCGTGCTGCAAAGCATGACGCGCCTCTCGGCCTTCCACCAGACGTTTACGGTGACGCGCCGCTCCGGCACGCACACGCGGACGGCGGTCGTCGACGTGTGGGCCTCCGGAGGCCGCGTCCGCGCCGAGAGCACGGACAGCTTCGAGACGCGCTATCTCCTGACGGACGGCGAGACGGTCTGCATCTGGTACGAGGGTGAGACGCCCACGGCCTTTTCCATGCAGGACGGAGCCACGTATGAAGACCTTGCGGGCCTTCCAACCTATGAGGACATCATCCGCCTCCCGTCCGCTGCCATCCGCGAGGGCGGCTTTCTGGCCGACAGCCAGACGGGGCTGGATCTTGTCTATGTCCGCGCGCTGACAGACGGCGCCGAACGGCAGTATTGGGTCAGCACGGATTCCGGCCTACTCTACCGACAGACCACGACCGTGGACGGCACCGTCGTCTACGAGGCCGAGCAAACTCTGCTCGAGCCGCTGGCGGGCGAGGACGCCGCGCTGGCCGATGCGTTCCGCCTCCCGGACGGCACGGACCCATTTACCTCTGCCTCTTAAAGAAAGAAACAGACTGCAAGGATGATCAGAAGCGACTTCGGATCTTCGTCTTCGCTGTCGAGATAGAGCAGCAGGAGGATCAGCGCGAGCAGCAAATCGCCGACGTCCAGCGTCTCCGGCAGCAGCCCGCGCAGCGAAAGCGGCTTTGGCGGACAGCCCGGCTCCGGCGGCCTCGGCCTCTCCGGCGGGCAGGCAAGCTCCGGCCTCGGCGGAGGCGGCGCGCAGACCGGCTCTGGCGGCGGAGGCGGCATGGGCCGCGGCGGCTCGACGACGACCGTTTTGCGGAACGTCCCGTCCGGGTTTGCGATGTAGCGTTGATACATGGCGTGCCTCCTTTCAGCGGGTATTCAGAGATGCTTGTGGCCGGAAAAGGCCGACCCGGCCAGCTGTGTCAGCTGCGCGATGCGCAGCGCCCGGTCGAGCTTTTCCTGGCGCTCCGGCTTCAAGAAAGGCCGCAGTGCCATCAGCAGCTTTTCCCGCCGGTCGCCCGGGGGCATGGGCGGCCTTGGCCCTTCCGGCCGCGGCGGCGCATCTGGCCGCTTTTGATCTTCCGGTTCCGGCGGTTTCGGCGGCGGCTGGGGCGGCGGGCCGCCCTCGGGCGGATGCAGCCCGAGCGCTGACGCCATCGAGGCCAGCTCCGCGAGCTGCTGCGGATCGGCGAGCAGCTGCTGGAGCGCAGATTGCAGATCGTCCATGGCTTACGGCCTGCCCCCGAAGAGGGCGTTCGCCTCCGGCGACTGTAAAAACGGCCCCAGAATGCGCTGTACTGCGACATAATCGCCCGCTTTTGCGGCCTTTGCCGCGTCGCGGAGCGCGGCAGGATCGGTCTTTTGCAGGAGCAGGAGCAGCTTTCGCCCGTTTTCGGTCGCGAGGATGCTGCGCAGCTGCCCCTCATCCAGCGGGAAAGGCGCGGATGCGCCGGGATGATAGTCCATAATGGTTCCTCCTTCAGACGGTCAAGACGGATGTCTCCTTCATCCTATGCGGGAGGAACGGAAAAGGTGAACGAACTTGAAAATTCTTGTGTTTTCGGACTCGCACCGCGCCCTCGGCACGATGTATGACGCGATCGAGCGCCTCCGGCCCGACGCGGTGCTCCACCTCGGCGACCACTTAGAGGACGCCGAGAGCATGGAGTCCGTATTTTCCGGCGTGGATTTTTACCATGTGCCGGGCAACTGCGACTTTTTTACGAGCGCTCCGCCGAGCCTGACGATCTCGCTGGACGGCGTGCGCATCTTCCTGACGCACGGCCACCTGTTCGGCGTGAAGTCCGGGCTGACGCGGCTGACGCTGGAGGCGCGGCGCGTGGGCGCGCAGCTCGCGCTCTTTGGCCATACGCACCGGGCCCTGCTCGAGGAGCAGGACGGCCTCTGGCTGATGAACCCCGGCGCGTGCGGCGCGGGCCGGTCAGATTTTGGCGAGATCATCACAGACGAACACGGCGGCTTTACCTGCCGCCTGCGGAACGCGGAAACGATGGAGGACAACGATGCTACTATTGATTGACATCGGCAACACGAATATCGTCGTGGGCTGCTATGAAAACGAAAAAATCACACAGGAGGCGCGACTTGCGACGGACGCGCTCAAGACATCCGACCAGTATTGTATGGATCTGAAAAACCTGCTCTCGCTCTATGAGATCGAGCGCGCCTCGGTGACGGGCGTGATCATCTCGTCGGTCGTGCCGCCGGTCTTAAACTCGGTGCGCACGGCGGTCATGAAGCTGACGGGCAAAAAGCCGCTCGTCGTCGGCCCCGGCATCAAGACCGGGCTGAATATTCTATTGGACAATCCCGCCTCCGTCGGCAGCGACCTTGTGGTCGGTGCCGTGGCGGCGCTGCATGAATACGAGCCGCCGCTCATCATGATCGACATGGGCACGGCAACGACGATCGCCGTCGTGGACAAAAACGGCGCCTATATCGGCGGCAGCATCTGCACAGGCGTTAAGGTCGCGACCGAAGCGCTTGCCGGTCGCGCCGCGCAGCTGCCGGGCATCAGCCTCGATATGCCGAAAAAGGCCATCGGCCGCAATACGATCGACGCGATGCGCAGCGGCATCATGCTGGGCAATGCCTGCATGATCGACGGCATGATCGAGCGCATCGAAGAAGAGCTTGGCCAGAAGGCCACCGTCGTCGCCACGGGCGGCATCGCGCGGTTCATCCTCCCGATGTGCCGCCGCAAGATCATCTACGACCGCAATCTGCTGCTCAAGGGCCTTGTCATTCTCTACGAGAACAACCGGCGCGACAACCGATGAGCGGCGAGGTGTTCCTGCCGGCGCGGACGCTCCGGCAGGCGGCAAAACGCATCGGGACGCCGTTTTACGTGTATGACGAAGCGGGTCTGCGGCAGAACGCGGCAGTGGCCCGCGCGGCTTTTTCGTGGAACGCGGGCTTCGCGCTCTGGTTCCCGCTGCGGTGGAATCCGAATCCCGCCGTCCTCTCGATTTTTCGCGAGAGCGGCTGCGGCGTCGAATGTACATCGGCGGCAGAGCTGGCACACGCGGAGCGCTGCGGCTTTTCGGGAGAACAGATTCGTTACGCGCCGCAGCTGCCGGACGAAGCGGGCGAACGGCTTGCCGCGCAGCTCGGTGCGGAGCTTGTGCTGGACGATCCGGCGCTCCGACCCGGCTTTCTGCCAGAGCGCGTGCTCCTGCGCGTCTGGCCTGGCGTGCGGCTGCACTGGCGCGGAAAGACGGTCGTGCAGTCCGCAAAAAGCAAATTCGGCATGACGAAGCGCGAGTCGTTCTTTCTCGCGGACTATTATGCTTCTCAGGGCGCGGAAGTCGGCCTCGGACTCTGGCTCGCGGAAAACACCTGTGAGGCCGAGCTTTATCCGGCGGAGACGCAGCTCCTGTTGGACTGGATGCGCGAATTTCGCGACCGAGGCGGCGGACGCATGACACATTGCGACCTCGGCGCAGGCCCGGGCAGTTCCCGGCAGACCGGCGCGCCGGACGCAGAGCTTGCACAGATCGCCGCCAAGGTGCGGGAGGTCGCCGGAACGAGCCGGATCCGCTTTTCCGCCGCACCGGGTGCATGGCTCACAGCCGGTCGGGGTATGCTGATCACGCGGGTGCTCGCCGTGAAGGAGCGGGAGCGGCCCATGATCGTCCTGGATCTCCCAAGCCCTGTGCAGCTCTGGCCGGGGAGCATCCCGCGGCAGGAGCTGCGCCTTGTGGGCGGCAGGATGGACGATGTGCGCCAGCTCCATATGTACGATGTCGTCGGCTGTGGCCCGTCGCTGCGCGACCGCATTTCCGACCGTCAAATTCTTCCGTCCGTAAAGGCGGGCGACCTCATCGCCCTGCTGGACGTGGGCGTCCATGCGCCAAACCCTGTCCTCCCGGAATTTCTGTGGAGCGGCGGCGAACTCTTCCGCCTGACGGACGAGCCGCCCTTCCGCGTTACAGCATGGTGAGCGTCAGCGCCACGCAGACTGCAAAGCCCACGCCGATGAGCGCCGTCACCGCCGACTCTATGGCGTTCATCACGTTCCGGCGGCGCTCCGCCGCGCGGAAGCGCAGCGTGGCCCGGCGGTTCACGGCAGCGAAGTCCAGCCCCTCACGGACGGCGGGCGCGGACGGATAAAGCTGGATCACATTGTTCGTTCTGTTGTATTTCATGGCGGTTCCCTCCTTTGTTTTCTGGGAACAGTATAGCAGATACTATGTCCAATAATTCGTACTTAATAGGCGCCGCCGCAACTTTTTTACCGGTGGTGTCCCCAACCAGGAAAGGAGATCGGTAAGTATGCAGGAATTCTACATTGCATCGAACGGCGGCGGACAGCTCCGCTGCGGACTCTGGACGCCAGAGGGCGAGGCGAAGGCCGTCGTACAGATCATCCACGGCATCGCGGAGCATATCGGGCGCTACGACGATTTTGCAAGCTTTCTGGCCGCGCGCGGCTACGTTGTCGCCGCAGACGACCACATGGGCCACGGCGGCTCAGTCACAGACGGCCTCTACGGCTACTTCCGCGGCGGCTGGATGAGCGCGGTCGCCGACGAAAAGACGCTGCACGACAAGATGGCGGCGGACTATCCTGGCCTTCCGTACTATATCCTCGGCCACAGCATGGGTTCCTTCCTCCTTCGGACGTATCTCTACACGTATCCGGACGCGCTCGACGCGGCGGTCATCTCCGGTACGGGCTGGGAGCCGATGGCGAAGGTCAAGGCCGGGCAGCTCGTCTGCAAGCTCGAGGAAAAGCGCGTCGGCGAGACGAACACGAGCAAGCTCGTGACGAACCTCATGTTCGGCAGCTACAATAAGCCGTTTGCCCCGGTGCGCACGAAGAATGACTGGATTTGCAGCGTGGACGAGGTCGTCGATGCCTATACGGCGGACCCGTGGTGCGGCTTCGACGCGACGGTCGGCCTCGCGCGTGACCTGCTCTCGGGCGTGGAGCGCAACGAAAAGCCGGAAAATCTTGCGAAGATGAACAAACAGCTCCCTGTCCTGTTCGTCTCCGGCGGCAAGGATCCGGTCGGCGGCATGAGCCGCGGCGTTCTGACCTGCATCGATGCCTTCAAGCGCAGCGGCATGAAGGATGTCACCATCCGCATCTACCCGGAGGGCCGCCACGAGATGCTCAACGAGAGCAATCACGAGGTCGTCTACGCGGACATCCTCCGCTGGCTCGAGGCGCGGTAACCATAAAAGCACATCAAAACGGCTCCCCACGCGGGGAGCCGTTTTGTATTGCTTCAGACAGGACTTAGCTGTCCCAGCGGAAGTTTTCCAGGACGTCCTGTTGGCAGAGCGTGGAGAGCTGGTAGAGCAGCTCGGCACATTCGCGGCGCGTGAGCGTCCCGTCCACCAGCGGCGTCAGCTCCAGCCCGGCACTTTGCAGCGCGGAGGCAGAGGGCACGGCCCAGCTCGCGATGCACTCGCCCTCCTCCACGGAGAAGACGGGCTGTGTGTCTGGCTGCGGAAGATCCAGCATATTTTGCAGCATCACGGCACATTCTGCCTTGGTGAGCGCGGCATTGGGTCGGAACTCCATGCCCGTCTCCGCGCTGACGCCGGAGATGACGCCGCTGCGATAGGCGGCCGTGATATAGGGGCGCATCCACGCGGCGGTGGCCGCTTCGTCGGCAAAGCCGGAGGTCAGGACGGCGGCGTCCGGCTCCATGCCGAGCACGCGCATGGCCATGACGAGAAATTCGCCGCGCGAGACCGTCTCATCCGGGGCGAAGCAGAGCTGCCCGGCGATCTGCCGCCCACCGTAGACGCCCATGTCCTTCAGTGCCATCGCGCGGTATTCGAGGGGATCGCCGGCCAGGTCGGCAAAGGTGGCGGCGTCGGTGGGCTTGACGATCTTGATTTTCACGCGCGCCTCGTTGGAGACGTTGCCCGCCGGGTCGGTCGCCGTGTAGACGAAGCTGTCGCGGCCGACCTTGTTGTGCGCAGGCGTGTAGGTGAAGCTGCCGTCGTCCGCGAGTTCGACGCTGCCGCGCTTCGGCGCGCGGACGATCTGATAGGTCAGCGCATCGCCGTCCTCGTCCGAGGCCGCGAGCGCGCCGGTGTTGGCGATGTTCTTGTACGTTTCCATCTGCACGTCCGTGCAGACCGGCGTGGTGTCCTTTTTGCTCACGAGCTGGAGCTTCAGCGTCTCCACTGCGCCGAGTCCGGAGTCCGTGATGGCGCGGTAGGTGAGGGCACAGTCGGTCTCTTCAGCACAGGCCGGGCGGAACTCGATCTCGCCCAGCGCGGCCACGGGCAGCACGTCGCCCGCGCACAGGACGCGATCCCCATAGCAGAGTGTCCCCGTGGACGTAGAGGGCACGGCGTCGACATAGATCCCGCGCGCGGGATCGGCAAAGTCGCCGGCGGAGAAGCAGTAGATGGAATCCTTGCCGATGCGCACCTCCGCGGCGCAGACCGAGGAAACGAGCGCGGCAAGCAGCAGCACGGCCAGAATCAGCCGCTGCGGATGAAGGGAATGTTTCAAGAGATGACCTCCTCAAGTGAAGTATAGCTCTAGTGTTTGCCGCAGAGGAGGAAATATTCTCAGAGAAAGCAAAAAATTCCGGTGGACGCAGCGCGTACACCGGAAGAAGCGGGTTACAGGCGGATGATGTTGCGGATGCTTGCGCCGGATTCCTGCGCGTGATAGGCGCGGGAGACCTCGCTGAGCGGGTAGATGTCCGTGATGAGCGGCTGAAGCGCGAGCCGCGGTATGACGCTGACGGCGCGCGGCAGACTGTACGGCACGAGGAAGAAGGGGCTGAGCGTGACCTCCTTCATGTAAAGCTCCATGAGGTTGACATCGTTGGAGGTCGTGTAGCCGTAGAGATAGGAATAGCGGATATCGCCGCGCACGGCGGCAATGGTTCCGGTGAGTCCGAGCATTTTCGGGTCGCGCGACATTTCGAAAATATGGTCATAGCCGTGATCCTTCGTGATCCCGGCGGTGTTGCGCAGGACGGTGGTCACTTCGGAGGAAAAGGCGTGATCCGCGCCGAGGGTGCGGGCCAGCTCAAGCTTGCGCTCATCCTTCTCGGCGATGGAGACCGTGGCCCCGGAGAAGAGCTTGATGAGCTGGAGCAGAATGAGCGAGAACGTGTTGCAGCCGAAGATCATCACATGCGCATCGACCGCGATGCCGCGATCCTTGAGGCCGTTGTAGAGGCAGTAGCCGATGGCGTCGGTAAAAATACCGTGCTCGAGCGGCACGCCGGGGCGCAGCTTCTGGATCTGGCGCATGTTCAGCACAACGTGCTCTGCCAGAACGGAGATACAGGCTGCGTTGCTGCAATGGGCCTCCAGCCCGGATTTGCAATAGCGGCATGCGCCGCAGAAATTCCATGCGTAGCCGCTGACGGCGTCGCCAATGCGGAAGCCCGCGTGATAGGCCAGTTCGCCCAGATCTTCGATCTCACCGGAAAATTCATGCCCGACGATCGATTTTGGCAGCGGCCAGGAGCGGTTGTCGCCCTTGTAGAGCGAGATATCGTCGTCACAGACGCCGACATAGCGGATGCGGCTTGACCTCGTCCCGGTGGCGCAGCTCCGGCTCCGGCACGTCGTGCAGCGCAACCTGACCGAGGGAAGGGTAATAGGCGGCTTTCACGGACTGGGGACCTCCTTTCTGGGAATGGATGCGGCGTATTGCTGCGGCGTGGGGCGGATGACGCTGTCCGGGTCGAGCTTTTGAAAGATGTAGTTCAGCTCGGTGAAGCGATCCAGCACCTGCTGCGCAAACGCCATGCTGAGCGAATTGGCGGCGCCCTCGAAAAACAGGTCGTGCAGCTGCGTGCGGACGCCAGACAGGTCATGGTGAAACATGGCATGCAGGATGTGGCAGAGCTAAATGTCCACGTCGTTGGGCAGCACCTTTTCCGCGTGCTCGGAGAAATACGCCTTTGTGATCGCCTGATCCCAGATGCCGTAATAGCGGCAGCAGGCGGCGTATTTCAAAAGCTGGAGCGTTGCCTGCGGGAGCTGTGGCGGCTCGGTGGCGTAGTCGGAGAGGAAGGTGTGCGCAGCGCCGGGCCAGATCTCGCGGACGACCCCAGTGAGCGGCGGAAGGACATGCTTGCTCGCGAGCAGGAGCAGCTCGGCCTCGCTCACGCGGCAGAGATAAAAGGGAAAGAGCAGCCTTGCCGTGCAGGAGGAGAAGAAGGACTGGAGCTGCCGGTCGGAGACCGGCGTCTGGAAAACAAGGACCGTCAGATAATAGTTGACCCATTGCGTCCGGGGGAACAGCAGCGCGAGGCGCGCGGGCGTGAGCGGGCCGCCGCTTTGCAGATAGGCCAGCAGATCGTCCGGCATCTGGTGCGGGCTGGATACGGTCAGCCGGATGGCCGAGCGGGAGTCCGCCATGGCAATCGCGTGGCGGAATGCGTCCTGCACGCGCTGCGGGGAGAGATCGTTCCGGCCAAGCCGGATGGCGGCGATGCCGGGACACGGCTCGTGCCGGGCGTCGGAGCCTTCGAGCAGAATAAGCACACAGTTGACGTCGTTTTCCCGCAGTATGCTGACAAATTTGGAGACGCTGATGAACGGCGCGTCGCTGTCGAGCACGATGATCTGCGGCTTGGCGACGATGGCCAGCCGCAGCGCCAGCGCGGAGTGGTACTCCGTGCCGAAGTATTGCAGGTCAAAGCGCGGGAAGTCAATCACGCTGCTCACGGTCGCATCCACCTGCTCGAACATGCCCTATGGCGCGATGAAGGCCTGTATTACCCCGGACGCAACCGACCACGCAAAGACCGGTGGTCTGCGCATGATGTTCGCCAACGTCGCATCGATGCTGACGCTCATCATTGCGGTTCCCCTCATCACCTCTCTCGGCGACGGCCCGGCGACCGGCGGTGCGCTCCTCGCGGCGCTGAACTACGTGGCCAACACGCAGCAGACCCCCGCAGGTGCTCAATGCCATCAACCTGACCATCTCGGTCATCCCGTGCGCGATCTGCGTGGTCAACGCCATCCTGTACCGCTTCTATCCGATCAGCCAGAAGAAGCACAAGGAGATCATGGACGAACTGATCCGCCGCAGAACCGTCACCAACTGACATCTGGCCTTCCAGCCGAAATGACGCGCGGGCGGAAGGCTTCCTTTCCTCATTCTTTCCCTCGAACGAATCCCCGGAACAGCACTGTTCCGGGGATTCTAATTATATATGCAGTTTTCTGAACGTTTCAAGTTCAGAAAACTGGACACGCAGACGCCCGCGCTCACAATTCGTGAACGCGGGCAGCTGCTATGATTTTGGCCGGATATACCGGGCGTGGACGTCCGGCGCGGGACGCATGTTGATGCCGGAGACGATGCCCATGGCAAGGAACGTCGTGATGAGCGAGCTGCCGCCGTAGGAGAAGAACGGGAGCGTCAGGCCGATGACCGGCACAAGGCCGAGGCAGACGCCGACGTTGATCAGGATCTGCGAGGCCATCATGCCCGCGATGCCGACGCAGATGAGGCGGTTCATATAGTTGCCGGATTTAATGCCGACGTGGATGATGCGGATGATGACGGCGGAGAGCAGGAGCAGCACCGCGAGGCAGCCGAGCATCCCAAGCTCTTCGCCGATGGCGGAGAAGATGAAGTCGTTTCGCTGCATCGGAAGGGAGCTGCTCTGCACCATGGTACCGTTGTAGAGGCCCTGGCCGCGGATGCCGCCGTTCTGGAGGGCGCGGATGCTGCGGTTGACCTGATAGCGTTCGTTCTGCGCGTCGGGGTCAATCGAGGCGTCGAAGAGGACGAGGATGCGGTTCCGCCGGTCGTCGCTGAGGTGCGTCCAGATCGTGGGCGCGGCGGCGGTCAGCGCGCCGAGCGCGCCGAGGAACCAGACAAAGTTCACGCCGCCGACGAAGGCCATGATGACGAAAATGAAGATGTATTGCAGTGCGACGCCGAGGTCTTCCGACGCGGCAACGATGAGCACAAACAGGAAGATTGTGACGCCGCCGATCTGCAAGATTGTCGTCGGGGCGGAGAGCTTGTTCTGCTTGACGCTCATGATCTTGGCAAGAATGAGGATGAAGGGGATCTTGCAGAGCTCGGCGGGCTGGATACTGAAGGGGAGAAAGCTGAAATTCAGCCAGCTGCGGTTGCCCTGCTGCGTGTCGCCCCATTTGAAGAGCAGCGCAATGAAGACCGTGCAGAACAGGAGCAGCAGCTCGCGCCGCTCGGCGATGATGTCAACGTCGATCAGCGTGAGCAGAATGTAGCAGATCACACCGAGCACCAGCGCAATGATCTGTGTGCGGACGTAGCGTCCGCCGCCGAGGAAGTTCGTCGCGCTGGAGATGGCGACAATGCCAAAGACCGACGCAGCCACGCAGAGCGCGAGCAAAATCATGTCCGCTTTTTTGCAAAAGTCCCGGATCGTCCGGAAAATTTCCCGCATGGCCTCGCCTCCTTCGCACGGGATCGCACGTTCAAAATCCTGCTTATTATACTAAAAAAATGTCATTTTGTAAACCCCAGCGGACGGCAGCGCAAAAAATTCACAAGTTCCGCAGACTGGTATTAAGATTCCGTTAAGATGAATTGAAATTTTGGAACCATCGCGGAACCGCTGCGTCCAATGCGCGAATCCATGAAAACCTTGTTGGGAGGAAACGGTATGACGATTTTTGCGAATCTGGCGAATCTGCAATGGCAGCAGGTGGTGATGTGGGCGATCGGCGCGCTGCTTATCTATCTGGCTATCAAAAAAGAGATGGAGCCGGCGCTGCTGCTGCCGATGGGCTTCGGCGCGATTCTGGTGAATCTGCCAATGTCCGGCGCGGTGACGCAGGTGTATGAGGGCGTGGCGGAGGCCGGTGCGCTTGACATTTTGTTCGGCGCTGGCATCGCCAACGAGCTGTTCCCGCTGCTGCTGTTCATCGGCATCGGCGCGATGATCGATTTTGAACCGCTGCTGCAAAATCCGAAGCTGATGCTGTTCGGCGCGGCGGCGCAGTTCGGCATTTTCTTCACATTCGCGATGGCGGCGCTGCTCGGCTTCGACATCCGCGACGCGGCGTCCATCGCGGTCATCGGCGCGGCGGACGGGCCGACGAGCATCTTTGTGGCAAACTTCCTGAACTCGCAGTACCTTGGGCCGATCATCGTGGCGGCGTATTCGTACATGGCGCTCGTGCCGATTGTGCAGCCGCCGGTCATCCGCGCGCTCACGACGAAAAACGAGCGGCGTATCCGCATGGGCTACACGGGGACGAATGTCTCGAAGCGGACGAAGATCCTGTTCCCGATCTTCGTGACCATCCTGACCGGGATCGTCTCGCCGCGGGCCGTGGCGCTGATCGGGTTTTTGATGTTCGGCAATCTGCTGCGCGAGTGCGGCGTGCTGGACGCCCTGTCGGAAACGGCACAGAAGGTGCTGGCAAATCTCATCACGCTCCTGCTCGGCATCACGGTAGCCTCGAAGATGACGGCGGATGCGTTCCTGAACTGGCAGACGCTGATGATCCTGGGCCTCGGCCTTGTAGCGTTCATCTTTGACACAGTGGGCGGCGTGCTGTTTGCGAAGCTGCTCAATCTGTTCTGCAAGAACAAGATCAACCCGATGATCGGCGCGGCGGGCATCTCGGCGTTCCCGATGTCGGCGCGCGTGGTGCATAAGATGGGTCTCGCGGAGGACAATCAGAACTTTTTGCTGATGCACGCCGTGGGCGTGAACGTGTCAGGGCAGATCGCGTCCGTGATCGCGGGCGGCATGATCTTGGGCTTTTTCGGATAAGGAGGGCAGAGTATGAACGTACAGGCATTTTTAGAGGTTTTGCCGCTGGCGGGCGAGGGGATGCTCGGCGTGTTCGCAACGATCATCGTCCTGATCGCGGGCGTGGCCCTGCTCAATCGGTTTGGGAAAAAGAAGGATTCATAAAACAAAGGAATTAGTGTTCGATGGCCAAAAAGTTTTGCATATTTGCAGGGAATGTGCTAAAATACTGGAGACGTTAGCGCTGGCGCTGGTAATGCTGCTTGGCATGTATCCAACGCCGGCACTCGCAGCATTCGTAAAGTGAGTGAATGATATGCAAATCCGGACTCATTCGCCAGAAGAAACAGAGGCCATCGGACGGAAAATCGCGGCCAAGTTACTGCCGGGAGACATCATTGCCTACTATGGCGACCTTGGCGCGGGCAAGACCGCGTTTACGCGCGGCCTTGCCGCGGGGCTCGGCGTGACCGAACAGGTCACCAGCCCGACGTATACCATCGTCAACGAATATCTCAGCGGCCGGCTGCCGCTGTTCCACTTTGACATGTACCGTCTGGATTCCGCCGACGACCTGTTTGACATCGGCTGGGAAGATTATCTGGCACGCGGCGGCGTCTGCGCCGTGGAGTGGAGCGAGAATGTGGAAGAAGCGCTTTCCGGCGCGATCCGCATCATGATCCACAAAGACCCGGCGGACGAGAATGTCCGCACCATCACGATCGAAGGAGGCGAGCGGTTTGCGGATCTTGGCGTTTGAATCCTCAGCGAAGGCGGCAAGCGTGGCCATCTTGCAGGACGGCGCGCTGCTCGGTGAATACTTTCAGAACTCCGGCCAGACGCACAGCCGAACGCTTGCGAAAATGGCGGAAGACTTGCTCGCAAACTGCGATCTGACCGTTGCGGACATCGACGCAGTGGCCGTGGCCGCCGGGCCGGGGAGCTTCACGGGCGTGCGCATCGGTGTCGCGGCGGCAAAGGGCCTCGCCTGGGCGCGGGAGCTGCCGTGCTATGGCGTGTCGACGTTGGAGGCGATGGTGCGCGGTGCGGCGATGTGCGACGGCGTGTATTGCGCCTGTATGGACGCGCGGCGCGCGCAGGTCTACAACGCGGTATTCTCCGTGGAGGACGGAAAACTGCTGCGTCTCAGTGAAGACCGAGCCATTTCCATCGAAGAATTGGGCGCGGAATTAAAAAATCTCGAAAAAGCGATTTTTCTAGTTGGCGACGGCGCAGAGTTGTGCTATAATACGCTCCGAGTGAGCATTCCGGCGCTCTGCCTCCTGCCGGAGCACCTGCGCGGACAACGAGCGTCCGGCACGGCGCTTGCAGCCCAGGCGAAGATCGACGCGGGCGAACCCGGCTCCGGGCTGGAGCTGATCCCAAGTTATCTGCGCCTCAGTCAGGCAGAGCGTACCAGAATCGAAAAAGAGAATATGGGCAAATGATTGCAGAAAGGGAACGAGTTATGAGTCACATGGAATTTGGAGAGCACGTACACGTTGTCGACCATCCGCTGGTCGCCCACAAGCTGAGCATCATGCGCGACAAGAACACCAGCGTCAAAGATTTTCGCGAGCTGGTTTCGGAGATCGGCATGTATATCACCTACGAGGCGACGCGGGATCTGCCGCTGACGACCAAGATGGTCGAGACGCCGCTCTGCACGGCGGAGCTGCCGACGCTGGCCGGCAAGAAGATCGCGGTCGTTCCCATCCTGCGCGCGGGCCTCGGCCTCGTGGACGGCGTGCTGCGGATGATCCCGTCGGCGCGTGTGGGCCACATCGGCATGTTCCGCGACGAAGAGACGCTCGTCCCGCACACCTATTTCTGCAAGCTGCCCAAGGATATTGCCGACCGTGAGGTCATGGTCGTCGACCCGATGCTCGCCACCGGCGGCAGCGCCGACGCAGCCCTTGCCGAGCTGAAAAAGCGCGGCTGCTCGAACATTAAGCTGATGGTTCTCGTGGCTGCGCCCGAGGGCATCCGGATGCTCCGCGAGAAGCATCCCGACGTCGACATCTACTGCGGCGCGGTGGACGATCACCTGAACGAGCACGGCTACATTGTGCCCGGCCTCGGCGACGCGGGCGACCGGATTTTTGGCACCAAGTAAACTGAAAATACCAACTGCCCTGTCTGAAAAGGCGGGGCAGTTTTTGCGGCCTGCCATTTACAGCCTATACTTTGGACGACAAGTCTAATCCGGTATAACATATTGACTTTCCATTATAATAGACGTATAATGCGACCAAGGAGATGATATCATGGCAAAGGTTTCGACGACGCTGTCAATCGATGCGGATGTGAAGTCAAAGGTTCAAGCGCTATATGCAGAACTTGGCCTGGATTTGTCCACAGCAGTCAATATGTTCTTCCGCCAGTGCCTGTATGAGAACGGTATCCCGTTTGAAGTGTCGCGGTCGAAGGCGATCCGCGAAGAAGAACCGGTGATCGAAATGACAGATGATGAAAAAATCGACTTTGTCGCGCAGCGGATTTTGCGTGAGCACAGGGCGGCGTTTGAGGAACTTGCAAAATGATCAAGTTCTCGAAAGCCAAGGTTTTGCTTCTGCACCAGATCATCGCGGAGAGCACCGGCGGCAGCGTTGGCGTTCGCGATGAAGCACTTCTGGAGTCGGCGCTTGAGGGCGCGTTCTCCGGGTTCGGCGGCAAGGAATTTTATCCATCCAAAGAAGAAAAGGGCGCGCGACTTGGGTATTGCCTGATCTCAAATCATGCGTTTGTCGATGGGAATAAACGGATCGGTGTCTATGTGATGCTGACGTTTTTGGAAGTCAATGGTATCAAACTTGACTACACGGACGAGGATTTGATTCAGATTGGTCTGTCTGTTGCAGATGGCAGTATGACATATGAGTCTTTGCTCGGGTGGATTATAGAGCATAAACGGAAATAATTGAAAGCGCAGGTTGTAATACCTGCGCTTTTTGTGATACAAAACTGAGCCGGGGATTTCTCCCCGGCTCTTGAAATATCCGAAATCAGCCCTTCATAGCCTCTTCAACAGCGACTGCGACAGCGACGGTTGCGCCGACCATGGGGTTGTTGCCCATGCCGAGGAAGCCCATCATTTCCACGTGCGCCGGGACGGAGGAGGAGCCAGCGAACTGGGCGTCGGAGTGCATACGGCCCATGGTGTCGGTCA
>ERZ827440.1634-NODE-1634-length-23458-cov-3.577234_pt1 | contig 23458 bp, 13 predicted proteins | sample MGYA00519774_ERZ827440 | MGnify/ENA primary metagenome ERZ827440 (study PRJEB31778, sample SAMEA3449302) | human gut metagenome | biome: human gut; feature: human-associated habitat; material: faeces | place: United Kingdom | collected 2010/2012 ... | reverse complement strand
AGACATAATGAGAGAAAAAAAGATGCTTATAAAAGTAATCCAGATATAGATATTACTAGAACAAAATATAACTACCACATAATACAAGCACCTAAATACACTTATGGTAGAAAAATAAAAGAATTAATAAAGAAATATGAATGTAAAACTAGAAAAGATAGTATAAGATTGGTTGAAACATTAATAACCGCTTCTCCAGAGTTTATGAGTAAACTATCTGAAGAAGAAAAAAGAGAATATTTTGAAAGAGCGACAGAATTTATGAAATCTGAAATAGGAGAAGATAGAATAATATCAGCGGTAGTTCATATGGATGAAAAAACTCCTCATATGCATTTAGCATTTTGTCCAATAAATAAAGAAGGTAAATTATCTGCTAAAAGTATATTAGGAAATCAAAAGAGTTTATCAGAATGGCAAACGAGATATTATGAATTTATGCACGAAAGATGGAATGAATTAGAAAGAGGTCAATCAGCACAAGTAACAAAAAGAAAGCATATTCCAACATGGTTATTTAAAATGGCAGATAATTTGGATTACTTATACCATAAATTATCTACTGTAATAGAAAATATAAATTTGATTGGTATGAAAAAAGATAAAGCAGAAGCAATTGAATTATTATCTGAGTTTGTACCAAAAGCTCAAAAATTTTCGGCTAAAGTAAATTCATATAAAGATTATATTAGAGAGCTGGAAATAAAGGTAATTAATCAAAAATACAATAATAAGGATCTTGTAGAAGAAAATAATGAGCTTAAAAAACAAATTGAAGATAAAGAATTTGAAACTAGTATGAAATTGATGAATATGCAAAATCAAATTAAGAAGTATGAAAAATGTATCAAAAAAATTCCAAAAGATATAATTGAAGAAATTGATAGAAAAGAACGAGAACATAATTATAAAGATAAGGAGATGGAAAGATAATGAAAACAAATGTAATTGAAGAAAAAATGATTTATACAACACATGAAGTTGCAAAAATACTTCATTCAAGCCCAAATTATATTTATGAATTGATAGAAAAAGGTAAATTAAAAGCTATAAAGTTAAAAAGCTTTAAAATAAGAAAATCTGCTGTTGAAGAATTTCTAAAAGAAAATGAGGGTAATGATCTATCAGATATTGATAATATTAAAAAGATATCAACTAATAATGAAGAAGGACAGTAAAGCATGGGGAATGTTACTATTCAAAAAAGAGGAAAATATTATCAATATAAATTTGAAGTATCAAAAGTAGACGGAAAAAGAAAATTTATAAATAAATCTGGGTTTGAAACAAAAGATGAAGCTATAAAGGCAGGAAATATAGCATATACAGAATATTTGAATACAGGATTAATATTTAAGGAAAAAGAAATATCATTTAGTGATTATTTAGATTATTGGTATGAGAACTATTGTGAAGTAAATTTAAAATATAACACAAGAAGAACTTATAAAACAATAATGGATAAGTATTTGAAAAAAGAACTTGGAAAATATAGATTGAATTCTTTAACAAGTGTTAAATTAAATTCATTTATAGTTGATTTATGTAATAGATATGACTATAAAAAATCTTATTATAGTAATATTCTAAAAGTTCTGAAGAATTGTTTTAGAGTAGCAACTGATGTATATGGTTTTATAAAGTATAATCCAACAATTACCTTGAAACTTCCTAAGATAGAAGATAACAATGAATTTGAAAAACATTTATATAATAAGCAAGAAATAAATAGGATTTTAGAGAGATTTAAAGATGATGACACATTTACCTGTGCTTTTATTACAAGTTGTTTTACAGGAATGAGAACAGGAGAAGTATGTAGTTTGACTTGGGACGATATAGACTTTAAGAATAGAATTATAAATGTAAAACATACAGTATATGATAAACCAAAAGATGAAAAAGGTAGATGGTATATTGGAACAACAAAAACGAAACAAGGAACTAGACAAGTTAATATGTGTGATACTTTATATAATGCATTGTTAAATTATAAGAAAAAGCAACGATATTTAAAGAAAATATATGGAAATCAGTATATAAGTTATCATTTTGAAGATGTAAAAAATAAATATGGAAAGGTTGTAGAAAAACGTATTGTTCAAAATGAAAGTAATATTTTACAAATAAATAATGCTAATATGGTATTTGTTAGAGAAAGCGGTAAATATGTTGGAAGAAATATTTTAAACTATCCATTTAAGATAATTCACAAAGAACTTGGAATTGAAAATTGCAGATTTTATGATTTAAGAGGTAGTTATGCTACAATTAATTTACGAAATGGTCTTGAGATAAGAGATGTTGCAGATATTTTAGGACATAAATTTATTGAAACAACTGAAAATTTTTATATTTCAAGTACTGATGAAAATAAAAAGAATGTAAGTGATGTTTTTGATAATCTTATGAGTTCTGATACAATTAATGAAATTATTAAATATGAGTTTGCTTATTGAAATATGGAGCTAGTATAATTATTAGCTCCTTGAATTTTAAAAAGTTGATAAATTTTTCAATAATTATAGAATTTTTTTTTAAAATAAGATAAAATAGAAATTATATAGGAAAAATATACAAAGGAATGAGAAACATATGTTTAAATATGATTTTTACAGAATAGATAGATTTGAAATTTCAAATGAAAAAAAGAAGAAGCTAAAAGATTTTTTGCAATTATTAGATGATAATGAAATAGATAAAATAGTTAAGTATACGTCAGCTGAATTAAATGATATATTTGAAATAGCAAAATATGCTCCAGACTTGCAAATAAATATATGGAAAGAGTTACCACAAGAACTTGTTGAAAAAAATGAAAATATATCAATATTTGAAAGTGTATTAGACAATAAATTTGGAGAATATATAAATGGAGTTGATAAAACTTCATTAGTTAGAATATTAAATTCATCAAGAAGTCAAACTGGATTAATGAATGAAAGAGGAGAAATATTATTCATGAATGTTAGTTTACTTGGACAAATGAATTCTCCAATTTTTGAAAATACAATTGCAAAAGAAGCATTTACATTCGACCAGTTATTAGAAATTGTATCGGTAAGAGATACAGAAATTAATTTGGAAGAAATATTGAGAATGAGTGATTCAAGTGAAATGCTTATAAGAATAGGGCAAGATACTCAAAGTTGGCAAGCAAAATTACAATATCTTTTTGATTTGGACAGAGATGAAAAAATACATATAATAGATGAATTTGGATTTAATGGAGATAGTTTAATACAAGAAGAAGGTAAACGTCGAGAAGAATTGTTTACCGCAATGGAAAAAGGGTATTTTGAGGATGAAGAATATGGAAATTTTGACTGTGATATTGATTCATATAATATTATAAAGGCTACATTTGGAATTACATATGAGCATGCAAAAGACTTAATAAAAAAATATGGAACTGATATTGATAAATTAGATATTCAAAATGATGATGATAAAAAAATATATAGAAAACTTCAAATAATGCATGAACTCATAAATCCTAAAACATTTTCGAGTTATGAAGAAGAGGAAGAATACTTTAAGAATTATTATTATAAAAATAAAGATGAATTGATAAAGATAAGTCGAGAGATTTCGCCATTTTTTCAAGTTGAATTAGAAAAGGAATTTCTAGATTTATATGCAAGGCAATATGATAGAACACTAGGTGCACAGACACAGCTAGTAGGAACTGCGGAGTATCAAGGAAAGTCTATACAGATATATGAAGTTACAGGAGATTTCATGCTTTTAATAAGGGGAGAACAAAATGTTCGACCAGAAAATAAGCGAAATTTTTGGAATTCTGAAAGAGTTGGAGTTAAAGGTTCATGTAGAAGTACAATTAGACAAGATTATATACGTACTGTAAATTATGAAGGAGATGATATGTGCTACATTGCATCAACATCATGCAAAGATGGAGAGCTTCGAATGGCTTCTACAACAAATATAAAATCAAAAGGTGCAAATGTCAAATTGTCTACGTTAGGAATAAAAAGTGATTATGGAAATGGTGTTATATTTAGAATTCCAGAAGAACAAGTAAACAATTCTAGAGGACTTAATAATGAAACAGTCATGGCAAATAAAGTGTTTAATGATGAAAAAGGAATATATGAGAGAAGAACAGATGATTATATTGTTTATATACAAGATAGTAATGATGTTGATATCAATCAAGATCCACGTTTTAAAACAGCACAATTTGTTGCAAGTCAAACAGGAAAACCAATTTTAATTGTTCCAAGAGAAAAATGTGCTCAAAGAGAAAAAATAAAAATACAAGAGTTAAAAGATAAATTACTTGGTGATAAAGAACGTGCTGATGGTGAAACGGATGAGACTATTATAAGGGATTTAATTGTCAAATTTAATAATAACAGAGAAGGAATTTTAGCATCAAAAGGACTAAAAGGAAAATATTTTACAGAGAGTGAACATATTGAGTTGGTTGGTACTATAAATGCAAGATTAAGTCAATTAGTGGCAAAAAATCCAAATCAATATGAAAGTTTAGTACAAATTGTATGTAAAATTTATCAGGAAGAAATTGAAAAATATTATGCATTTAGTTATGATAGAGATGATGCAAAAGAGGAATTAGATATTGATGAAACTAGAGAACATTTAAAACCATATGAAGACTTTTTAATGGAACATGAAAGAAATTTATTTAATTTATCGAATAATGAGAAAACTAATATTTATGATGTAATAAGGAATATATCTAAAACTCAATATTATGATATGAATCAATTTCATTCTTTAAGTCATATTCAAAAAGTTATAATGTTTTCAGGAATATTAGCCAAAAATGAACAATTAACACCTGAAGAAACTAATATACTTTTAGCATCAGCAGCATTTCATGATTCGGGGAGAGATGGGAATGAGGGAGAATATGACAATCATGCAATAGCAAGTGCTAGACAAATAAAAGAATACTTTGAGGATAATCCTGATAATCCCTTTGGAATTACAGAGAAAAATCTTCCATTGATACAGGCTGTAATTGAGTATCATGAGCATAAAGAAAAAGAAAAAGGTGTTATGGATGTGGATAAATTATATAGTTTATCTGATAAATATGAAATTGATGATATTAGAACTATAGGTAAGATAAGTGGACTTTTAAAAGATGCCGATGCACTAGATAGAGCAAGATTTGGCAAAAAGAATGAAAATAGATGGAGTTTAGATTCTAGATATTTACATAGTAAAACAGCCAAAAGTGTATCAATGTTAAGGTTTTCGGAAGAATGCAATTTTAAATTTAGAGAAGAACAAGAAAATGATGAACTTTCAGCAACAGTACCAGAAGATACGGTTGAAGAAATATTTAATAGCGAACTTAGTGAATTTAATCGTGCTAAACTTCAAATGTCTTCAGTAATGCAAACGACATCAGAAGTACAAGCAACTCAAAAGAAAACTATTATGGATGTTTTAAAAGACATTAGAGCTACAATAAAGAAATATTTTGAAGAAAATCATAGATAAGGGTGGAAAAAATAATGGTAAAAGAAAAGTACAATATTTATTGTAAAGCATTTAAAGAACTTGATGAAATACTTAAATATTTTCCAAAAAGAGAATTTGAAAAAATTCCTGAGTCATTTATAAAATTTATTGAAACTAATATGGATAGCAATTATGAATATATAGTTGAACATATTGATGATTTTCAAAATCAAAAGATGATGGAGGAGACTAAAGTTTTGTTATCAGTAGTATATAGAGATTTTATTGCATCAACAAGAGTAAAACAACAAATACTTAAAATGGAAAGTGTAGAACTATTGCAAGAAGAAAAAATAATTCAAGAGAAATATAATCCAGACAATTTATTTAATAATAGACAAAAGGAAATTGTAACAGAAAATATACAAGAAATATCAATGATTGAATATAAAAAAGATACTATATTTAGTAAAATAAAAAAAATAATTAAAAACATTTTACAATTTAAATAAAAGGTAAATAAAATGAAAATATGCTATGAAAATTATTGACAAATAGCATAAAAACAGGGTATTATGAATATAATAGAAATAGATATTTAATATCTATTTACATTTGAAAATCAGGTGAACCCTACCAATAAGTGGGAACTGTAAAATCAAAAGGTAGAGATTTAAGTCTTTACCTTTTTTATTCTTGATAAAAACATAAAAAATTATTTCTTTTTATTGTAATATATGATAAAATGCATGATGAGGAGTGAGAACAACATGAAAATATATGTATATCTAGATGAAAGTCGGATCAATTCATAAAAATAGTAAAACAAGATATTTTGCAGTAGGTGGATATTTTTGTTTTGAAGATGATAGAATAAAAATAAAATCAAAATATAAGAAAGAAAATCTAAAATTAAAGAAGGCAAAAGAACTAGATTTAGAGTTAGAAATAAAATCTTATGATATGACAGAAGAAGAAAAAATACAAATTTTTAATAAGATACAAGATATCGAAACTTTTCATGGTTGTGTAAAAGTATTTGATAAAAAATATATTAGAAAAGAGATAGTAGATTCTAATATATTTTTTAATTATGCAGTAAAAGTTTTAATTCAAGATTGTATTTTACCAGTATTAAATTTACAAGAAAATGATGAACCAATTGAATTTATTATAAGTATTGATAATAGAAATATAAGAGTTGGAGAATTAAATAATCTAGAAACATATTTAAAAACTGAATTTTGCATATATGATGATGATTTTGAAATAACATATTATGATTCTAAAACAAATTATGGAATACAACTTGCAGATTTAACAGTTAATACGTTTTATAATTCATATAAAAATATGAGTATTGTTGAAAATGTAATAAAAGAATTGAAACCTAAAAATTTTAGAGTAAGTTTATTTCCAAGAAATAGTAGTAATAAAAAATGAATTTTCACATAAAATATTAGTAAAATATTTGACATACATTTTATTGTGTGGTAAAATATTTATAAAGTAAGACCTAGGTAAGGTAGCTAAAAGCTAAACGTATGTTAAGTACGTTGCCTCCTAGGCATTTTTATTATAAAAAAAGAAATGAATGTAAACATTGTTTGCATTTTGTTTGCAAAAAATTGGTACAATAAATAAAAATAGTACAAATAATACAATAAATATAAACGGCTATAATCCGCAGTACAACTAATATACATGGATATTTATAATACAAATAATACAATAAAAAAATCTTCTTGTGGAAGTGGTAAGAAATACAAAAACTGTTGTGGAAGAAACGAATAAAATATTAAGAAGCTAACATTTATAAGTTATCTTCTTTACATTTTCGTTTGATATAGAAAAAATATAAAAACATAATTACAAACAAATGTTTACAAACACCTCTAGTTATGATATTATATAACTATGGGGTGATTTTTTATGAACAGAATATATGCTGCAATAGATTTAAAATCATTTTATGCTTCTGTAGAATGTATGGAAAGAAATTTAAATCCGCTAAGAACAAACTTAGTTGTTGCCGATAATTCGAGAACTGAAAAAACAATATGTTTAGCTGTATCACCAAGTTTAAAGGCTTATGGTATCCCTGGAAGAGCAAGATTATTTGAAGTAATACAAAAAGTAAAAAATGCGAATAATTATAGGAGAAGGTTTGCTAAAAACAATAAATTTATAGCTAAATCTTTTGATGACATAGAATTAAAAAACAATAAAGATTTAGAATTGGACTATATAACAGCTCCACCCAGAATGTCTTTATACATGAAGTATAGCACAAGAATATATAATACGTATTTGAAGTATATATCGGCGGATGATATATATGTTTATTCGATTGACGAAATTTTTTGTGATTTAACTAGTTATCTTAATACTTACAGGTTAACGGCAAAAGAATTAGTAACGAGAATGATAAGAGATGTATATGAAACAACAGGAATAACTGCTACTGCAGGGATTGGTACAAATTTATTTTTAGCTAAAGTTGCTATGGATATCGTGGCAAAACATACCGAACCCAACAGCTATGGAGTAAGAATTGCAGAATTAGATGAAATGAGTTTTAGAAGAAAACTATGGAATCACAGACCAATTACAGATTTTTGGAGAGTAGGAAAAGGCTATAGTAAAAGATTAGAAAAGTATAGAATATTTACTATGGGAGATGTTGCAAGATGCTCTGTTGAGAATGAAGAATTATTATATAAAATTTTTGGAATAAATGCAGAATTACTGATAGACCATAGCTGGGGCTGGGAATGTGCAACTATAGAAAGTATTAAGGCATGCAAACCAGCTAATAGAAGTTTATGCTCTGGACAGGTTCTCCATTGTCCATACAACTATGAGCAGACAAAACTTATTATAAAAGAAATGTCAAACGATTTAGTTTTGGAAATGATAGAAAAACACTTTGTGACAGATATGCTAGTATTAACAATTGAATATGATGTGGAAAATTTAAAGAATTCTAATTATAAGAAATTTTGCATAGAAGGAACAAAAGCAGACAAATATGGCAGGACAGTTCCAAAACCAGCACATGGAACATACAGGCTAGAAAGTAAAATATCGTCTACAAGGCTTATATGTGATGGATTTATAAAATTATATGACAGCATAATAAATAAGAATTTACTCATTAGAAAGATATATTTAACAGTGGGAAATCTTGCCGATGAAGTGGAAGTTAATAATAAAGAAAACCAATATGAACAAATAAATTTATTCACTAATTATAAAGAACTTGAAGAAAAAAGAAGAATTGAAAATGAAAAACTTGCAAAAGAAAAGAATATACAAAAAGCTATTATAGAGATAAAGAACAAATATGGAAAAAATGCTATAATAAAAGCTATGGATTTAGAAGAGGACGCAACTGCAATAGAAAGAAACGGACAGATAGGCGGTCATAAGGGATAACGATTTTAATGTGTGACTTTAATAATATAAAACATAACTTAGATGATTGATATAATGTTTGGTATTGGGCGTACGGAAAATAATTTAAATTAAAGATGAAACGAAGAGGAATTTTTATGAATGATGAACACAAGTATGATGATATTATTAATTTAGAACACCATGTTTCAACAAAACACTCAAGAATGAGTTTAGAAAATAGATCTGCACAATTTGCACCTTTTTCTGCATTAACAGGCTATGAGGAAGCGGTAAAAGAAGAAGCAAGAGTTACTGAAAGTAGGATTGATATTGATGAGGAAGCAAAAATAGAGGTAAATGAGAAACTAAATTATATAATGAAACATCTTGATAAGAATATAATCGTCTCTGTAACGTATTTTGAAAAAGATAAAAAGAAACAGGGTGGAAGTTATAAAACGATAAAAGGAATAATAAAAAAGATAGATGATTCTAGAAAGACGATAGAGATGCAAACAGGAGAAATTATCAAAATTGAAGAGTTAAAAAATATAGAATAATGTTGCAAACTAAAAAATAAAATTTGCTAAAATAAAAACTACAATAAATTACAAAAAATCGAAGTATTAAATTGACTTTTATGATTATTTATACTAAGATAATAGAGAAAAAAGATTGGGGGATTCATATGATGGATTTAGACCAAACAAAGATGGAAAATTTAATTGAGCAATATGAAAAAATTGGAGAATTCTTAAAGTTTTTAGATAAAGAAGAAAAGGATAATATAAAGCTGGGAGAAGAAAATGGAAGAGATAATTAAAAAGATAGAAGCGGAAAAAGAAGTTTTGTCTACCATGCCAAGAAACAATAAGAAAAACATTCAAAAATATGTTCAAAAAATACAAGAGCTAAAAAATGAATATCAAGAGGCAGAAGACAAAATATTTATAGAAATAAAAAAAGTTTATAAAAACATAACTAGTGTAGAAGAAAATCCAAAGATAAATAAAAAGAGTGCAGAAATTGAGGAACTCTCGAAATTTTTGGAAATACTAGACACTGCACAGACATCTTATGAAAAAATGGGGCTGGATAAAAGAATTTATAAGCTCGGAAAATTTTATAAAGAAAACCTAGAAAGTATAAATGAAGAAATTCTTGCCTGCATCAATGAGTTTGAAAATGTAGGAATAAAGTTAACAGAAAAAGACTTTGACTATAGCGTATATGTAAATGATTATATGAAGACTTTTTTTGAAGAAAGAAATAATATCACATCAGACACTTTAAAAAATAAATTTGAAAGTGTCTATTGGCAGTGTCCAGATTTAATTATTCATATAGAGTTGAATTTCAGATATATTTATCTAAAGAATCAAAAGGAAATAGATAAATATTTTGAGAGTAAAAAAGATTTTGTAATAAAACAGACAAACGTTAGCAGTCAGATGATAATCGAAAAATACGAAAAGAATCAAAGAGAACTTATTGCTTATAAGGATATGGACAAATATAGAATAATAAACAAATTTTTAACAGGAAAATTAGATATAAAAGACTATGAAGAAGATAAGATAAAACAAGAGTATAGCAAAATGTTTCTAAAAGATATATGCAATGTAAAAACTAAAAAAGATCAAAGAGAAATGAATGAAGATTCTATTAAATTCTTACGTAGTTTAATTGAATATAAGAATTTTATTAATTACAAATTTATCTATGAGGACATCAAGAAAAAATACGAACAAAAAGATGAACATAAAAATTCATATAATGCAATAAGAAAAGAAATTGTTAGTCAAGAAAAGAAACTAAAAAAATTAAATAAAAAGATAAATGGAAAAGGATTATTTCAAAAGAAAGATAAAAAAGAAAAACAAACTCTGCAATATAATGAAATAGTAAAAGATTTAAAAGAAAAATATAAAAAAATGGATGAAGAAGAAATATATCAAAAAATTATAAATAATTTAAATGATGAATCTTCTATATATGATGTATTAATCTTTGCAAGTAAATTCAATAACTATTTAACAGATTGCATAATTGAGAATAATCCAAGTATAACACAAGAAGAAATTGAAGAAGTTATAAATGGGTTAAAACAATTTTTAACAGACCCATATATTATCATAATAAAAAATATTACACTATTGGAAAATAAAAATATAGCAATAATAATATCTGATAGATATAAGTTATTAAATTTTAACATACAAAAAGATGATATTAATGAGGAAAATCTAGATAATCTAATAGATAGTTTAAACAAAATAAAGAATTATTATGAAATAGAACAAGCAGGTATTGACATAAATACTATAAAATTTGTTTGCGAAGCAGATAAAATATTAAAGGCAAAGAATAATTAGTGAATTAATAATAAAGGAATTTAATTTATGAAAAAAACAAGAAATAATTCGTATTTAAAAAATAAAAGAAGGATAGTTATTCTTATATGTTTAGTGGTACTAGTTATATTTGAAATTGTAGCTTTAAGGAATTCTAAAGCATCTAAGGTTATTGAAATTTTGGCTGATGTTGAAGATGAAACTAAAGAGTTGGAAGTGCAAGAAATTGACATTGAAGCTGTCGATTCTGGAGCAAGTGGTTATTATATAATACTACCTGAATATGTAAACAATAAAAGAGTTGGAAACTATGTAATTGAAGAGAAAAACATTGAAGAAAAAACAGGTAAATCTCAAGAATCAAATAAAGATGAAAATGAATTATATAAAAATGCTGAAGCAGAATTAGCAATAAATAATGAAACTGTAACAGATACGAATAATGTTGAGGAAAATATTATAAATAACAATGTTGAAAATATAGAAACTTTAAATATACAAACTGAGAATACTATTAATGAAACACAGGAAAATATTGCACTAGAAAATAAAAATACTGGAAGCACTAATAAAGAAATTTTGAAAGTTCCAGGAGAGAAAATATTTTTAACGGATAATGAATTAAATGAAAAGAAAATAACTCTTAGAGCAATATTTAATTCGTACACAAAGAATGACGAAATTCTATATGAACAAATAATCGAAAAGCAGATTGATGATAATAATGACGGAAGTATTGATACCAATATAAGAATCGAGGGATATATGCCACTTACTTCTTCTGTGGAAGCAACACCAGTTGAAATTGATGACATACAAGAATCAATAGGAAATATTTTGTCAGATAAAATTTCATTTAAAAAGGCTTATGATATTAATATTGTTTATGCTGAAAAAGAATATGAACCAACAGACTTTGACACAAATGTAAAAGTAACAATTTCCGGAGTAGACCAAATTGATGAGAAAAATCAAAAATATAAAGTTGTACATATTGAAGAGAAAAAAGATGAAAATGAAAATACAGTTAAGGATGTTAAAGAAATAGATAGTGTGCAAATATCAGAAAATGCAATAAGCTTCCCAGCTGACAGTTTCTCTACTTATGCTGTGTTATTGGAAGACGGACTAAATCCTATAAAAACCTACTCATCAAATCTGGACAATGCAAGCGTATGGAATGGAACAGATTCTGAAATGTTTAGGTTTGGAAGTGGAACAGGCACAGAACCTTATCTTATAACGAATGCAAGTGAATTAAGATACCTTGCAGTGCAAGTAAATAATGGAACTGATTATGACGGAACATATTTTACATTAATTTCTGATATAGATTTAAACAATAATGAGTGGACTCCGATTGGAAACTATAGTACACCATTTAAAGGAATATTCAACGGAGCTGGACACACAATTGGAAATGCAAAAATAAGCTTGCCAACATCAGTACCAACATCAGTATCATCATATGGCTTGTTTGGAAGCATTGGAGATAGTAACGATAAAACAATTATAAAAAATTTACAACTAGACAATTTCGATATAGAGCTTAATGCAAGTGGAACTACAACAAATAATGATAATGATAAGGGTTACAATATTGGTATTGTTACAGGAACTATATATAACAATGCTGAAATAAAAAATGTTATTGTTAATAATAGTGAAATTAAAGATAACTATACTTTAACCATAAACACAAATAGTATGCAATTGTTTGTTGGAGGTATAGCAGGTAATGCTGTAAATTCAAGAAACTCAACATATGACCCTGGAAGTGGAAAAAGATACGCAATAGAAAATTGCTATTCTGATGTAGATGTAAATTTAGATGGTGTAACAAAATATAACAGTAACTGGGATAGTCAATCTTACGACTATGCATTAGCACAATACAATGTTGGTGGAATTATTGGTTCAATAAGAGGACAAGCAGTATGGCCAAAAAATTGTTTATATACTGGCGAACTTAATGCAACTAACGGTTTTACTGGACCAATATTTGGTACAGTAAGAAAGAATACTGGACTAGGAAATCGAAGAAATTATCAGACACAATTTAATACATTATGGCAAGGAAATGATGCAGGTAATTTAACAATGGAGAGCTATTATACCGCATATAGTACAAATAACAGATCATTTACTGCTACAGTTAGTTCTGGAACTTCATCATCTCGTATTACCACAAATATTGGATGGAACTTTAGTTTTGGATATGTTCAAGGTGTTAATAAAGGATTATATACGAACAACTCACAGAATATGTTATCAAATTTCAATCAATATGTTTCAGATAATTCAGGAGACAATTATCTTACATGGCATTATAATACTGATACGAAGGCATTTTATTTTGTTCCAAAATTATCGGCAACAGTGGAAAAAGATGTACCAAAATATACAATAAAAATAGTGAATGAAATAGCGACTGCAAGTTATACCTATGTTTGGTATATAGATAATATTCTTGACTCGAGTATAACTGGAAAAGAAGCAATAATCCCTTCAAGCTGGACTGAAGGACACAGTGTTTCGGTACTGGTAAGTGATGGAACTGAATATGCTATGGTAAATTTTGATGTGCCAAGATTAGAAATACATATATCATTTGAAATGAATAATCAAACCAAGGTTTTAACTGCAGGCTTAGAGGGAACAGGAACAGCTGATCCAAATTTTAATATTAATGATTATACCTACAAATGGTTTGCAGTAGATATTGCAGAAGCAGAACAGGAAATGGAAGGAGAGACTACAAATTCGATTTCTAACCTAGAAAACGGAATGCAATATAGAGTTGTAGCTACAAATACAAAATATTCGTATATGAGTGCAGAAGGTACATATACTTTTGGAACAAGAACTGTAATATATTGTGATTACAGTAATGGAAGCGATTATAATGATGGTTTCACACCTGATAATGCAGTAAGGACTTTATCAACAGCATATGGTAAGTTTGATTCTGATAAAACAAGGAATGAAAATGTAATAGTACTTATGGGAAACTATACTGATTCTACATATTTAAATTCAGCAACTTCAAATACCTATAAGAAGAATGTTACTATAACGGGAAAATATCAAGGAACAGACTATAGTGGAGTACTGTACTTTGAATCATACGACAATTATAGATACTTAAATGGTAATACAACATTTATGCATCTCATATTCAAGGGCTGTAGTTTGCAACAAGATTGGTGGGGAAATGTATCTGATGGAAGTAACAGTCAAACATATTTTTACCTACAAGGTTACAGCCTTACAATGGGTGAAGGAATTAGAATGGAAAAATATGCCACATCAAATACAAACCAGGGACTAATTGCAGGAAATGCTCCAGCATTTCACATGTTTGCTGGTTGGATGCAGTATGATGAAACTAGATTGCCTAGAACTGGAGCAGAAATTCTTATAAAAAGTGGTACTTATGGAAGAATACTACTTGGAGGAAGTTCTGGAACGAGTGGAACATCAAGTATAACAAAATACAATTCTCATAATTTTATGGGAACATCATTAACAGATGATTTATATAAATGCAAGATTACTGTTGACATAGAGAATAGTACTACACCATCTAATTACACTTATGACATTAACCTTCTAGGGGGAGGTAGCACTTGTGGAAACATTTATGGAGATATAGAATTAAATATAAAAAATGGAAAGATTGGACGTCTTCTAGGAGCAAGCATAGGAGATTCAAGTTATAGACCTAATAACTGGCAATATCCAATAAATACTTTTATTGGAACGGCTACTATAAATATGACAGGTGGAAGTGTTACAGAAATGTATGGCGGATGCCTTGGAAGAAACATGAGTGCAATAGACAATAATGGATATGGTAATGTTTTAAAATGTGACTCGTACTTCTATGGAACAGTTAATATAAACATTTCTGGAGGCACAGTTAGTCAAACAATTTATGGTGCTGGAGCAGGAGGTGTTTCAGGATATAACATAAATTCTACAGATGATTATAAGAGATATGGAAGAGATATAGATACTGTCGTAAATATTAATATTTCTGGAGGAACAATCAATGCCGATATATTCGGTGGAGGATATGGATACACAAATTATTTAACAGCAAATTCAACACAAAGAGATGGAGGTACTCTGTATGGCGATTGTAACATAGAAATATCGGGCTCAGCTGTTATTGATGGTAGTATCTATGGAGGAGGAAGAGGCTATGATTTAGCAAGTGATAAAACTGACCTTGCTCAAATGATAGGTACATCAACATTAACAATTTCAGGGACTCCAACCATAACAGGAGAAATCTATGGAGCTGGAATGGGACTTTCAAATTATGAGGACATGGCAAAATTTGAAGGAACTACAAATATAAACATTAATGCAGATTTAACAACAAATGTTTTTGGAGGAGGAAACATTTCAAAAACAATTGGAACAACCAATATAAACATAAATAATGGAGCACATACTTCAGCTATTTATGGAGGAGGAAATGTTGGTGTATTAGAAGGAACGTCAAATGTTACAATAAATGGAGGCACATCAAGCGTAGTGTATGGTGGAGGTAACCAAGCTTTGGTTACAAACTCAAATGTCTACGTAAAAGGTGGTAATACTGATAATGTATACGGTGGAGGCAATCAATCTGGAGCTGAAACAACAAATATTGTAATATCAGGTGGAACTACAAAAACCATCTATGGTGGCTCAAATCAAGATGGAACCGTAAATAAAACAGCCATTACAGCAAAGGATGGAACAGTAACAGATATTTTTGGTGGAAACGATGAAGGTGGAACTTGTCCGGAAACGAATATAGAACAAAATGGAACAATTGTTGAGGATGCAATATATGGAGGAGGAAACCAAGTTGCAACCGAAAATACAAATATAAACTTAAATAAAACTCAAAGCACAATTCCAAATGTATTTGGTGGAGGAAAGTCTGCTGATGCCACTACCACAAATATACTGGTTAAGGGTGGAGACTATACAAACATATTTGGTGGATCAAATACCAGTGGAACTGTAACTACCTCAAACATTACTGCTGAAGAAGGAAATATAAAGAATATTTTTGGAGGAAATAATGAAGGTGGAGAAACCGTTACCTCTTATGTTACAATAAATGGTGGAAATATAGAAAATGCATTTGGTGGAGGTAATCAAGCCAATACAACAACATCAAATATAAAAACTACTAACGGAAAAATTAAAAATATATATGGTGGTGCAAATCAGGCTGACGTTACAACAACTTATTTAGACATTATGGGTGGCAACATTGAAAATGCTTTCGGAGGTTCTAATATGGATGGAACCGTAAATGAAAGTAATGTAACAATAGAAAGCCAAAGCTCAAAATCAACACTTGACGGAATCAAGATGGAAGTTAATTATACTGCTGTAGAAGCCGAAGAGTGGAGAAAGAACCAAAATCCAGGATATGAAACATATGTAACAGTAAACATTAAATATACTAACAATACTGATACAACTATAAATAAATGGGAGTCTTTTATCGAGGCACCTGATTCAAAATTATTAGATAATTACAGTTCTGATAGTAAGATTACTGAAAATAACGGCAAATATACGATTAATCAAGACAGCAGATGGACGACTGGAAATATTCACTCACTACCTGCAAATGGCACATATGAAATAAAAGATGTTCATTTAATGTCAAAAGTTAAAGCAAGTAAATTCGTTTTAACTTATAACTTTGTAGGAAAAGGAAATGACGGTAATTCGTATCAAGACACTAACACAGGATTTACCGTATTTGGAGGCAACAACAAAGGTGGACAAACGACCACAAGCAATGTTTTATTAAAACAAGGATACTGCTTTGCAATATATGGTGGAAACAATGAAGGTGGAACATGTCCAACGAGTAATGTAACAGTAAACGGAGGTACTGCTGAAGAAGTATATGGAGGCAACAATTTAGGAGGAACAAACTCAATAAGTAATGTAAGCATAAATGATGGTCAAATTACTAATGTATATGGAGGCGGAAACAAGGCTGTAACAGATAAACCAAGTGTTACAATACAAGATAATGCCAATATTTCAGATTCTGTATACGGTGGTGGAAACCAAGCAGGAGTAACTACAAATACAAAAGTAGAAATACTTGGTGGAAATATTGAGAACAATGTATATGGAGGCGGAAACGAGGGTACTGTATCAGGTAGCACTTTTGTACATATAAAAGACGCAACAATTAAAGGCAGTTTATATGCAGGTGGAAATGGTACAACAGCAATAGTTTATGGCAATACCAATGCAACAGTAGAGGGAATAAGTACCAAAATTGGACAAAGTGTATTTGGAGGAGGAAATCAAGCTCCTACAGGAACTTCTGAAAATAACAATTCTTTGAGTAAAGTTAATATTGTTGGTGGAAGTATCGGAAAGAACGTATACGGTGGAGCTAATACTTCAGTAGTATACGGAAATACCCTGACTAATATAGGATATGAAGCCGTTAATGATACATCATTAACAAAAGGAGACATTGTAATAGAAGGAACAGTATTTGGCGGAGGTGAAGCCAATGCATCAGGTTCTGAAATATATGATTTCTCATTTATAAGTGTTACAGTTGGAATTGATATAAATATAAATGGAAATGGACATAACAAATGTCAAATTAAAGGTAGTATATTTGGCTCGGGAAACGCGTCTAGTACAAGTGGATATAGTTATATAAATATAAAGAACTATGGTTCAGTATACTCACCTCAAAAGAACATCTCAATACAGAGATCAAATGTAGTAACTCTTGATAATTCGGCTATTGCATTATCAGGTGCGAAAGATAGAACAAACGAATATTCAAATGTCGACTTTACCTTGAGTAGAATTGATGAACTAAAAATAAAAAATAATTCGATTTTATATTTAGACTGTGGAGCTAACTTATTGAAAAAATTCACAAGTTGTGTAGATGAAAACGGTCAAGAAGTAAAGGCACAGGTAACAATAGATGAAAATACGGGTGCTACAACTAGAAATGTAGATAATAGAATTTATATGTTGGAAGGTAAAAATTTAAACATAGCAACAAACGAACAAGTTACTGCTTATGGTGAGGTAAGTGGAATGACCTTCTTTGGACTATATACGAATTCTATGAGCCCAAGTACAAGTACAGGATTATATAACAGTGAATATAAGAATGGAGACAAAATAACAAATGCCGGAACATTTTCTTCAAACTCTTATGTAAGAGGATTACACAAATTAAATCATGATATAACGTTAGATGGATTTTACTCTAACTATGATGATGAAGATAATACTGGATATGTAAGAACAAAATACATAGATACCACACCAAAGGATGACGTTTATTATATCTGGCTAGTCGGAATAGATATGGATGTTACAACATTTGAAGTTGCGCTAACTGCTTCTAAATATGCAACACTTGGAACTTATGAACTTGGTTTAACTGGATTTTCACAACAAAACATAAAATTTGCTCTAACAGGTTTCTCGGCAGGTTTGGCAGATGGAATTTCACTTGTAGATCCAAATGAGATTGAAAGTGTTGCTACTAAACAAGAAGTTGCAGACTCTGTTTTTGGACTTACAATGAAAACTGGAAACAATGGCTGGTCAAGCAATGGAAAAACAGTATTCCTAACCTCTAATGGTGGAACATACACAGGTACAACGGATTATACAGGAGACAACTCAACATTTACTCCATCATTAAATTTATGTTTATACCACTCAGAAAACATATCTATAGTTCAAAAACTTGGAAGTGTAAAAATAAGACTTCAAGCACAAATTCCAGAAGATGATTTAAATGTAAAAATATCTTATATAGACATTATAATTACAATGTCTACAGCATTATACCAAAATGACTTTTATGAGGCTGCAATATCTCCAGGAGAAGAGTTTGAATTATTTACAACAACAGAAACAAATATAACGGATTCAAGTGTATTCTCAACATATTATTCGCTATATATACCTAATTTTTCTACTTCTGATTATTATAAGAATTATAGCGATGATAGCCATGTAATTGTTTCAAGACTGAAAAGTGGTGCTGGATATGTATTCCCAGCAAAAACAAAAATTACAATGATTGATATGGTTACAAACAATTATTACTATTATGTAGTAACTCAAAGTGATGAAGATAACAACAAATATGCATACAAATTTTCGGATTTTGTTGTTATGGGAAGTGATAGCAGTTACTATAATGAAAAAGAAAATTCGAATGCCTACTATAATCAGGAACAAGATTTAGTATATGAAAACTTTATATTCCATATTGACTTTGGAGAAAACATCATTGCATCAGACTTATACCAAAATTCGTTACTAATGGAATTACAAGATGATGAAGGACAAACACTTCTTGGAGTATTAGGAATTCAAAGAGATTCTATGGTATATAGTGTTTACAAAAACAAAGATGCAAAAATAAAGGTAACTGCAGATACTGATAAAAAGATTATATATAGGGGAAAAGCATTTACTCTTTCTGTTGAAGCTGAATTTACACAAGATGTTGTTGAATCAAAAACTGTATATGATACCGCATATTTTGATGACAAAATGGGAATAAAAATCTCTATTTATGACAGCAACGGAAATAGACTAAATAGTGATTCTCTTTTTGGTGTATCGTTTGAACTAAATGGAATTAAACATTATCCAAGAATAGATGGAACAGTAAGAATATGCACAGCTGAAAAAGTTTCAAATGTACTTTCTAAAATAACAGTGGATACAGCTAATAATACAGTTCTTGCATCTGGACAGTACACTATTAAAGTTGAAAGCTTTGGATCACCAGACGGTATATATTATGGAGTAGAATCATCAGATACAGCTGAAGTAAACATAGAATTAATTGAATCATCTTATGGTCTTAAAGTAACAACTGATGACAAAGAAAAGATAGTCGATAAAGACTCTGGAAAGACCGAAAATGGAAATAATGAAATTAAGCTTAATATCGAATACTCATCTGGATTGGAAAATCCTAATTTAACCATTTCTTTATACAGAAGAGATTATTCAAACATATATTCTCAAATATATGAACAAATTGATTTGAATGATTATGTTACAAATGCACCAACTAATAAGAAAGGCGAACTTGAATATGCTATTAATGAATCTCCACAATCGCAAATGAGTTACTTTTTTAATCTAAGAACTAATTTGACCACAGGAACTTATAAATTTGTTGTAAAGTTATATGATAGCAATGAATTTATTGGAGAAGCTTATGAATATATGATAATAAAATAATATAGAAGGAGGAGTAAATATGAAATACGATATAGAAGCGATTAAAAGAAGAAAAGAACTGCATGACAGAATAAAAAAATTAATATATATATTTCTTATTATAATGTTATATAATATTGTGTTACTGTATATGACTTATATTGACAAATTCGATACTCCAGACTTCTATATTTATAAAGCCTATATTATAACCACAACGAGTATGGAACCAGAATTAAAGAAAGATGATGTAATAATTATAAAAAAGGCTAAAGAAGATAAAATTAGAACAGATGACATCGTGACTTTCAAAAAAGGTGGAGAAACCATTACACATAGAGTTATACAAATTGAAGATACAGAGAATGGCAAATTATACATAACAAAAGGTGATAACAATAATGTTCAAGACGAAAAGGCACTTCAGTTTGAGGATATTGAGGGAAAAGTAGTTATGAAAATTCCGTACTTCGGAAAAATTGTAACAACATTAAAAAATGGAATAGTAATAATATTAGTAATATTAATTTTCTTAATAATGTATTTGAATAGAATCAATAAAAACGAAAAAAGCAAGATTAGAAGAAAAAAGAAAAGACTTGAAGATGAAAAAAATGAATCAAAAAATAAATAAGAATGAAAAGAAAAATAAACAAGGACTGTAAAAAGCCCTTGTTTATTTTTAAAATTTTATATTAATAGATTATGCAATAATTTCATTATTTGTTTTTTTGTTAACAACAGGTAGCACATCGTAAACAACTTTAAAGAAGCGAAAATCTTCTAATTCATTAAATTCTAGACATGATAGATATATGTCTAATTCGTTTAAATTTTTGCATGCTGTAATAACAGCAGGGTGAAGATTGTAATTTGAAAACATTTCACAAGCTAAATTTAATGCTTGTTTTTTTGAACCATGTTCCTTATTGATTATAAGCTTATAGGCTTCTCTAAATCTTGAAAGTGCTGCAAATTTATATTCACTAATAGGAATAGTGTACTTGTCAGAAATAACATCTGATAAAGAATTATATTTATCAGGATTATCTCTAAGTAATGCTTTCAAATCAGCCATTTTATATGGAAGCGTTACAGTTTTATTTGTTTCAGAAATTGTTAATGTATTTTCAACTAAAGTCTCACTATTTTTCTTTGAAGTTCTTGTTTTGTTTTTCTTTTTTGTTTCAGAATTATCACTTTCAGTTTTATATATTGCGTCAAGAGCTTCGAGTGAAAGATACTCAGATACATCTATAGATGACATTGAAAGAATAAATCTCTCAATATCTGAATTACTTCTTAAGATACTTAAAGATAAAGTTTCGAACTCTTTATTATAGCTGGAAACTGCATTTACTGTTTCTGAAAACTTTACAACAGAACAGTTTTCCTTTAGTTTATCAAGAATATCTAAAAGGTGGTTATAATTTTCAATATTTTTATTAATTTTAGTTAAATACATACTTGCATCAGAAATTAATCCATTAGCTTCATTAGAAAGGGTTAACTCTGTATCTATATTACCTAAAAAATTCTTTAGAAATACCAATATCTGTTTTGAAAAAGTTTTTTGAGTACTTACCAATGCAGTTATTGAACGAATTTCAAGTTCTACAAATTTTGAAATATTATTTTTGTTTATTTTTGAATTTAGTTTAATCATTTGTTTCCTCCAAATATACTTAAATATATTATAAAGATAATTTTAAAAAATATCAATCATTTTTTATAAAAATGTTGAAAAAAATAAATGTGTATGATATATTAATTATAAATGTCAAAGTAGACAAATTTTAGTTGCCATAGGAGGCAGAAATGAAAAGAATTATTGGAAATATACTAATTATAATTTACACATTAATTGCGGTGTTTACAACGGTTTGCTTATTATCTTTTAACGAGTATAAAATAAGCACTTTCGGAGATTATTCACTTGTATTAGTTACAAATGATGAATTATTGCCAAACTACAAAAAAGGAGATTTAGTTATAGTTAAGGCAGGTAATAAGAGTAAAATCGCTATAGGAGAAAATGTTTTTTTCTATAACACAATGGACAAGAAAATAGAAGTAGCATTAGCAGAAGTTACAAATAAAGAAATTGTTACTTCAACTGAAATTACTTTTACAGTTGGAAAAGACCATGCTGTTTCAAGTCAATATGTACTTGGTTCATCAAAAGATACAACTGTAATTCCAGTTGTAGGAAGCGTACTGAGTATACTAGAATCAAAATGGGGATTCTTATTCTTAATTGTTTTCCCATCATTAATAGCATTCCTTTATGAATTAACTGTGGTTTTTGCATCAATAAGAAATGAAAGAAAAGAATCAAAAGAGAACTCTAAATAGGAAAATATGATGAACAAAACGATAGTAAGAAAAATTTTTATTATAATTATATTATTTTTGATTTTTGTTGTGGCATATAGGTTAATAAACACGTATGCCCTTTTTTATAGTGAAGGAACTGGGAAAATAAAACAGGATAATGCAACATGGCATATATATGTTAATAATAAAAATATTGCAACAAATAATAAATTTACTGTTGATACATTTGAACTAGAGGAAAGTGAGCATGTTACACCAGGGAAAATCGCACCAAGCGTTACTGGAAACTTCTATATAACAATTGATCCAAAGAACACAAATGTAGCCATAAAATACTCAATTAAATTAGACCAACTTAATTTGGTAAATGATAAAATCAAAATTGTATCAATTGAAGAAATTAATCAAAATAATGAATTGATAAGAACTGATGAATCAACATATACAGGAGTAATTACATTAAATGATATAAAAGAGAAAAAAGTAAACAATATAAGGGTAAAAATAACATGGCTAAATGATGAGGAAAACAATAAGGCTGATACAACAATGGGAACTATAGAAAACTATAAGATAAATATTCCGATTGAGGTTGATGTAACGCAGTACCTTGGCGAAACAATCGAAGAATATAAATTATA
>ERZ827440.1632-NODE-1632-length-23484-cov-3.115156_pt1 | contig 23484 bp, 24 predicted proteins | sample MGYA00519774_ERZ827440 | MGnify/ENA primary metagenome ERZ827440 (study PRJEB31778, sample SAMEA3449302) | human gut metagenome | biome: human gut; feature: human-associated habitat; material: faeces | place: United Kingdom | collected 2010/2012 ... | reverse complement strand
TCTGGCTTGCGCTCTGGCGAGACAGGAACAAGACGCCGACGGGATACAAGAATCTCGTTATGTGGCAGTGGGGAACTTCGAAGGTTGCCGGCATTGCCGGAGAGGTTGACAGCAACCTCGGGTTCTTCGAAAAGGACAAGCCCGTCAAGACCGTGCTTAAGGTCGGCGACAGAGTCAGAGTGAAAAAAGCCGTGCTTTATAACTCAAACCGAAAATTTCTCGCGCTGCTCCCGACATACCGCGTTATTCAGGTGACGGGCGATCGCGTCGTGATCGGCTTCGGCTCGCTTGTCATCGCGGCGGTCAATGCGGACAATCTGACGCGCGTATGAGATTCTTGAAGAAACTGCTCGTCTCGATATACCTGTTCCTCGGTATATTCTCGGTTGTCGTCCTTTTGCTCTGGGTGGCGACCGGAGACGAGCCGGGCACGCTTATAACGGCTGTCTTTGCGGCATCCGGTATTGAATTCATTGTGAGCGCTTTGATGAAGCTCTGGGAGATTGCCGCAGAAGTAAAAAAAGAAAAGGATTCCGAAGAATCCGAAGGAGAAAACCCTCAGCCGAACGGCAGAGGTGAATAGGAGATATACATATGACTATTGATTTTACCGATATCATCATCGCAGTGATAGGCGTGATTATGTCTTTCGCCGCGAATTACATTGTGCCGCCCGCTGTGGCTTGGCTCAAGGAAAAACGCCTTTACGGCGCTGCCGCGACCGTCGTCGCCGCCGCGAGAACGTATTACAAAGACAACAACGGCGATGCAAAGCTCAAATATTGCATCGGCGTGCTTACCAAGAAGTACGGTAAGTGGTTTAATGCTAACGAAATCATGGACGCCATTCAGGCGGCATACGTCGATATGAAAGCCCAGCTCGGCGAAACACCTTCGCCGATGGGCGGTGAAAAGACGATCGCCGACTCTTAATTGACATGACCGGGTACTCACGTACCGTGCGCCATATTCCTTTCCGCAGACAGCACCCTTCGGGGTGCTTTTTGCGTGCGATTTTTCCACTACATTTATACTACATTTCGGGGTAAAAAATGTAGTATAAAGTGGAAAATAAAGCACACGACGAACAAAAAAGAAAAGCCGAAACCCCTTGGAAACACTGAGCTTTTCAGCGATTCCAAGGGGTTTCGGGATGGTGGAGGCGAGGGGAATCGAACCCCTGTCCGAAAGCCTATTCACGAGACCTTCTCCGGGCGCATCCGTTTATTTAAATTCCCTTTCCGTGCCGGGAAACGGCACTCTGCACGGTCAGGTAGCTTCATAAATTCATGATGTGCCGCAAAGCTTAGGCACATTCACATTCACTGCTGTGTGACGCCACATCCGAAGCCGCAGTCCTCTTCGGCGTGACGGCTGCCCTTAGGCAGCAGCTAAATTTTCGTTAGCGTTTAATTTTAAGTTTACGTTTTTTATAGAAGCCACGCTCTTCTGCCCGCTTATCCGGCTGCAAAGCCCCCGTCGAAACCTTTACGCCCCCACGGAGAGCTGCATTACACAGCTGTACAATCTCACAGACAATCACATTGCCTGTGTTTATATTTTATCACAATTGAAACGAATTTTCAACTGTTTCCGTAATTTTTTCAGTGTCTGCCCGAAATCTCGCGCTCTATATCGCGATTTGCAGTCTTCACTGCTTCGGCTTCACGTTTGTCATAAAGCTTTTTGCCTTTGCAGAGTCCAAGCTCACATTTCACCCACTTACCCGAAAAATACAATGAAAGCGGTATCAGAGAATATCCCTGTTTCCCGACAAGTCCGAACAGCTTCATGATTTCACGTTTATGCATAAGAAGTCGACGCTCACGATAAGGCTCACGGTTGAAAATGTTGCCCTTTTCATACGGACTGATGTGCATGCCTATAACTCGCAGTTCACCGTTATCAATGCGCGCAAAGCAGTCTTTCATATTAACCTGCCCCTGACGGAGTGATTTTACCTCAGTGCCGCAAAGCTCAACGCCGGTTTCGAAGGTATCTTCAACAAAATAATCGTGATATGCTTTTCTGTTTGTCGCAATAATACGTTTGTTATCAGGCATTATTCCCTCCCGCAAATGTAAGCTCGGCAGTATAGCACTGCTTTCCTCCGGTAACATTCTCCGCTGCCGACAGGTAAACGCCATCGCAAAATTTACATGTAACATGAAGCTCATCGCCATAGCACGCTTCGCCGTTAAAATTAATACAACATCTGTCAATCCGCTTGTCGGGAATCGGAAGCGGCAGATTGTCTATCATTATATCGGCATACACTGTGTTATTCAAATGACGATTTTCGTCAAGTTCAGTATATCTGACCCTGTGAACCGCATATTCGGTTGTATCCGGAAGCTCAATACGCCGCTTGACTTCAATAGGAGCTTCAAGCATATGCTCTTCAGGAAACGGAACCGGAATTGCAGCTGGTCTCAGAACATGGCGTGACTCAAAATTCATAAGAACCCAGTCTGTTACCGCAGTCATTACGGTTTCTTCTCCCTTGGTTGCAACGAATCGCCTTACAAATGTAACACCCTGAATGGAATGGCTGCATGTCGAAAGCTCGATTTCATCGCCGTCATATATGTCACCGTGAAACTCCAATGCCAGTTTTGTAATGACAAAAACCATATTATGAGAACGTAAAAGCTCGTATGTAGCACCGCAAGCATCGCTGTCTTCACGTGCCAGCTCCTGCATATATCTCAAAATCGAGGACAGCTTTATTCTTCCGTTTTCAAACACATCGTAATTGGTTATTTTGATTTTTGATTTTTGCATCTGATTATTTTTCCCGTTTTCTTTTTACCTCGGCAAGAGGGTTGCTTGACATTGCTTCTGCCAGTTTTTCATTCGAAACATGAGTATATATCTGCGTTGTATTAAGCTGCTCATGACCGAGAATGTCCTTAAGTGTCATGACATCAACATCGCCATAGTTATACATCAATGTTGCGGCAGTGTGTCTCAGTTTGTGTGTAGAATAGCCCTTGCCGTCAAGTCCGGCAAGTGACAGATGTCGCTTGACTATCCATTGAACGGTTTTGTCAGAAATACGATGGTTGCGCCCGCTGAGGAATAGTGCATTTTTTGAATCATCTGCGATAGATCTGCCTCGTTCGTGAGCCTTTTGCTCACGTACCGCAAGGTAGTCATTAAGCGCCGCGCGGCAGGCAGAGTTCAAATATATCACTCTCTGCTTTGCGCCTTTTCCCGTCACCACAAGGCTTGTCATATTATCGTTGAAATCTGTTAGGTTTATTCCGACAAGCTCCGAAAGGCGCATTCCGCAATTAAGGAAAAACGTAAGAATGCAGTAATCGCGTTCGTACGTATCACTGCTCTTGTCAACTGCGGCAAGCAGTTTTTTGGATTCGTCAAGCGAAAGGAATTTCGGAAGCATTTTCGGTTTCTTCGGCGATTCCACATCTGCGACCGGATTTATCTTCACGATGTGACTTTTCGCGGTATGATATTTATAAAACGCCTTTATCGCCGAAAGGCGCCGCGCGCGTGAATTCGGTTTATTTCCCCTCAGATTGGTGAGATACAGAAGATATGAATACACTTCGTCCGGGCGGACGCTGTTTATAAATTCCTCATCCACCCCTTCAATGGAAATGCTCTCAAGCTCTTTGATTTTACCCGTACGGCTTGCAATGATAAAGCGGAAGAACAATATCAAATCAAGTTCATACTCAAGCACCGTATTCTGTGAGCAATTCTGGAGTGCGGATTTGTATGAGAGGAATTGCAGAAGTACGGTCGGGTTATTATCCTGCATAATTACTGATGTGTCCTTGCCAATCCGTCTCTGAAGCATTCGATTGTGTCGGTAAGTTCAGGGTCGATACGAAGGTTATTGATTATATACGTATTGCCGTCAATGCTTGCGTAGTCATTTACGCAGAACCATACGGCGCCTTTTATCTTCTTGGCGAATTCATAGCCGGGTTTGTCGCTCTTTTCAAAGCAATCAAACATTTCCTTTACCCACTTTGCCTGAAGCTTCGCATTACGGCGAAGTACAGTGTTTTTATAACCGCCAATACCCCAGTCATAGAGGCGTTCACCGCCGGAACCGCAGGCAAACTCGGATATAATCCACGGGAATGCATCGTAATAAGGGTCAAAGGTATTATATTCATAGCCGTACATATCCTTGAACGATTCAACCGATGTACCGTTACCCATTTCGTAGTAAGTCAGACCGAGAGCCTGAACGCACTTTTCATCGGGCACATAGCAAAGTGCTTCACCCCAACTGCTGTACGGAGTGGATTTTGCTATGGGGTTGAAAATCCATATGCAATTATCAACGCCTTCTTCAAGGAAAATGTTATAGAGCCGTTCCCATGCCATTACGAATATATCGGGGTCGCAGAGTGTTATCATGCCGCAATAGCTGGTCCAGTCGGTATTCATCTCATTACAGAGGCGGAAAAGCACAGGTTTGCCATATGCTTTTACATCCTGCGCCAGTTTACGGAAATGCCTGTCGTAATTACCGCGGATTATATTGAACATTGGCGAAAAGCCGTCAAGGTTGCCGTTGTTCAGTGTTGTGAACTGGTACGTGAACTGAAGCACAGGCTTTCCGTTAAACCCGTTGCCGCCTGCATACGTATTTGCGAGAGTCATAGGAAAATAATGAAGCTCATTGCCCCAACCGATATGCATGTATGTGGGCATGATATCGAAATCATAGTTCATTGCAGTGCTGAGACGCTCGGTTTCCGCCTCAAGAATAGCACCCTCAGATTTGATGCTTGAGGATTTTTCACTGGGCATTGAACGTACAAACATACCCCAATCGCAGGTATTCTGATTGCAAAGCTTTTCAAAATATGCTTTCGTTTCGTCGTTCCAATATTCGGGGACGGTAAGATTATACTGCCCCTGTGAATTCACAGCCTTGCCCTGCGGCTCAATTTCTTTGAAAGATTTGACGATACGGTCAAATGCGTCTTCAGACTTCTCTGTTGATTTCATGACAAAGAGCCAGAACTTATCATACACACCGTTTTCACGGACGATTGCGATATTGTAATACGGGCGCTCGATCTGCTTTGAAAGGCGGATGAACATATCATAGAACATGACAGTATATCCGGGAAGGAAATCCTCGTAAGTAGCAGCCTTTCGTGTGCGGTTTATACTGTTCGCAGCAAGGAAGTCGGCATTATCGATAAAGCGGTTGAGCCATTCGGTGAGATATGTGTTCCAGCCGCTTTCGGTATTACCGTATGGATTTGAGGTTTCTTTGGAAAGCGTCAGGATGCTGTTCTCATTTTTGTACTGCACGCGAAGCTCAGCCAGTTTAAGATTCGTTTCGATCTCTGCACCGGGGAACGAAAGCATATATCCGTCGGCATAGTTTATAATGCGTGTGTTTTCCTTACCGCCAAAGACATACTTAACGTCGCCGGAAGCAGGTTCCGTGTCAAAATCAGTGGTTACCTCGCCTTTGTTATACACGGTGAGATTATAGACATCATCCGCACCGTTTATGCCTGCGTCGGCATCGGCAAAGGAATCCTGCCAGATTTTTTTTGCGTTTTCATCGGGAGTCATAACTACCTCACTGCTTTCATCTTCGACTGGAGTCGAGGCCTCATCAACCGAAGTATTACTTTCTTCAAAAGACGGTGATCCGCTTTCAGAATCGATGTCATTATTACATGACGTCAATACAAACGATGCGGCAATCAATAAGGATATGATAAGTGAGAGTGCTTTTTTCATATGATTATCCCTTCTCTGAATTGTTGTGGGTCAAGTTTACCCTCACAAGCTATTATATCACACACTTTTTATTTTTTCAATAGCGAAAACACAATTCCGCGGTATACGAAAAGGTATAAATAGAAATCGGCAGGTAAAATCCTGCCGATTTTGGTGGACGTTAAGGAACTCGAATCCCTGACCACTCGCACGTCAAGCGAGTGCTCTACCAGCTGAGCTAAACGTCCGTACTCAACGAGTGATATGATACCACATCGCACTCCGTTTGTCAAGGCTTTTTTTGAACTTTTTTGAGATTTTTATACTTGCAAAATGAATGGCAATATGTTAAAATATCAGACAAGCAAATCTACAAGCAATCCCGGAGGATGTTCAATGAGAATTATTTATAATCCCGACGAAAAAATTGTCAAGGCGATACGCGAAGGCATCCTGAAAAAAGGCGGACATTGTCCATGCAGACGTGAAATGACCGAGGACACAATGTGTATGTGCAAAGAGTTTCGTGAACAGATTGCCGACGAGCAGTTCGAAGGCTTTTGCCATTGCATGCTTTATTACAAGGAAAAATAGCGTGAATTTCGCATAGGTTTCCACATTTTTATCAGACAGCATCATAAAATCGAAGCGAAATTGTCATAAATAGCTATTGACATCCATCGACTAATATATTATAATTTCTTCTGAAAACTGCATAGAAAACAGGGGTGCTGTAAAAGGCTGAGATGGATATTTCCGAACCCTTTTTACCTGATACGGGCAATACCGACGTAGGGAGCTTGAAGCATATATTTGTGATTATAATATTATATTTGATAACCGCAAGATTATGGGAGTTTAACTGCACGGCGCTTTCGTGCAGTTAATTTTTTTTCAGGAGGCTTTTATAATGAAAAGCTCATTTCAGACACGTCGTTTAACGACGTCCGCCATGATGATTGCCTTGGCAACGGTTATTGCATTCGTCTGCGGATTAATTTCCTTCCTTAACTTCCCTTTCGGCGGCGGGATCACTATTGCTTCAATGTTGCCAATTGTTCTGATTTCGTATTTCTACGGCATCCGTTGGGGCTTGCTTTCCGGCTTTACCTACAGCATAATTCAGATGCTGCTCGGTTTCAACACGGTATCGGCTCTTTTTACTCCCGAAAGCAACAGCTTCATGGGAATCACCAACGCTGTATTGATATGCCTCATTGACTATGTGCTTGCATATACCGCGCTCGGTCTGGGCGGACTGTTCCGCAAGCAGAAGAACAAAGTCTCCGCTCTTGTGCTCGGCACCATAGTATCTCTGACAGTATGCTACATATTCCACATTATTTCAGGTGCGATTTTCTACGGAGCATGGGCAGATTGGTTCTTCACACAGCCCGTAGTCTACGACTTTATCGGTAAATCGGTTCTTGCCAACTTCTCCGGCACAGGTCTTTCGGTGATATATTCCATTGTATACAACGGCTGCTACATGATTCCGGAAATAATACTCTCATCGTTCGTAGCCGTTTTCATCGCAAGACTGCCGCAGGTTCACCCTGTTTCAAATACAACGGAAAAAAAGTGAGATTTCCCGGCACAACGAACTTCAAAATATCCATATTATTAACAAGCACCGCATCATTGATTAAAAGTGATGCGGTGCTTATATATTTATTTTTCAGCTGATGACAAGGTCACCGAAGAATGCGGGACAATGAAAATCCGGTTTTTCAAGGTCGATAGGCGCCCATGAGCCGAAATGCGGTATGTCGGTATCATCGCCGCATTTATAAAAATTACCCTTGAAACGGTAACCGTGCGGAAACTCGGAAACGTCAAACAGCTTGGCAATAACATTAAGCGGGTAAAACGCTTCAACAGTCCAACCATTCTCATCCTTTTCGGCATGGACCGTTATCTGCGCCACATCGACAATCTTATCAATCGGTGTTTTATTCTTTCGGTCAACACGAACAGCCGAAAGAAACGCTCCTGCGGAATTCATTTCGAAGTTCATGTAAAGGTCGGTATTATTGTTGAACGACGCAAAAAATTCCATCGCGCTGTCCTTGTAAACAGGGTCATTATAATGAAAGTATGTCGTCCTCGGTGTTGTTTCATTGCAATGCATTCTCAAGGCAAAGCCCTTGCCTTCGACAAGCACGAGCTGAGCATATGCCTCGGGCATATACTCTTTTCCCCATGTATACGAGGATATATGAGCCTTTTCGACCTTATTCCAGTCGATAGTGTCAGTTACTTTAACTTTATATTCCATAATAATTACCTCCATAGTTCAATGATAGCATAAAAGTGCCATTAAGTCAACAACATTTGCAAAGCGATTGAAAATGCCGCTCTTCCGTAAACGGAGGAGCGGCAAAAATCGCTGTATACCCGACACTTTTTTGTCGGAAAATGATGATGCAATCTTATTTGATTTCGTGGATATTGACGTAATACTTTGCAGTATCAGCAGCCATTTCCTTCATCTTACGGCTTTCAAAGAACTTGGTAGCAACCTGTTCAAAGAGAGCGTATGAAAGAACATCCTCATCCTTTTCGATATACTGAGCAGCTTTCTTTCTGAGAGAATCAAGCTCAGGCTGGAGCTTATCAGCGGGTCGATAGGTAATCTGCTGTTCATCGCCGATGATCTTCTTGACAAAGGCAGGCTTGATGGGAGCAGGGGTCTTACCGTATTCACCCTTGACGAGACCCTTGAATTCCTTTGTAACGGTCTTGTAGCGTTCGCCCATGATGACATTATAGACAGCCTGTGTTCCGACGATCTGAGAAGTCGGGGTAACAAGCGGCGGATAACCTGCGTCCTCACGAACTCGCGGAACTTCCTCAAGAACTGCATCGAGCTTGTCAAGCATATTTGCCTGTTTAAGCTGAGAAACAAGGTTCGAAAGCATTCCGCCCGGTACCTGATACAGAAGAGCGTTGACGTTGACCTTCATGACCTTGGGGTCCAATAGACCGCTTGCGAGATATTTTTCACGCAGAGTGGTGAAGTACTTGGAGATAACGTCGAGCTTCTTGAGATCGAGCCCGGTATCAAACGGAGTTCCGGCAAAGGTTGCGACCAGCGGCTCTGTAGGCGGCTGAGAAGTGCCCATAGCCATGGGAGATATAGCGGTATCGATGACATCAACACCGGCTTCAACTGCTTTGAGGGCAGTCATTGAAGCGAGACCGGCGGTATAGTGGGTATGGAGCTGAACGGGGATCTTTACCTTGGACTTTATAGCCTTGACAAGGTCATAAGCATCATACGGCTTGAGAAGACCTGCCATATCCTTAATGCAGATAGAGTCAGCACCCATTTCCTCGAGAGTCTTTGCGTAATTTGCAAAATACTCATTGCCGAATACGGGACCTGTTGTATAAGACATTGCCGCCTGAACGTGTCCGCCTTCCTTCTTGGTCGCATCAATCGCGGTCTTAAGGTTTCTGGGATCGTTGAGAGCGTCGAAAATACGGATTATATCAATACCGTTAGCGATGGACTTCTGAACAAAATATTCAACAACATCGTCGGCATAATGACGGTAGCCGAGAATATTCTGACCTCTGAAAAGCATCTGGAGTTTTGTGTTCTTGACGTTTGCACGTATAGTGCGAAGCCTTTCCCACGGATCTTCATTCAGGAAGCGAAGGCAAGCGTCAAATGTAGCACCGCCCCACGCTTCGAGCGAGTAGTAACCGACTTCGTCGAGAGCTTTCAGAATAGGAAGCATCTCGTCGATAGTCATTCTCGTTGCAATCAGTGACTGATGTGAGTCACGAAGAACTGTTTCTGTAATTTTAAGTTTTGCCATTGTTTTTCACTCCTTATTACTGGAAAAGGGCAAGGAATACGCCGGCGGCGACGGCAGAACCGATAACGCCTGCAACGTTCGGACCCATTGCGTGCATGAGCAGGAAGTTGGACGGATCCTCCTTCTGACCGACGACCTGAGAAACGCGTGCCGCCATAGGAACGGCAGAAACGCCTGCAGAACCGATAAGAGGATTGATTTTACCGCCGGTAACGGCATACATAAGGTCACCGAACCAAACACCGCCTGCGGTTGCGAATGCAAATGCGCAAAGGCCGAGGACAATGATCTTGATTGTATTCAAAGAAAGGAAGTTAGCCGCATCGCAGGTTGCACCGACAGAAACGCCGAGAAGAATGGTGATTATGTTGATAAGCTCATTGGAAGCAGTCTTGGAAAGACGCTCCGTGCAACCGCAAACATTGAGAAGGTTACCGAACATGAGCATACCGATAAGCGGAGTGGCATCCGGAAGTATGAGGCATACGATAGCCGTAACAACAATCGGGAAGATAATTTTCTCTGTCTTTGAAACGGGACGCAGACCGGTCATCTTGACGGTTCTCATCTTTTTTGTGGTGAAAGCCTTCATGATCGGAGGCTGAATCATCGGAACGAGCGCCATGTAGGAATATGCCGCGATAGCGATCGCACCGAGAAGGTGAGGAGCGAGGGTCTTGGTGACGAGGATGGCGGTAGGACCGTCAGCGCCGCCGATTATACCGATAGATGCAGCTTCGGGAACGGTGAATCCGAGAAGGATTGCGCCGATGAATGCTGCAAATACGCCGAACTGCGCGGCAGCACCGAGGAGAAGACTCTTCGGATTTGCAATAAGAGAGGTAAAGTCGGTCATTGCACCGATTCCGAGGAAGATAAGCGGCGGATAAATACCGAGCTTAACGCCGAGATAGAGAAGGTCGAGAAGACCGCCTTCGTGAAGTACCTTTTCGCCGTCAATAACAGCGCCGGTTTCCTGAACAAAGAAGTTCATATGGAAAATGTTTGCGCCGGGGATGTTGGCGAGAAGCATACCGAACGCGATAGGAATAAGGAGCAGCGGCTCAAACTTTTTGACTATCGCAAGATAGAACAGGACAGCGACAATAACGTACATTACGATGGTCTGCCATGTCATATCGTGATGATTGAAACTTGACGTCTCAAAAATCTTTGCTATATTAGAGAAGAATTCCAAAACAATACCACCTTTACGCTAAATTAAATTTGAGGAAGGAAATTACGCGAGTTCGAAAAGAACGTCGCCGGTGTTGACGGAAGTACCTTCCTTAGCGTAAACGGCGGTAACGGTGCCGTCAGCGGGAGCAAGAATTTCGTTTTCCATCTTCATTGCTTCAAGGACGCAAAGAAGATCGCCCTTCTTGACAGCGCTACCTTGAGTAGCCTTAACTTTGAGGATATTACCGGGAAGCGGAGCGTTGACAGCAGTAGCTCCGGCAGATGCAGCCTTGGGAGCGGCAGCCTTGGGTGCAGCAGCGGGTGCGGCAGGAGCGGCTTTGGGAGTTTCCGCCTTGGTGAATTTTGCGTTGATGTCAGCTTCTTCAACGACGACTTCGTACTTTGCGCCGTTTACAGTGATTACATACTTTTTCATAATTTACCCCTTTTTACTGAATCTTGTTGATTGAAATAACTTTGAATGCGCAGTCCGACTCGCCGCGGTAAGCAGCAATTGCGGCAGTTGCAACCGCAACAAGCTCTTCCTCACTGTCACCGGCAGGTGCCTCTGCAGCTTTGGGAGCGGGCGCTGTCGTTGCCGTAGCCTTCTTCTTTGAGCCAAAGACACTGAACAGCTTGAAGAGATACAGCACTGCCATGATGATGATCAGAACCATGAATACAGTCATCAGACCAATGGCGGCGTATTTCAGAGCGTATGCCAATTTCTCACCGAAGGAAGCATCTGCCGCAAGATTCTCTATTCCCGATTTCGGAAACACGTCTGCGACGGCAGACACGGTCGTACTCGTCACTGCTTCGCCAGCATTTTCAAGTAGAAACATAGTAGCCTCCTTATGCCGTTACGGAGCAATGCCCCATACCGACCCATTATATTAACGTGCCTATTCTACTACAAAAAATCGAAAAAATCAATAGCTTCTACAAAATTTATTTTTATATCTTGATTATCCGACGTTATTGTGATAGAATCATTTTATTATATTATGCATTCAGGAGTTTTATATGGGAAATCTCGAACACAACATTGATCACATTCTTCTCAGCGAGGATGATATAAAAGGTATTGTTGACCGCCTTGCGGCACAGATAACCAAGGATTACGAAAACAAACAGCTTCTCATGGTCGGCATTCTCAAAGGCTCGATGGTCTTTATGGCAGACCTCATGAGAAAAGTCAAGATAAACACCAAAATTGATTTTATGAGCGTCTCTTCATACGGCTCAGGCACGACATCATCCGGCGAAGTACGCATCATCATGGATCTGAAGTCGCCGGTTGAAACCTACGACGTCCTCCTCGTTGAGGATATCCTTGACAGCGGCGCAACGCTTCATTATCTCAAACAGCTTCTTTTACAGCGCAACCCAAAGAGTATCAGAATCGCGACGCTTTTCGACAAGCCCGAAAGACGCAAGGCTGATATACGCGCCGACTACATCGGTGCCGTCGTCCCGGACGAATTCATAGTCGGCTACGGTCTTGACTTTGCCGAAGACTATCGCAACCTGCCATACATCGGCGTGCTCAAACCCGAAGCATACAAAAGCATCTGAAATAAATATGGAAGGCTTTTTTCAGATCACGGAAAACCGTCTTGTCATCGACGGAGTAAACGGCGAGCACATATTTTTACATGTCAGCGACACGCATATTTGTGTGTCCGACGCTCTTTCAACCGCAGATGAGACGGATAAGGCAGCAAAGCAGGAAAAGGCATGGGATGATGTGAAGCGCGGCTTTGCCCATCATTTCGGCGAACCGTTCAATCCGGAGCATGATATTCCTTCAACCGAAGCATTTTGCAAACTGATGGAATACGCAAAAACGCAAAAGCCGGAAAAGCTTTTACTCTCAGGTGACGTCATTGACTATATTTCACCTGCGGCTATACGCTTTCTTGCAAAAAAACTCAATGAGTACGGTTCGGAATACATTTTTGTACCAGGTAACCACGAAGGAAGGCTTGATAAACATCCTGAGCTTATTCCCTTTTCACACGGCGACTCCGTGCAAATATATAACGGCGACGGCTTCATTATCACAGGTGTCGACAACAGCGAAAAAACCGTTTCGGACAAACAACTCGGAGAACTTGAAAAGTTACTGATGGGAAAAACCCCGGTCGTTCTTCTCATGCACATTCCCATTGCGACGGAAATGAACAGCTCTGAAATGAAAAAGTTTGACGATTACTATGTAATTTCGGACAAACTTACCGACAAAAATGCTCTGAAGTTTCTAAGCCTCGTGCGCCGCCCCGATTTAGCCGTAAAAGCCATTTTGTGCGGTCACGTTCACGGTTACCATTTTTCGTATTTTGCCGAAGGAAAACCACAGATCTGCGCTTCAAGCGGAATGGTGGGATTCGTACACAAATTCACAATATCAGGAACATAAAACAGTTCAGGAGCGCGAAAAACCGCGCTCCTTCATCTTTTTATATGCTGTATTTCTCCGCGTATTGATTGTAAAGCGAAGCAAAGTCTTTGTTTTCCATTGACTTAACGGAGTTGAGATAATTGTGGGCATCGAAGCTGTTCATCGCAACTTCAAGCTGTGCGACGGCGATATTGGAACAATGGTCGGAAACGCGTTCAATATTCGTCAGTATATCGGAGAACACAAATCCCTGCTTAATTGTACACTCATTGTTCTGCAAACGTGTGATATGACGCGATTTTGCTTCGAAAACAAGTGTATCGATAACCTGCTCAAGCGGTTCAACACGCTCTGCGGCGGCAACATCATCGTTTTCAAAAGCGGATGTTGTAAGTTCGACAATTTCGCTAAGTGCGGCGTTTATGACATTAAGCTCACGCATTGCATCGGGTGAAAAAGAAAGATTTTTGTCTTTAAGTTCCTCAACCGATTTTACAATATTGAGCGAATGGTCGCCTATGCGTTCGAAGTCGCCGATCGTATGCAGATAGCTTGCAATGGTTTTACTGTCATTTTCGGAAACTGTATGGTTTGAAAGCTCCACAAGGAATGAGCCGAGCTTGTCCTCATAATCGTCAAGCTCCTGCTCGGTTTTATATATTTTTTCAATAATTTTGGCATCATACCCGTCAGCGAGACGGATGGCTTCGTGAATAGAATCTTTCGATATTTCCGCCATCTTAACCATGCGCTTTGTACATTCCGAAATTGCAAGTGCAGGTGTATTGAGGAGGCGGGAGTCAAGAAAAGCAAATTCATCATCGTTACCCTTATCCGGAACAACAATTTCGGCAAGTCTCACGAGAAGGTTGCGGAACGGGAGGAGCATAATTGTCGTGACAATGTTGAAAACACTGTGTACGAACGCGACACCGACCGGATCAATTGCAGCATCCATAAATGCAAAGTCGACAAACGCACCAATCGAATAGAAAAGTATGAAAAAAGCAACCGTGCCGATAACATTGAAAAGTATATGAATAGCAGCAACACGTTTTGCGTTTTTGTTGACACCGATGCTTGACAGCAAAGATGTCACGCAGGTGCCTATATTCTGACCGAGCACTATCGGTATCGCCATACGATAGCTGATAAGTCCTGCGAGAGACAGCGATTGCAAAATACCGACCGATGCGGCAGAGCTTTGAATAATACCGGTGAAAAGAGCGCCGACAAGAACACCGAGAAAAGGATTTTCGAAAGCGGTGAGCAGATTTGCGAATTCAGGTACATCACGAAGCGGCGAGACAGAGTCGCTCATCAGCGTCATACCGTACATCAGCACTGCAAAGCCGAGCAGAATCGTTCCTATATCCTTACGTTTTTTCTTAGGCTTTGTCATTATCAGCAGAATGCCGATAAGTGCGACGATCGGTGAAAACGATTCGGGGTTCAGACAAATACATTGTTGCTTTCTATTCCCGCAAGGCTCAGTAGCCATGCGGTAAGAGTGGTACCTACATTCGAGCCCATAATAACCGAAACGGTCTGCGAGAGCTGCATAATGCCGGAGTTAACAAGTCCGACAAGCATGACGGTCATGGCGGATGAAGACTGAATGGCAATGGTTATAAGTGCACCGAGTGCAAAACCCTTGAACGGATTTGAAGTTATTGAGTCAAGAGTTCGTTCGAGCTTACCGCCAGACACCCTTTCCAGCCCTGTCGACATTATGTTCATGCCGAACAGGAAGAAAGAAAGTCCGCCTATGAGCGTTAATAAGGAAAAAATGTCCATGTAAATCCTCTTTTATATCAATCCGCTGTCAGCAGACAGCTTGTATTCAACCGATTCGCAAAGCGCATTCCAGCTTGCCTCAATTATATCCGGGGAAACGCCTGTCGTCCGCCACGAGCGATGGCTGTCATGCGACTCAATGTTAACAATTACCCTTGCGGCGGTTGCCGAACGTGAATCTATAACACGCACACGATAGTCGGAAAGCCTCATTTCCGAAAGAGACGGATAAAACTCACCGAGTCCCTTGCGGAGAGCATTATCTATTGCGTTAACGGGACCGATCCCCTCGTCGGCAACGAGACTGCTCTTACCGTCAACAGATATTTTAAGCAAAACCGAGCTGGGACATTCTTTTTTTATCGGATTACCGAGTACTATTTTGAAATCAAGAAGGTCAAAAAACTTTTTACGCTTTCCGAGCGCTTCAAGTGCAAGCAGCGTCACTGTTCCGTCAGCATTTTCAAGCTGATAGCCATCAGATTCACGTTTTTTTATAAGTTCGAGGAGTTTCGACACCGCATCCGAGTTTTTGGCGACATTAATTCCGAGCCGACTGAATTTTTCAACGACCGCAGATCTGCCGCTCTGATTTGAGACGAGATACTCCGTGTGATTGCCGACAAGCTCCGGATCGATATGCTGAAACGCTTCCGGATATTTTATTTCCGCGTCAATATGAGTTCCCGCCTTATGCGAAAACGCATATCTCCCGACGTATGGGTCTCGCTCCGAAAAAGGTGTATTTGTTATGTCGGCAATACGGCGCGCGGCGCGTGTCAGTTCTGCAAGCTTTTCGGGCGCGATGACGTCATAGCCGAGTTTGAGCTGCAAATCGGGAATAACTGTACATAGATTTGTGTTGCCGCAGCGTTCGCCGAGTCCGCAGAACGTGCCGTGAACATCCACCGCACCGGCACGGCAAGCTGCCATCGTATTCGCGACGGCAAGTCCGGCATCATTATGGCAATGAATTCCTATCGGGACTTTAATATGTTCGGCAGTAAGCAGGACTGCTTCCTCAACCTGCTCCGGAAGCATTCCGCCGTTTGTATCGCAAAGAACCACACGTTTTGCGCCGGCATCTATTGCCGCTTTCAGTGAAGCGATTGCATACTCACGACTTTTACGCCAACCATCAAAATAATGTTCTGCTTCAAAAATAACATTATTTCCGCGGGTACCGAAAAAAGTTACCGAACGGCTGATCATGTCGAGATTTTCCTCAGGTGTCATCGCAAGCACATTTTTAACCTGCAGCACATCGGCTTTGCCAAACAGCGAAACATATTCAAACGCATATTGTGCCGTTTTTTCAAGTATAGCCTCGCCCGTTGCATTGCGCGCTGTCGGTGCGAATGCAACAATATTCACATTATCGGGGCGGCATTGTGCAAGACGCAAAAAAAGCTCCGCATCAACCGGAGAGATACCCGGCGACCCAGCCTCTATGAATTTAAATCCCAGACCACTCAGGACGTTTATTACCTTCAGCTTATCTGACACCGAAAAATTGACCTGTGCGCTTTGCGCACCGTCGCGCAGAGTTGTATCAAGAACAGAGAGCTTTTTATTCATAAGCCACAAAACACTACATACATGAATTTACCGCACTCCGGCGGAGTTTCCACCGCCGGAGTCCGGCATAAAAATCGAATATTGGTTAGTTATCAGCCTCTTGATTCGTACTGATCAATCAAAGTTTCAATCTCCGAATTGATGGAATCTTTGAGACTGTCGAGCTTGGAAACGATGTTTGAATCACCGCTCTGAACCATTCCGTAAAGAGTAGACTTGATCTTTCCGAAATCATAAACTTCACCGATATCGTATTTGATATTGTTGAAAATGATTTCAAGCATTTCAAGATCTTCGTCGTTCTTTGCGTCTTTGCTCTTGAGGTTTACTTCCATATAAGCGGGAGTGAGGTAGTTCTTGGATTCGCAGGAAATAGCCTCAACCATATATGCAGAGAACTCGGGATCGCTGCAGTTATAAGGAATAGCAAAACCGACGGTTTCACCGGTACCGCAGTATGCATAGTACTGATCCTGATTGGTGTCTTTCTTAGGCATAGGAAGAATACCGAAGTTAGTGCCCGCAATACGGAGCTTTGTCGTTGCGGAGAATGCAGAGGGACGGAACAGGACTCTTCCCTGCTTGAACGCTTCAAGCGATGTTACCCAAATCGGCTGTTCAAAGTCCTGTGCATAGCAACACCACGTACCTTTGGAAGCCATATCGGTAAGAATATTCTGGAGAGTGGTGGTTGCATCAGAGTCGGTGATAGTAAGATAAGGAAGATCGTCGGAATCCTTTGAGCAGATATTGTATCCGAAGCATCCGTAGAACGAGAGCGCATCTGCATATGCGGTGAGTACGCCCCAGTTATCCTCGCCGGTCATTCCGGATTCTCCGTCGGTATCGGCAGTGGCAAGCTTTGCAAATTCCATCATTTTATCGTATGTCCATTCGCCGGACTTGACGAGATCATAGAGATTGGGGAGCTGAAGCTGGGTTGCATAGTCGATATTGAAAAGGAGCGAAATCGTATTTACCTTGTTGAGGATGGTTATATCACCGGTTGTGAAATACAGACGATTTGCTACCGAATATGCATTATTTGCATACTGGCTGTACCACGGAGCATCAAGGTGCATATTTTCAAGTTCGGTAAGGTCACACAGCAAACCTTCCCTTGCCCAGTTTGCAAGCTGAGGAAGGACAGGCATGATTATGTCGTAAAGCTGTGTGCCGCTGTTGAGGTCAAGAAGAACGCTTGAATTGATGTTGTCATCCTTGATAATGTTAAGGGTGACACCGTATTCCTCCTCAACAACTTCATTCTTTTTTTCGACTGCATTGATGAGGTTATCGCCGTAGTACTCGGTGTTGCCGACAATGAAGTCGTCAGACTGATAAATAGTGGATGCTTCGCCTCTGACAATAATATTGATGGTTTTTCCCTCATACTTTGTCTTGTCAAAGTCGGTGACATAAATTCCGTTGCCGTTTGTGTACGGTTCATCGGGCTCTGTCGAGGTGACGGCGCTTTCACCTGCAGTCGAAACAGACGAAGGCTGTGAAGCGACAGAATTGTCGCCGTTTGATGTTTCATTACCGTTATTGTTGCATGCAGTGAACGTTGCAGCCGCAAGCAGTAATGCCATCAGGAGACTTGCAATTTTTTTCATTGAAAAATTCCTTTCATGTTTTTTATTGTTCGCATATATTGATGTCAGCACGGTTTATGGCATTAATATATGCTTTTATACTGGATTCAATTATATCGGTGGAAATTCCCTTTCCGATATATTCCCTTTCGCCGTCGGAAATGCGGACACGCACCTCGCCGAGCGCGTCCGTACCGCCGGTCACGGCTTTGATATTATAAAACACGAGCTTATAATCGCGTGAAAGCATCTTGTTAATCGCATTGAACGATGCGTCGATAGGACCCTCGCCGGTTGCCGCTTCAACGAGTTGTTTGCCGTTTTTCGAAAGCGTCACCATAGACATTGCCTTGATTTTATTACCGCTCTGCGTCTGGTAGCTCTCAAGCTCATAACCGTCTGTGATATGAGAATCAATTACCGCTTCCTCAACAAGAGCGCGTATATCATCATCAGAGACATCCTTTTTGCGGCATGAAAGATTCTTGAACGATTTGAAGGCGGATTTTTCAATCTCATCGTCAACCCTGATTCCAAGCTCCTCAAGCTTTTCCTCAAAAGCATGATGTCCTGACAGCTTGCCGAGAAGTATCGTACTTTCTCTGAATCCGACCGACTGAGGTGTCATTATCTCGTACGTCGCAGGATTTGCGAGTATGCCGTGCTGGTGAATGCCGGACTGATGCGCAAAAGCGTTTTTACCGACTATCGCCTTGTTTGGCGGGATATAAACACCCGTAACAGAGGAAACCAGATGGCTCGTTTTATAAAGTAATGTCGTATTCAGCGATGTTATCGCATCAAAAGCATCCTTGCGCGTTGCAAGCGCCATCACAACTTCTTCGAGAGATGCATTTCCGGCACGTTCTCCGATGCCGTTTACGGTGCAGTCAAACCAGTCGGCACCGTTCATAATTGCCGCAAGCGTATTGGAAACGGCAAGCCCGAGGTCGTTATGGCAATGCACCGACAGCATAACGTTGCGATTACAGATAACTTCATGTCTGATATCGCGTATCAACTCGCCGAATTCATTCGGTGAGGCATATCCCACCGTGTCCGGTATATTAATAAGTGATGCCCCGGATTCAACTGCGGTTCTGAGCGCCGTGAACAGAAATGTTCTGTCGCTGCGTGTTGCGTCTTCGGGAGAAAACTCAACTTCTATTCCCTTCGACACACCGTATGAAACGCATTCACGTATGATATCAAGAGCCCGTTCACGGGTTATGCACAGCTTTTGCGAAAGGTGCAGATCGCTTGTTGCGATAAATATGTGAAGCCTTTTTCTTGCGGCATTTTCAAGTGCGGCAACGGCAGCATCAATATCGTCCTTATCAGCCCTCGCGAGTGCGACGATAACGCTGTTTCTGACTTGTGCGGAAATCTGACATACAGCCGTGAAATCGCTCTTAGATGCGGCTGGAAAACCGGCTTCAATTGCGTCAACACCAAGCTTTTCAAGTGCAAGCGCGACACGGAGCTTATCACTGACATTCAGATTCACACCGGGCATCTGCTCACCGTCACGAAGCGTCGTATCAAGGACGCGTATTGTTCTGAGTGCCATGACTATACGCCGGAATATGCGGCAAATCCGCCGTCAACGGGGATAACGGTACCGTTGACAAATCCGCTTGCGTTGTTATCGCAGAGATAAAGCAGTGTGCCGACAAGCTCTTCAGGCTTGCCGAAGCGTCCCATCGGGGTATGTGCAAGAATTTTATCGGTACGCGGTGTAGGATCACCGTTCTCGTCAAAAAGCAGTTTCTCATTCTGCTTCGTGACAAAGAATCCCGGTGCAATTGCATTGACGCGTATATTTACCTTTGAAAGGTGGACTGCGAGCCACATCGTCAGGTTTGAAACCGCAGCCTTCGCGGCAGAATAAGCAGGGATCTTCGTAAGCGGGCGATATGCGTTCATTGACGAAATGTTTATAATGATCCCGCCGTGAACCGCCATATTCTTTGCAAATACCTGAGTCGGAAGCAATGTGCCGAGGCAATTCAGATTGAACACAAACTGAATACCCTCGGGTGTGAGGTCAAAGAAACTCTTGCCGTCCGCTTCACCCGTAAGATCTTCGGGGAAAAGATACTCTCTGTCTGTCGTGGCACGCGGATTATTGCCTCCGGCACCGTTTATTAGAATATCAATATTTCCGAAAGCGGCAATGACAGCATCGCCGGCGGCCAGAATACTTTCTTTTTCAAGTACATTGCATGCGAATGCCTGCGCCGTTCCGCCGTTTGCACAAATTCGCTTTGCAACCGCATCGGCAGCATCAAGCGAAAGGTCAAGCACTGCGACCTTTGCACCGCATTCGCCGAGAGCCTCTGCAAAGCAGGAGCAAAGAACTCCGCCGCCGCCGGTTACAACGGCAGTCTTGCCCGAAAGGTCAACTCTGAAAGGAACGGACATTATTTTTCAACCCCGATTCCGAGTTTGTCAAGCTTTTCATTGAGGAAATCAACAGCCATCTTTATGTCTGCAGCAGGATTATCGCCGACCTCACGTTCAATTGTGAGATAACCCTTGTAGCCGATCTCATTGAGTGCCGCAAGATATTTATCAAAGTCAACACCGCCCTTGCCGAGAGGAACTTCAAGGAAGGAAGCGTCGGGATTTCTCACGCCGTCCTTCGCATGAGTGTGAACGATGTAATCCTTGAGAATATGAACGCCCTGAACAGGGTCGTCGTCAGCACACATAACAAGGTTTGCAGGGTCAAAATTGACGCCGAATCCTTTGTGATTTACGGAATCAAGGAACTTTCTGAGCACAGCAGCGGTCTCCGTGCCGGTCTCGGCAGCAAACCATGAGCCGAGGCTGTCGGCAAAACAGGCGAGCTCATAAACACCCTTGCGATATTCTTCCATTCTGGGGGTATCTTCATCGGTAAGATGTCCGATATGTGTTGTAACGATGCTGCAGCCGAGTTCTTTCGCCTTTTCAATGATGAGCTTTGAGCGGTCAATAGATTCACGCTGTGTGAAATCGGGACCGAAATCGCCGCAAATCGCTGAGAAAACAAGTCCGTTTGAGTTCATGATGTCTTTGACCTCGGCGATTTTTGCGGAAGTCAGATTTTCAGCCTGAAGCTCACCGAAGGTGAGATATTTCTGAACGCCGGAAGCACCGAGAGAAGCTGCCTTTTTGATGCTGTCTGCAAAATCGAGACGGAGTGAGTCGGAAATAATACCTATTTTCATGTTTTTTACCTCGTGGATATATATGAGAGTTTTATTGTTTGTTTTGCAATTCGTCGAGCGTCAATGAGAAAGCATCAATGCAATGCTTCATAAAATAAGCCAGCTCCTCACACTCTGCGCTTTCAATTGATTTTGCCGTACTTTCAAGCACCGTACGGAATTCCTTGTTTCCGGAATCAAGCTCATCAAGGCATTTTATATATGCGCAAAGCTTATCCGCAGCTTTGATGATTCTTTTTTCATCTGGTGTGTATTGAAACAGTGTTTCATAATAAGGACGCATCTCGCCGGGCAGCAACTCCATAAAACGCTGTACCGTCTCATCCTCCACCGCTTTATACGAAGCCTTGGTTGTGTCGTTATAATACTTAACGGGGGTAGGCATATCACCGGTCACAATTTCCGGTGCATCGTGAAACGCCGCCTTAAGAGTTATACATTCTGTGTTATAACTTTTGCCGAAATACACATTGCCGATCGTCGCAAGCGCATAGGCAAGTATACAGCATTCAAGCGAATGCTCGGAAAGACTTTCGTGCCGATTGAGCCGCATCAGTCCCCAGCGGTCGATATATTTCATTCTGAACATCAGGGCAAAAAAATTTCCGTTCATGCGATTCTTCTCACTGTATACCATTCTGAGTGTAGTATATCACACATTCGACAATTAGTCAACCGAAAATATCTATTGCAATAAAAAACTTTTATGATATAATAAATGCATAAGCGCACGGCTGTCAGACGTCGAACAAAGCCGACATTCCGTGCATAATACTATATATGAGGCACGCAATGAAATTCACCAAGATGCAGGCATACTGCAACGATTATGTATATGTCATCACTTTCGACCAGGAGGTAAAAAATCCTGCTGCCGCCGCACGTTTTGTTTCCGACAGACACAAAGGTGTCGGCAGTGACGGCATGATCATGATATGTCCGTCGGCAATTGCCGATTTCAGAATGAGAGTTTTCAATCCCGACGGAAGCGAAGCCGAGATGTGCGGAAACGCTCTGAGAAGCACCGGCAAGCTGGTTTATGTGAAGGGGCTGACCTCCAAAACCGATTTCACTGTCGAAACACTCGGCGGAATCAAGAAAATTCATCTGACAGTCGAAAACGGCGATGTTGTGAATATCACCGCAAACATCGGCAGACCGATTTTCGACGCCGACCGCATCCCCGTCACGGTCACAAACGAAAACAACGCACTTATCGGCTATGACTATACCATCCTTGACCGCATCTTCAACATCACTGCCCTTTCGCTTGGGAATCCGCACTGTGCAGTGTTGTGTGATGATATATACAGCATTGATATCGCAAAATACGGTCACGCTCTTGAGTGCTCGCCTATTTTTCCAAATAAAGCAAACATACATTTTTATGATGTGACCAATCGCGAAAACATCCGTATGATAGCATGGGAGCGAAACTGCGGCGAAACTCTCGCCTGCGCCACGGGATGCTGCACATGTGTCACGGCTGCAAATCTCGCGGGACTCTGCGACAGTCATGTTAGCGTGCATCAGAAAGGCGGCATTATTGTAATTGACTATGACAAGGCAAGCGGAGATCTTGTCATGACTGGTAAAAGCGAGATCGTATTCGACGGCGAAATCGACGACAGACTTCTTACCGGAGGCAACCTATGAAATTATCTGAACTGTTGGAAAACGCAAAAGCTCAATTTGACATATCCCGCGGTAATGATGAGATAACGGAAATCATATATGATTCAAGAACGGAATCCCCCGACAAATCCGGTCTTTTCATCTGCATAAAAGGCTTTGCATTTGACAGCCACGACCATGCGATGAAGATGTACAGTCGCGGCGTTCGCCATTTTGTAGCAGAGCACACACTTGACTTGCCTTCCGATGCCGTTGTGGCGGTCTGTGAAAGCACACGACGCGCGCTCGCGGTCATAAGCGCCGCATTTTTCGGATATCCCGCAAAAAAGCTATGTACCGTCGCATTGACCGGAACCAAAGGAAAAACCAGCACTTCCTTTATGATAAAAAACATTCTTGAGGAATCCGGTCGAAAGGTCGGCGTGATCGGCACTACCGGTATTTATTACGGCAAAAAAACGATTGACTCCGAAAACTCAACACCGGAAAGCTATCTGATACACAAATATATGCACGATATGCAGAAC
>ERZ827440.1628-NODE-1628-length-23499-cov-8.035915_pt1 | contig 23499 bp, 17 predicted proteins | sample MGYA00519774_ERZ827440 | MGnify/ENA primary metagenome ERZ827440 (study PRJEB31778, sample SAMEA3449302) | human gut metagenome | biome: human gut; feature: human-associated habitat; material: faeces | place: United Kingdom | collected 2010/2012 ... | reverse complement strand
CGTCCTCCTGCTCGACGAACGACATTTCGCAGTCGATCTGCGTGAATTCGGGCTGACGGTCGGCGCGCAGATCCTCGTCGCGGAAGCAGCGCACGATCTGGAAATATTTGTCGTAACCGGCCACCATGAGCAGCTGTTTGAGCGTCTGCGGCGACTGCGGCAGCGCATAGAACTGGTTGGGGTTCATGCGGCTCGGCACCACGAAGTCGCGCGCCCCCTCGGGCGTGGACTTGATCAGGTAGGGGGTTTCGATTTCGAGGAATCCCTCCCCGTCGAGGAACGTGCGCACGGCGTGCGCCATCCGGTGCCGCAGGATCAGCGCCCGCTGCAACGGCGGCCGGCGCAGGTCGAGGTAGCGGTATTTCATGCGCAGGTCGTCGCCGCCGTCCGACTCCTCCTCGATCGTAAAGGGAGGAACGTCCGAGCGGTTAAGGATCACGAGCGCATCGGCCGCGATCTCGATCTCGCCCGTGGGCAGCTTGGGATTCTTCGACTCGCGTTCGATGACGCGGCCCGTCACTTGCAGGACGAATTCGCGGCCCAGTTCGGCAGCCGTCCGGCGGGTCTCTTCGGACGAGTGCTCCTCGACGACGATCTGCGTCAGGCCGTAGCGATCGCGCAGGTCGATGAAGGTCATGGCGCCCAAGTTGCGCACCTTCTGCACCCAGCCGGCGAGCGTCACCGTCTGGCCGACGTTCGCGGCACGCAGCGCACCGCATGTATGGGTTCTGTACATAATAATTTGTATTTATTGCTCGGTTTGGCTATCTTTGTACTTGCAGTTGCAAGATACAAAAGTACGAAATTTATACGAAAAACGGCAGTGCAGGCAAAATTTTATAGGTAACCATATCCCATTTTACACCGCCGCTCCTCCAAAGCCCGACTACCGAAGCGGACCTCGTCCGAAGTCCCCGCCAAGGCGGGGGGGGGCTGCAAACACGGCTCTGCCACGAACGCTCCGACAGTCGGCCGGGTGCAGCGGCCCGGAATCCGGCAGGGTGTAAAGGTGTAAAGTCGCATATAGCTACCATTTTACAGCATCGGGCCGCAGCCGCACGGCCCTGCCGCGAACGAGAGGACTATGAACGGATCGATCAACGACAGCGCAGCACAGCAGCAGCGCGATGAAAAATTCATGCGCATGGCAATAAACGAGGCACGACAGGCGTTGAAAAGAGAGGAGGTGCCGATCGGCGCCGTCGTCGTGGCGGGCGACCGCGTCGTGGGACGGGGGCACAATCTGGTTGAGACGTTGCAGGACGCCACGGCCCATGCCGAGATGCAGGCGCTGACGGCGGCCTCGTCGACGCTCGGCGGCAAGTACCTGCGCGACTGCACGCTCTACGTCACCGTCGAGCCGTGCGTGATGTGCGCCGGCGCGATCGCATGGAGCCAGGCGGCTCGCGTGGTGTGGGGCGCCGACGATCCCAAGCGGGGCTACACGACCGTCGAGGGGTTGCGGCTGCATCCGCGGACGGTCGTCGTGCGCGGCGTATTGGCTGCCGAATGCGAAGCGCTGATGAAGGAATTTTTCAAAGAGTTGCGCTGAGGGGTTGCGGAGAACGAAAAAAAATTATAATTTTGTCTTCCGTGTACCGTTCCGATTCGGCCCCATCCCTCTGCACACGGTGAGTTTCGGGCCGTTGCGACAGGGACCGGATTCGTTGCGAATTACTTAAAACTTTATAAAATTAGAATTGCAAAAGAAGATGAAAAAGCTGTTTTTATCCGTCGCCGCTCTCTTCGCGGTGTGCATCGTATCGGCGCAGGAAGGTGTCGTCGCATCGTATAACAAAGGTGCCGAGATGTTGCAGTCGAAAAACTATCCCGAAGCTGCCAAGCTGTTCCAGAAGGTGATCGACGAAGGCATGGCTTCGGAAGATGCCACCGAACTGAACTGCGTCGAGACGGCGAAGAAGTATCTGCCGACCTGCTATCAGGGGATGGGAACCCGTGCGGCCGCGCAGGGCAATTACGACGAGGCGATCGCCAATCTGTCGAAAGCGGCCGAGGTCGCCGAACTCTACGGCAATGTGGCTGCGCTGAAAAAAGCCAATACGATTCTGGCGAAAGTTTATCAGGCTCAGGGAGGTACGGCATTCAACAACAAGGATTACGCCGCTGCTGCCGAGATTTTCGCCAAGGGCTATGCCGCCGATCCGAAGAATACGCAGATGGCCTTGTGGCTGGGAACCTGCTACTGCGAGTTGAAGGATTACGACAAGGGAATGGAGATCCTGGAGAAGGTCGCCGGGATGCAGGGCCCGAAGTTCGAGGCCGATGCCGCCGAGGCGAACCGCCTGCTGACGCTCTATACCAACAACCGTGTGGCCGAATTGCAGACCGCCAACGATCAGGACGGCATCATCGCCATGGCCGACAAGATGCTGGAACAGAACCCTGCCAACGCATTGGCGCAGAAGATACGTTTGCAGGCTTACCTCACGAAGAAGGATTACGCCAAGGTAATCGAGCTGGGCGAGGCCGCCGCCGCTGCGCAGCCCGACGAGACCGAGAAGAGCGACGTCTATTTCATCCTCGGCGCGGCATACAACGCCAAGGAGATGAAGCCGCAGGCGATCGAAGCCCTCAAAAAGGTGACCGCCGGCGACAACGTGGCCGCCGCACAGAAATCGGTTGCCGAGTTGAGCAAATAATCGCCGAATACGATACGGGAAGCCGGAAACCTTCGCGGGTTTCCGGCTTTCTTTTTGTCTTGCAGCGTCCGGAGAGGGGGGGGGATTTTCCTGCAAAACATTGTCTGTCATATTTTTTCGGAAAAAGCCGTGCCGAAAGCGTCCGCCGGACACCTCCGATCCGTTTCCACATCCGGTGCGACAACGGAAAACCGCCGAGCGCTGCGTGCAACGACGGTTTTCGTCGGCAATCGGCACGGCAGCTCCGCTGCTCGCCGTCGGCGGGCGACAAAAAGGCCGGAGGAGATATTGCGGATAAGCAGGTCCCGGAAAATAAAAGAATGAAAGAAAAATATCGGCTATCCCTTGCATGTTAATGAAAAAACGTTAATTTTGTAACAGATTCGTAAAATGTTTCTTATAAACACATAGCATCATGGAAAATTCTACTAATTTGAAGGGGGGGGGCGTTCGCGCATACGCCGCGCCCGATCTCGAACAGACCGTCATCGCGGTTGAATCGGGGTTCGCCGGTTCGACGACGAACGAGGCTTTCTACGACAGTCAGGACGGAGTCACGAAGGAAGACTACGAGTGGGGCGGAACGCTCGACGGAGAGTTCGAATAACGGCCAAACAACGGGAGATCATGAGAAAGATGCAAAAAACTCTGATGCTCGTTGCAGCAGCTGCAATGGCATTGGCCGGATGTTCGAAGGAGGACGTATCCGATAACGCACTGCCCGGATCGGGAACCAAGGCCACACGCGGTTTCACGGCCGAGATCGCTTCGTCGCGTACGACGCTCAACGGCGACGCGACACGCATGAAATGGACGGCGGGCGACCAGTTGGGCTTCTATACCGACGTCGAGACCGATCTGAACGTGGCGTCGAGCACCTACGCCGAAGGCGCGACCAACTTCACCGCCGAGATCGACACCAAGGCGACGAAGGTGTATGTGTACTATCCCTATTTCTCGTCGCAGAAAGATCGCACGTACGAGAATGTTTCACTCTATGTCGAGGATGCGCAGACACAGACCGAAGCCGGCGTGCTGAACGGCAATATGGTCGGTATGTACGCCAGCGCGACGCTCGCCGAGGGACAGAATACGGTGCTGACCTTCACGCCGATCGCATCGCTGATCGCGTTCAATATCTACGATGCTGAGAATAACGGCGACGCGGTGAAGAGTATCACCTTTACGCCGGCCGGCGGCGAAAAGCTCAACGGCCAGCACATCTATAATCTGGAAACAGGCGAGACAACAAGTACGGGCACCAAGGAGTCTGCTACCGTAACATTGACGACGCCTTATACCGTTCCCGCAACCAAACCCGCCGACAAGGCCGGTTACATCTATCTGGCCGTCACGCCGAAGAGCTACGCCGGAGGTACGTTTACCGTTGTGACCGATAAGGGGTTATACACGTTCGAAACGACAAAGAGTTTTGATTTGTCGAATGTCTATGCTCCACAGGTTATTCAGATGAATCTTGCGAAAGTTCGGCAGCCGGCACCAACGGTCAATCATATTTTTTACGATGATTTCAGTACTGCGACTGGAACGAATGATTATTTCTCGATGAAGGTATCGCCGGCCGATTATGCTTATTATTACACGGATACATATACTCGTGAAGGAAGTGTTTATGCATTCAACGGGGCGATTCGCATGGGGGTAAGTAAAACTACTGGAACGGTGACAACTCCGGCATTGAAATTGATCGAAGGAACCAAAAATCTGAAAGTGACTTTCTATGCCAACGGTTGGAAGGCGGATCAAGCGCTGAACGTAACGGCTTCGACGGGCACGGTCGTAGGCGGAAGCGATCTCGTCATGCCTCAGGCAACCGATACCGGCAGCGGAGTAATGGACAAGAGCGAAGCAGCTCTCTTTACGGTCTACGTCGAAAATGCGGATGCCACGACTGCGCTTACATTCGCTTTGGCATCTACGACAGTCGATAAGCGTTTTATTCTCGACGATCTGACTGTCGACGTGCATGACGGACCGATCGCGCTGACTCCGGTGATTCTTGCAGACGACATAACGGGTGTGGCGGCTGCGGGCGTCACGGATGCCACCTTCACATATGAAGTACGCAACGACAATAATTATACGGCATCTGTCGAATGCGACGGAACGGTCGTGACGGCAGCTTCGGTGGAAAATGCGACGAAAACGATAACTTATTCCGTAAGCGAGAACACCGATACGGCAAACGATCGAAGCGGATGGATTACCATTACGTTGAACGACCCAGAATCGATTTCATTGAAAGTTATTGTCTCACAAAATAAAAAGATTGTCGCCGGAACAGGGAAATATGTACCTGTTGAAGCGAATCAGGAAGATTGGAGTGGAAAGTATATTATCGGTTACAAAGCTTCAAGCGGTGTTCGCATACTCACGGGAGCTAATTCCGGAAATTATGCAAACATGTCAGATGCAGGTGATTTTAACCAGTATATGGATGGAGATAATATTGTTTCTAATGTCGATACGGATATATATGCTTGTACGTTTGAGAAAACCGTAAACGGTTATTCAATTCATTGTGCAGATGGATATATTGGATATACATCTACTGCAACTTCAAAAAATAACAATCTGTGGTTTAGCCCAAACATTGTTGAAAAACAGTATGAATGGACGATTTCATATTCTAAATGTGTTGAGATTCAGAATGTTTATAATACAAAACGTATTATTTGGGCGAATGCTTCTGCAAATCGATTTGCAGGATATACATCGAAACAACAGGAGGTAATCCTTTATAAATATATGGAATAATGAATAATCCATAAATGCAAAGAACCGATTGAAAATTCAATCGGTTCTTTGCATTTAGCCCTATTATACGGACGAATAGTCCATATTTTTATCCCAACCGCCTTATCTTCGGGAACTGAGGAGGGGCTGCAAACGGGAAAGATTGGTTATAAAAAACAACTTGTTTCTTCGCAAATACTTCGACCATGTTTTGGGTCGATATTTCGCCATCGCTTTAAGACATATATAGTTATTCGCTCACGCAGCAGACTGCTACTCGCCCGCCTGCACGGTCCCTCCGCCGTCGGCGAACAACTGTAAAAAATCGTATCAAGGAGGGCCGAATTTTGCGAATCGGCATCAAAAAGGGATCGCTGCAAGCGATCCTTTTTTGATTAAACGAGGTGCGGAGGCTTCGCCTATTTCGCCTCGGTATTATGCGGTTTGGAGTCTTCCTCCTTCACCGGATCCTTCCCGTGCCGCTTGTTGTAGAGGAAACGCTTGATCTTCTTGGTGGGAGTCATTTCGAACTCCTCCTTCTCCTCGACGACCTCCGAGAGACGCGAGAAGCGGTTGACCTGCGAGTTCACGTAGTCGAGCACCTCTTTTTTGAGCTCATCGATGCGTTTCTCCCATGCGTCCTTCTTCATCTCCCAGTCGTATTTCAGCTCCTCGTAGCGCGCTTCCAGCTCGTCGCGGTTGAAATGCACGAGCGCGATGAGCCGCCCCTCCTTCTCGGTGACCAGCGAATCGGCCACGAAAACGTGGGAGTTGAGGACGCTCTCGATCTCTTCGGGGTAGATGTTCTCGCCGCTGGGGCCCACGATCATGTTTTTGAGCCGCCCCTTGATGTAAAGCCAACCGTCGGGCGAGAGCCAGCCCAGGTCGCCGGTGCGGAACCAGCCGTCGGGTGTGAAGACTTTGGCCGTCTCCTCGGGATTCTTGTAGTAGCCCAGCATGACGCTCGGCGTGAGCGCCACAATCTCGCCCTGCTGCGTATCGGGATTGACGTTTTCCAGCCGCAGCTGCACGCCCGGCGCCGCAGGGCCCGTCGAACCGAGCCGCACCTGCGAGGGAGCCGCGCCGGCCAGCAGCGGGGCGGTTTCCGTCAGGCCGTAGCCGATCGCATAGGGTATCTTGGCTTCGAGCATGAACTGCTCGGCCTGCGTGTCGAGTTTGGCGCCTCCGATGCCGAGGAAGCGCAACCGCCCGCCGAAGACCTTCATCAGCTTCTTGCCGGCGATCCGGTGCAGGTAGCGGCGCATGAAGCCGATGCCGACGAGCGTGCGCCAGAAGGCGTTGGAGTTGAATTTGGCCTGAACCTGATAGCGGTAGATCTTCTCGATGATGAGCGGCACGATGAGCATGACCGTAGGCCGCACGGCTTTCAACGCCGGCATCAGCGCCGACGCGGTAGGCTGGCGGTCGAGGTAGACCACGCGCGCGCCCTTCGAAAAGGCGTAGATCAGTCCGATCGAACATTCGTAGGTATGGGACAGCGGCAGCACCGAGAGAAAGACGTCGGTCTCGTCGATCGGGAAGATGCCGAAATCCATATCGATCTGCGCGCAGATCGCCTTGTGGGTGAGCATTACGCCCTTGGGGCTCGACGTCGTTCCCGACGTATAGATGATCGCCGCCAGGTCGTCGGGCGAAGGAACCGCCGTAGATCCCGTTGCCGTGACATGCTGGGCGATGATCCCCAGATTCTTGGTCCGGATGACGATATTGAGCGAATCGATCGTCTGCTTCGAAAGTTTGGAAAAGAGTTTGTCCGAGACCAGCAGGGCTTTCGCCTCGGAATGGGCGATGATCATATCCAGTTCGGGGCCGGAGAAGTCGGGAAGGATCGGTACCGCGACCATGCCGGCCGAGGTGACGGCCAGGTAGCAGATTCCCCAGTTGGGCATACTGCTGCTGAGCAGCGCCACCTTGTCGCCGGCCTTGACGCCGGCTCCGACGAGCGCTTCCTGCACCGCGGCGGCTCGCCGGCCGACTTCGGCGTAGGTGACGCTTTCGCCGTTGAACATATCGAAGGCCGTGCGTGAAGCGAACTTCTCCACACCATGCCGCAATAGTTCGTAAAGCGTGTTAATCTTCATAAAGTCAGATTCTTCTTCTGTAAATCCGAATTGCGAAATTCAAGGCAAATGTACGGATTTTTACCTAAAAAATACTACATTTGAACCAAATTATCACCATGCTCGACCGCAGTTTCATCCGACAATCCGCCGCTGCCGCAGGCTTCGACCTGTGCGGTGTAGCGCCGTGCCGCCATCTGGTGCGGAACGAGCAGTTTTTCCGTCGCTGGCTCGGCGACGGGCGTCACGCCTCGCTCGGTTACCTCGAACGGAATCTCGACAAACGGTTCGACGTGCGACGGCTGGTCGAAGGGGCGCAGACGATAGTCGTCTGCGCCGTCGGTTACAAGAACGGCCTGAGCGACGGTTATCCCGACGACTTCCGCGCGAAGATCGCCTCGTATGCCCTGACCGCCGACTACCATGCCACGATCAAGGGGATGCTGGGCGACCTCTTCGGGCGTCTTCGTGCCGCGGAGCCTGCCCTCGCCGGCCGGGCGTTCGTCGATTCGGCTCCGCTCGTGGAAAAGCAGCTGGCCGTCGAAGCGGGGCTGGGCTGGATCGGCCGGCAGTCGCTGCTCGTCACGCCCCGGTTCGGATCGTTCGTCCTGCTGGGCGAGCTGGTGCTCGACGCGGCCTGCGATCGTTACGACGAGCCGCTCGCCGGCGCGGGGTGCGGCTCCTGCCGCCGCTGCGTCGAAGCCTGCCCGACGGGTGCCGTTTGCAACGACCGCGCGATCGATGCGCGCCGCTGCATCTCCTGTCATACGATCGAACGGACGCCGGCCGCGGAAATTGCCCTCGACGGGTGGATTTTCGGCTGCGACGCCTGCCAGAGCCGCTGCCCCTACAACCTCCGTGCGCCGCTGCATCTTCATCCGGCGTTCGATCCGCTGTTAGATCCCTTGTCGTTCCCGCCCGAACGGTGGCTCGCGATGGAGGAGGCGGAATTCCGCACGTCGTTCGGCCGCACGCCGCTCATGCGCAGCGGCCTCCGGCGCCTCCAAGCCAACGCGGCGCAAAACCTGCGCCGAAAGGGATGATCGCAATTACCTCTGTGGAATGTCCAAATAAAAAGCGTTGTCTCGTATATTGAGACAACGCTTTTTATTTAAACCACATCGAATTATCGGTCGGACCGATAATAAACGGTCATCATCGATTCGGAAGTCGTCCCAAGTCCGAGCATTCCTGTCGATCGGCCATTGATCTGACGGATATTCGTCGGTTTGGCCACATGCCGAGGAGCACCGATCGCAGCAGCCGTCGAAAGGCTGGCAAAGGTATTAATCGTCGCCTGAACGCGTGCGATATCAGCGGCTTTACGACTAATCTGCATCCGATTGCGGGCATTCGATGCCGAAAGATCACCCTTGACGAGAACATAGGGCGCCAGCGCATGTTTCGTCTCCAACGGCCGGGTTTGGGCTTCGCCTTTCGGATTATCCTTATCGATACCCATGAAATTCATAGACAGAATCTGAACCACACCGATGCCTCCTGTAAATTCATATTGCCCACCTTGAATAACTACAGCCCCCTCCTTTTCACGTGCACCGATGAAGGCTTTATCTATATTGGTATTCGTGTGATAGTAATAAGTTTCTCCGGAGAGGAATCTCGGACAGAGCGTCCAATCGATATTGCCTTCGGTCTTGACCACCTGCGCCAACGGAATATTGAGCCAGCCGCCGATACCTTCCGTCTCCTTCGGATCGTAGTTCATTATGAACGGATTGGCATTGGCGAATTCCGTATCCGCATTCCAGCCGTACACCTTGTAGCTCTGACCTTCCACATCCTTCTCGATTCGGACATTGAATTGCAACGGAGTCTCCGTAAACTGATATCCTTTTTCGCCGACGATTGCCGAACCATACGAAACCAGCGTCCATGCACCCAGATAATCTTCATATGTCGAACCGACAAGTTCGATACCGCCCGCATTGTTGTTCTCCGACTGGCCGAGGATGGTGCAAGCGCCATATTCACCCGAGGGAGATGCAGGAACCTGTGCGATGACCCAGTTGACGGCTCCGTTTTTACCTTCGGCATCCGCAGCGACGGTCGAGAAAAGCCACACTTCTCCGGCATTGGTTTTCAATCCTACATATTTCTTCTCCATATCGAGCGCAATACCGTCTTCAAGCGTCATGCTGCGGAGTTCGCTTTCGGATCTGATTCCAATCTCTTCCAGCGAGGTAGGCGGGGCAGGGAATTTGTCCATGTCAAGTGTCCACGCTCCAACGGTAACAGCTGTCGCAGTCTTGTTGGGTTCGCAGTCAAAGAAAATAGCGAGCCCGGCATCCTGCATTTCCCACGAAACCGCTGTTATATCCGACCAAGCATCCGTCTCGATGGGTTCGTCTCCACCCGTCTCATCATTCTTATCGGACATACCGAGGATCTCGGGCTCTGTGGAAGCCGATGCCTGTGCTTTTACAATGAACCAGTTGGCTTCGCCTGCATTGCCTTGCTCATCAATACCTATGGTACCGAAGAGCCATACTTGCCCGTATTCGGTTGGGGCGGAGACTTGATAGGACCCTTGGCTCGGAGTAACGTCGATACCCTCTTTCATGATCCTTTCTCGAAGAGAAGCCTCGGTCATACCAATCTCCTCCAAAGAGGTCGCAGGTCCCGTGAGCGTAAATCCGCCGGCTTTGACCTTAACGGTTTTATCATTCGGATAGAGCTCGGCTCCGATTCCTGGTTGACCGCTGATCGTTCCGTATACGCACGCCATGTTAACCCACGCCTCGGACATTCCTGGTTCGTCGCCGCCATTCTTGATCTCGGCACGGAAGAACTGCGTGAGGAATTCCGATGCAGCGACATTGTATCCGAAGGCCACGGCGACATAGTTCTTGTTCTCCTCGACGGCGACGTCCGTCTCGAACTTGCCGTTGCGAACGATATCGGTCATCTCCGCTCCGTACTTGTTCTGCAACAGAACGACGATTTCGTATTCGCTCTTGCCCGCGATATCGGCAGCAGCAACGACGTCAGCGAAATAGCGTCCGTCGGCAACCGACGGCTCGAAGGTCACGTGCACATTGTTATCGGCCACCTCACCGACGGTGATGGCGATCGTCATGCGGTCGTCGGCCGGCGTGGTGAACGCTGCTTCGAGACGTGCGACGGCGGACGTGGACTTGCCGGCGTCGAGGTCGTAACCGAAGGCGACGACCGTGTACTCCGTGTCGGCCTTCAAACCGTGGACGGTCTTCTTGACCGTGCCGGAGGAGAGCTCGGAGATGTTCTCTTTCAGGGCGGCGACGATCTCACGGTCGCTCTTGCCCTCGATCAGGCTGTTTTCGACGACCTGCCAGTAGTAGAGGTTCTCGGCCGAAGGTACGATCTCCACGTCGACGCTCTCGTAAGTCGGGTTCGTCGCGGCGATCTTCTCGAACGTCAGCTCCGCGGCCTCTTCGGCCAGCGTCGTGGCGAAGATCTTGGAGTACTCCGAATCCGTCAGACCGCTGCCTGCGGCGGCGACGGCCTTGACGCGCAGGATATACTTGGTTTTCGGATCGAGGTCGCCGAATGCGAGGGCCGTAGCCGAAGTCGAGTTCTCGGGCTGCACGACGAGTTCGTCGCCCGTCTCGTTCTCCTGGGAGAGGCGATATTTGTAACTTTCGGCATTGGGTACGGCATCCCACGCCACCTTGAAGCTGGAGGACGTCGTCGTGGTCACCGCGACCGAAGGTTTGGCGAGCACCGTGCCGCCCTGCTCTTCTACATCGTCGCTGTCGCTACAACCCGTGAAGGCGAATAACAGCGAGAGACATAAAAAAAGTCCGAATTTTCTCATAGTAAAACGTATTTGATTGTAATGATTCTCGTCCGGTCGTGCCTTTCCCGCACCGTGTCGTTAGGGAAAGTACCGACAAATATAGGTATTTTTTCAGAAACTCTGTAATCTTTGGAAAAGTATATCCTCCGTCCGGCCTCTTTTTTCGCTGCGGAACTGTAACGGTTTACATCCGGATAGATCGCAAAGTATCATCTTTTCGGGCATAATTCGCAACGGATGGAAAGCGGGAAGGGGGAGTTTGGCGCGAAATCGTCAGGCGGAACGATTTTTTAAAAATCCCGGGCTTCTCCGAACAGCCGCAGCTCGAACGTGCCGCCGACGGCCAGCCGTTCGCCCTTGACGGCCATCGCCCCCAAAATCTCCGGCACGCGGCAGGCCCGCTCGACGACGGAGCCCGTATCCTCCTCGGTGCGGACGCGGTTGGCCCACGCCGTGGCATAGCTGTCGGCGAGCAGCACGTCGCGGCAGACGATCATCACGGCATCGGCACGACCGAAGCTGAGCGACGGCCCGACGGTTCCCGACGAGGTGCAGATACCCAGCGGGAAGGCTCCGCCGGGGATGTGGAGTCCGACCCGTTCCGAGAGGGGGGACTCTCCGGCGAAGAGCGCCACGTCGAGCGGCCGGTGCACGTCGGCGTAGATGTCGCCGCCGTTTTCGACGACCACCTCGCCGACGCCGAATTCGCGGCGCAGCATCCGTCCCGTCTCGCGGGCGAAGGCTCCGGCTACGGCGCTCATCGGCCCGATGCCTGCCGTAGCGGCCGCCACGGCCATTTCATGCAGCAGAGGCGGAGCGTCGGGTCGCGGCAGACAGGGAACGAGGGCGCGCAGGTAGGCGGGGTCGCGGTCGAGGTAACGGTCGAGCCGCCCGCGCAGTTCGTGCAGAAAGTGTTCCGTGCGGGCGGCCATGACGGCCGCATCGCCGCGGTCGACGGCGACCCACAGGTCGCTTTCGCGGTAGGAGACGGTGAACACGACCGCATCCCGCCCCATGCGGCTCCGGTAGCTCCGCTCGACGTACTCCACGGCTCAGGCTTCGGTGAATTCGATATGGAAGAGGCCCAGAGGGCAGCTTTTGAGGCAGAGTTTGCAGGCGATGCAGCGTTCGGGATCGAAATGCAGCCGCCAGTCGGGCGCACCGATCGTAAGCGCCTGCGGGAAGCAGGCCAGCGCACAGTTGCCGCAGTCGATGCAGCGGTCGCGGTCGTAGGCGATCTTGCTCGCCACGGGGCTTACGGTGACGCCGTTGCGTTCGAGATAGGCGACGCCTTCGCGCACCATGGGCTCCTCGCCCGTCAGTTCGACGAGCAGCGAGCCCGAACGTCCCGCCTCGATTTCGGCGCGCAGGATGTTGATGCGCAGGTCGTAACGCTTCACCAGATCGTAGGTAACCGCCTTGTCGGTGGCGTCCGACGGGAAATAGAGAATTACTTTGGTCGTCATGTGCTTTTCCTTGTTAGCGGTTATTCGTCGTCGGCTTTCAGCCCCTTGACCGTCGAATGGGCGGGCATGGGTTGTACGGGTTCCGTGAGGAGAAATTCGCCGCGGGCGATCCAGCCTTTGAGCATTTCGGCGATCTCGCGCGCCTTGCGCAGGCTCGCCACGGGAGCCGTGCGCACGCGCTGCCCCCGCACCTCGATCGAACCGCTGCGCAGTTCGGCGTAGTTGGTCTGCCCGATCGGGCGCTCCTCCTCGCCGAAATCGAGGATATTGGTGGTGATCTGTTCGTTGCGGATCGAAACGTCGTGCGCCAGCTCCTCGTCCAGCAGCGGGATCGGGATGCCCACACCCACGAAGAGGCTCACGCCGTATTTCTCGTAGTAGGCGGCGCGCAGGTAGTCGGTCGACATCTCGCGCAGGTTGCCGATTGCGGCCACGGTGCGCGCGCCGCCGATCGGAATGCCGTGCTCGTTGACGGGTTTGGAGGTGTTGAACTGCGTGCCCTGCCAGCTCACGTAGCCGCGTGCGCCGCAGAGGAAGATGCGCGTGCCCATGCCGATCGTACGGCACGTGGGATCGTTGAGCAGGGGCGACAGCTCGCCTGCGGTGCTGTACGAAACATTGCGCAGTTTGGGCAGCAGCGTTCCCATATAGGTATGGAGCATCCGCTCCGAAGAGTTGGTCGCGGCGTTGTAGTTCTGGTAGCAGTTGCGCGGGTTGTAGAGGATCGCCTCGTTGATGTCGTCGAGCGTGACGTGCGAGCGGATATGGCGCCGCGGATAGTCGTCGGTTCCCTTGCCCCAGGCTTCCAGCGTGACGCTGCGGCCGGCCACCAGCTCCTCGATGACGTGGGCGCCGCCGTAGGCGGGGCGCGCCGGATCGCAGTCGGTGGCGCCTACGAAGGTGTCGACGGCCGCCAGGCCGCCGCTTACGGGGACGCCGTTGAGCTCGATGCGCTCCATGCGGATCGGCGGCGTAGCGTGGCCGAAGTTGAGGAAGGCGCCCGACGAGCACATCGCGCCGAACGTACCGGTCGTGACGACGTCCACGCGCCGGACGATCTCGGCGGGCGAAAGGGTGCGCGCCAGTTGGGACACCTCTTCGGCGGTCAGGACGACGGCTTTGCCCTGACGGATCTTTTCGTTGATCTCTTCGTAACTCTTCTTCATGGGGAAATTCTTGTTCGGAGCGCAAAATACGCAGAAATCGCGACATTTCAAAATCCGCGGCGGGCGGCGGCAGCTCCCGACAAAGCAAAAGAGACGACCTTATAAAGAAGGCCGTCTCTTTCGTTGCGGGAGTCGTACGGATCAGATCGCACCGCCGATCAGGAAGACCGCGGCGACCGTCAGAATGGCGTACAGCTCGGGGAATGCAGCCAGAATCAGCGTCTTACCCATTACGTCGTGGCCGTTGCCGATCGCGGTGATACCGTTGGCGCAAACCTTCGACTGGAAGTAGGACGACGCGAGGCAGACCACACCCGTCAGCAATCCGGCGCCGAAAATGGCGGCACCCTGCAACATCGAGATCTCGTCCGTCAGGAAATCCTTGATGATGAAGTAGTTCACGAATCCGTAGAGACCTTGCGAACCGGGGATGGCGGCCAGAATCATGTAGCTGCCGAACGCACCGGCGTTCTTCTTCATCGCGCCGACGGACGCCATGCCGGCGATCGAGGTGCCGATACAGCTTGCCATACCCGAAAGACCGACCATCAACGCTACGCCGACGTAGGCCATAATAATTGCTGTTGTCATAACTGAAAAATTTGAGTTTTTTAATTGTTATTTGTTTTCCGATTGATCGATTTTCGTCAGCGGTTCGAACTGGCGCGCAGCCATTTCGAAGCCCGCGTTCTTGTAGAATTCCACGAAGGTGAGTCGCATCGGGTGAACGAACGACGAGATCGAGGACATGAAGAGATTGATGCCGTGCCCGACGAGCAGGATCAACAGGATCATCAGCTCGCGCACCACCGGAATATCGGGGCTCAGGCCCGTAGCCAAGTCGTTGAAGACCGTGGCCAGGATACCGCCCGAAAGGCCGATCGCGAACAGACGGATGTACGACAGCACGTCGGAAAGGATGCCCGTTATATTATTATAGGTATCCCAAAGTCCGGTTCCGAAATTCACGAACGGGTTCTTGCCCGGCGAGTTGAAGAAAAGCATCAGCACCACGCCGATGGCCGCCACGCCGTAGAAGGCGGGTGACGAAGTGGTGAATCCCGGAATGACCCACGCCGGATCGAGCAGCGGAAGCCCTGCGGCCAGACTGCCCGCGAGGATGACGAGGAACCAGCCCAGCGTCGAAAGCGCATAGCGGAATCCCGCCGTGACACTTACCATGACGATACGCAATACTTGTCCGAACAGAATCTGCACCAGGCCGATGGCCAGCGCCCACGAGAAAAACCTCCCCTGGAAGTCGAAGAAGGGGATCGACGGGAAGTACGCTTTGAGCGAGACGCCGAAGAACGATCCGCAGAAGAGGCCGAATACGATCGTCGAGACGGCGCACATCGTGGCGAACCATGCGGCGCGGCGCATCATGCCCCCCTTGAATTTCCAAAGCATCGCCATTCCCATCGCCAGCAGGATGAGTCCGTAGCCGGCGTCGTTGAGACAGATGCCGAAGAAGAGCATGTAGAAGGGCGCGAAGAAGGGCGTCAGGTCGATCGTCCCGTATTTCGGGCGGGCGTACATGTCGCCCACCATCTCGAAGATGCGCGCGAAACGGTTGTTTTTCAGCTTCACGGGCGTCTCGTCTTCGGGCGTGGGGTCGCTCTTGATGTAGAGCACGTTGGGATATTCGTCCAGCAGGGCGTCCACCCGATCCGACGTCTCCCGTTCGGCCCATCCCTCCATGATCAGCAGCGTGCCGTCGGCGGCCGCCTCGGCGGTGGCCGTCACCTTCACCCGCTGCAACTCTTCGCGCAGACGGTTGCAGTCGCGCTCGATGAGTGCGGCGGACGCCGCGGCGCGCGACATCTCGGCGTCGGTGGCGCTCAGACGGCTTCGCAGCGAGGCGACCTTCGCCTCGGCGTCGTGCGCCGTCATCGCGGGGGCCTTCACCTCCTGCGCGTCGAACGACAGTTCGGCGCCTTCGTGCGATACGGCGACGAACCAGACCGTCGAAGAGGTCTCGTGGATCACCTCCACGGGAGCCTGTTCGTTCCAGGCGTCGCGCGATTTCTCGAACGCATCCCGCTGCGCGGTGAAGAAGCGCAGCACGACGCCACGCCGTGCGAGCCGCTGCAACGTCCCGGCCGAGAAGTCGCCCCACGGGCGCGCCTCCTCGGCAGCCTTTTCGGTCTGTCCGATCTCGGTGCGCAACGCCGCGCGCTCCTGTGCCGTGCGGCCGTAGCGTTCGTAGGCCTCGTCGCCCGATGCGAAGGGGCGGGCCGCCGCGTCGAAATGCTCCGAACTGCGGAACCGTTCCAGCGCCGCGAGGGCCTTGGTGCGGCCTTCGATCGCCGTAACGAGCTGCCGGTCGCCCTCCGAAGGCTCCCAGCCCCGGCAGGTCACGTCGACCAGCCCCAGTTCGCGGAGCCGTTCGATGAAGTCGTCGCTCTGACCGGCGTAGAGAATAAAGTCGTATTTCGACATCCTGGCGATCATGACATCTGCCCCTCCCCGGCCTGTTGCTGTTTGGTTTTTACGATTTTCTGTGCCGATTTCGAGAGGTTCTCCTCGTCCTCAAGGAATCGTTTGATCTTGCGTATGGCATCCTCGTAACCGGGAATCTGTACCTTCTCGTAGAGGTTGACCTTCTGAGTGGTTTTACGGCGTGCGAAATCCAGCAGCTCCATCTTGCGGTTGAAGAGTTCGTACTCGATGCCCAGCTTCGACAGCCGCTTCAACAGGTCGATCCCGGCGGCGTACCATACGGGCGACGAGAAGAGGTCGTAGGGCTTCTCTTCGTAGACGATCTCCCGGAGCACGGGCGTGCGGACGCCCGCGATCTTCTGTTCGGTCAGCTCGATGTCGGCGATTCGCAGCAGGTCACAATCAAACTCACCCCACAGCGAGACCATGTAGTCGTACTCGGCCTCGAGGCGCGAGAGCTGCGACCGGAACTCCTGTGCGGCCTCCTTCGCTTTCTTGACCTCGGAGCGCAGCGCCGACTCCTTGCTTTTGATCGTAGGGAGCGCCTTCTGCCGCATTTTGAGCTGTTTGCCCAGATCGCCGAGCGAAGTCTTGTTATATTGAAATTTGATTGCCATGAGCGGTTACTCCTTCCAGTATTTTTGGATCAGCTCCTCCTTGATGGCCACCTCGGTCTTGGTGAAGTACTCCGCAAAGAGCCTCCACGCCGTGTCGAGCATCTGGTCGATGTCGATGTTGATGTCGATCGAAAGGAGCTTCTCCGAATAGTCGTGTGCGAATTTCAGCGCGCGCTCGTCGTAGTCCGAGAGGTCGAAACCGTTTTCCAGCTTCGTCTTGGCGTTGGCCGCATCGGCGTAGAGGCGCACGCAGGCGTTCATCACCTGCGGATGATCCTCGCGGGTCTTCTTGCCGATGACGAGCTGTTTGAGGCGCGACAGCGAACGGAACGGGTCGACGATGACCTTGCCCGTGTCGGAGTCGTTGCGCAGGAAGAGCTGGCCCTCGGTGATATAACCCGTGTTGTCGGGGACGGCGTGCGTGATGTCGCCGCCCGAGAGGGTCGTCACGGCGATGATGGTGATCGAACCGCCGTTGGGCAGCTGTACGGCCTTCTCGTAGATCTTCGCCAGATCCGAATAGAGCGAGCCGGGCATCGAGTCCTTCGAGGGAATCTGGTCCATACGGTTCGAGACGATCGCCAGCGCATCGGCGTAGAGCGTCATGTCGGTGAGCAGCACCAGTACCTTCTGCCCCTTGTCCACGGCGAAATACTCGGCGGCCGTCAGCGCCATGTCGGGCACGAGCAACCGCTCCACGGGCGGGTTCTCGGTCGTGTTGACGAACGAGACGATGCGGTCGAGCGCGCCTGCGTTCTCGAAGACCTGCTTGAAGTAGAGGAAGTCGTCGTTCGTGAGGCCCATGCCGCCCAGGATGATCTTGTCGGCCTTGGCACGCAGCGCCACGTTGGCCATCACGGCGTTGTAGGGCTGGTCGGGATCGGCGAAGAAGGGGATCTTCTGTCCCGTGACGATCGTATTGTTGAGGTCGATGCCGGCGATGCCCGTGGCGATCAGCTCCGAAGGCTGCTTGCGCCGGAAGGGGTTCACCGTCGGGCCGCCGATCTCGCGCGCCTCGCCCTCGATCTGCTCGCCGCCTTCGAGCGGCTCGCCGTAGGCGTTGAAGAAGCGGCCGGCCAGGTTGTCCGACACTTTGAGCTTGGGCGGCTCGCCGTGGAAGACCACTTCGGAGTCGGTGGCCAGCCCCTCGGTGCCGGCGAAGACCTGCAACGTCACGTTGTCGCCCATGATCTTCACCACCTGAGCGAGCTTGCCGCCCACGGTGGCCAGCTCGTCGTTGCCCACGCCCGAGGCGCGCAGCGTCACGGTGGCTTTGGTAATGTTGTCTATCTTGGTATATACCTTTTGAAATGCACGTGTTGTCATAGCTTCGGTCTTATTTGTTGAGCTGTTCGTTTACGAGCGCCTCGATCTGCGAGCGGTAGTCGGCGAATTTCTCGGACTGCCACTCCGCGTAGTTCATCTGGCGGAAGAGGTTGATCAGCGTCTTGAAGAACTTGGAGCACTCCTCGAAATCGGCGAAGTCGAACGTCTTGTTGCAGATGTCGAGCACCATCTCGAACATCATCTTCTGGCGTTCGAGCGGACAGTTGGCGTCGATGTCGTCGAAGGCGTCCTGCTGCAAGATCACGAAATCGATCAGCTCCGACTTCCAGAAGCGTTCGTGGTACTCCACCGGCACGCCGTCGTCGCCCAAAATGTTGATCTGGTCGTTGGCCTCCTTGCCGCGCTGCACGAGCGTCTTGCCGGCATAGACGTTGTCCACCCAGCCCTTGCCGATGTGCGCGTCGAGGTATTCGCGGATTTCGGGATATTCCAGATATTTCGAGTAGGAATCGAGCGGATCGATGGCGGGATAACGCTTCGAGTCGGCACGCGCCTGCGCCAGGGCGTAGAAGCAGCGCGCCGCCTTCTTCGTGGACTCCGTGACCGGCTCTTTGAGGTTGCCGCCCGCGGGCGACACCGTACCGAGGAAGGTCACCGAACCCGTCTGTCCGTTGGTCAGGCGCACCAGACCGGCCCGTGAATAGAAGTTCGAGATGATCGCCGAGAGGTCCATCGGGAAGGCATCCTGACCGGGCAGCTCTTCCAGGCGGTTCGACATCTCGCGCAGCGCCTGCGCCCAGCGCGACGTCGAGTCGGCCATGACGAGCACTTTGAGTCCCATGGCGCGGTAGTATTCGCCGATGGTCATGCCCGTGTAGACCGACGCCTCGCGCGCGGCGACGGGCATGTTCGACGTGTTGCAGATGATGATCGTACGCTCCATGAGGGGGTGGCCCGTATGGGGGTCAATCAGTTCGGGGAACTCCTTGAAGATTTCGACCACCTCGTTGGCGCGCTCGCCGCAGGCGATCATGATGATGACGTCGGCGTCGGCCTGTTTCGAAATGGCGTGCTGCAACACGGTCTTGCCGGCGCCGAACGGCCCCGGGATGAAGCCCGTACCGCCTTCGGCCAGCGGGTTGAAGGTGTCGATCGCGCGCACGCCCGTCTCCATGATGCGGTCGGGGCGCGGTTTCTCGACGTAGCTGCGGATCGCCTGCTTCACGGGCCAGCGCTGCACCATCGTCACCTCGTGGTCGCCGCCTTCGGCGTCGGTCAGGACGGCCACCGTGTCGGTGACCTTGTAGGAGCCCGCCGCGGCGACGCTCTTGACCGTATAGCTGCCCGTCATCGTGAAGGGAACCATGATCTTGTGGGGAATCCACTGCTCCTTCACCTCGCCCAGCCACGAAGCGGCCGAGACCTTGTCGCCCGCCTTGGCCAGCGGCGTGAACTCCCACGTCTTATCGAAATCGATCGGGTCGGTGATCGAACCGCGTTCGATGAAGAGACTATCCATCTTTTCGAGGTCGTTCTGCAATCCGTCGTAGTTGCGCGACAGCAGACCCGGAGCCAGCGTCGCTTCGAGCATGTGGCCTTCGAATTCGACCCGGTCGCCGATTTTCAGACCGCGCGTGCTGTCGTAAACCTGCACGTAGGCGTCGTCGCCGATGACTTTGATGACCTCGGCCATCATTTTGGTATCGCCCGTCCACACGTAACAGATCTCGTTCTGGGCCACAGGCCCGTCCGCCTTGACGATGACGATGTTGGAGATGATACCGTTTACACGTCCTGTAGTTTTCATATCTGACTATTTGTTATTTATCAATTCCTTGCCGTCCAGTTCGCGCAGCAGCCGTCCGAGCATGGCGCGGCCGCGCGCCTCGTCGAGCTGCGTCCAGCGTGCCACCAGATTGATGCGCACGAGGTACGAGAGGACGGCGTTCACATTGAAGTAGTCTTCGGCTACCAGATCGACGGCCTGCTGCCAGCGGATGCGGTCGATCTTGTGCTCCTTTTCCAGCAGGTTGCTTTCGTCGTTCACGGCGGCGATCACCGCATCGATGTAGGGCAGTTCGCCCCGCAGGCCGAAGTCGGAGGCCGACGAACGGCGCAGCTGCTCGGCCACGTCGTCGTTACCCACGACGTGCCCGTCGACGGGACGCCCCGCGGCACGGGCCGTCGTGGCCGCCGCGACGTTGCGCAGCGTGCGGTCGAAATCGCTCCACTCGCGCAGGAAACGGCTCGGCGACGCGGCGCACAGTCCGTAATAGGCTTCGAAAAGCGCCTGTTCGAAGGGGCGCGAGGTATCCACCTCCTCGGCCTCCTCCCCGTCGGGGCGGGCATAGGCCGCCAGCACCAGTCCGATCGCGTGCGGCAGCAGGCGCGGGTGTTCCGTCTCCTCCTTGAGCCGTTCGCGCGCGAAGTTGCCCAGCGGATCGTGCGCCGGACTGCCCGCACGCAGGGCGATCAGGTTTTTGCAGTCGTAATAGCCGTAGAGCAGCCTGACGGCGCGCAGGTCGCGCGGCGTCAGCTCGCGGAGGATCTCGTCGAGGATGGCGTGCGGATCGAATCCCTTCGCGCCGCCGTCGAGCGAGTACTCCCGCAGTCCGGCTACCAGACAATAATAGTTGGTATCGAACATGGCGGTGTCAGGCTTTGAACAGCAGTTCGGAGATCTTGCCGCGCAGATACTCCTTCAACAGTGCCTCGAAATCGTCGTCCGAGAAGGAGATGTAATAGCTGCCGCCCTTGGCGCCCACCTTGAAGCCGGTGCGTACCTCCTTCGAATAACCCACTTCGATGCCCGCTTCGAGCAGCTCCTTGGCCGCAGCGGCGAACGCAGCGTCGAACTTCGCCCGCTCGGCTTCGGGCAGCAGCGCTTGCAGTTCGACCTTCGACGACGATGCGCCGTTCCAGTTGCGGGCGACGCTCAGCAGCATCGCCTTGACGAATTCGGGATCCAGATTGGCGGCTTTCACGGCGGAGAAGGTACTCTCGGCCGCAATCAGCGAGGATATCTCCTCCTTGATCCGGGCGACGGCCTGTTTGCCCGCCAGTGCGATCTCGGTCATCGAATTCTTGGCCGTATCTTCGGCCTTGGCCTCGGCGGCCTTCACGATGGCTTCGGCTTCGGCCTTGGCATCGGCGATGATCTTGGCGGCTTCGCTCTTCGCTTCCGAGACCAGACGTTCGGCCTCGGCACGACCCTTCTCCAGCCCCTCGTCGTAGAGCTTCTGGGTCAATTGTTGAAGTTTGTTCTCCATAGTGTTCTGATTATCGTAATTCAATAATTTCTCGTACAAACGCCTATCCGGTAAAGATACGATTAAGCCGAGTGCAATGCAAATTTCATTTGCTTTTTGCCGAGGCGGAGTATCTAAGACGTCAGCCAAAGATAGGCATTTTTTTCGAAGTTATCCGAAAGCGAAAGGTCGTTTTTTGCTGGTTTAGGACACTTTTGCGCCGGAATCGTACAAATTACATTCATTTTGTTTCGAAAGGAAACGCTTGTCCTTCGAAAGTAGTATGAAGGTTTTACTTTTTGAACAACATAGGCCGTTTTTTGAACAAACCGCGACCGTTTTCAACCGCAGGAAAACGGCAACGGGCCGCAGCGTGCTGCGGCCCGTTGCCGGAAACGCCGGCCCGAACGCTTATTGATGCTGCGGCCGCAGCAGGTCGAGGACGACTTTCACAGGCGAGAACGTCGTGACGGGGACGTCGACGAAAACGGTGTTCCAGCGTGCCATCGCGCCGTTCCACAACCCCGGCAGCTCCTGCGCCCGCAGCTCGCGGCCGGCGTAGGATTTCGACGAGATGAAACCCGTCTGCGGATCGGTATACCGCCGCAGGTCGAATTTCTCGCCCCTCACGTTGCGCACGCCGCAGACCAGATCGACCGGATTGAAGTGGGTGGCCCGCTGCATGAGCGGCCGGTCGGCGGGTGCGATCTGGCTCGACTCGGCGATTTGGAGCGATTCGGTGCCGTCGTCGTTGACCGCCCAGAAGGGGCCGCCGCCCGGCTCGCCCTCGTTGCGCACCATGCCGCACAGACGGATGGGACGGTCGAGGACGGCGCGCAGCACGGCCGAGTTGTAGTCGTCGGGCAGCTTCACGCAGAGCCGTTCGCGGATGAAGCGGGCGATGTCGGCCAGTTCGGCGCCGCCCGTATCGAGCGCACGGATATACTCGAAACTGCGCTCCTGCAATTCGAGCAGCAGTCCTGCCAGCACCTTCTTATAGGTTACCGTGTCGCCGCGGCGGGCGTCGGTGGTCACGTTGTCGATGTTCTTGACGAAGACGAGGTCGGCGTCGATCTCGTTGAGGTTTTCGATCAGGGCGCCGTGTCCCGCCGGACGGAAGAGCAGCGCCCCCGCGTCGGTACGGAAGAGCGTATTGTCGGGATCGACCGCCACCGTGTCGGTCGAGGGTTTCTGTTCGGAGAAGGCGATGTCGTAGTGCACGCCGAAACGCCGCTCGTACAGCGGAACTTTCTCGGCCATGAGCGCCTCGAAATCCGCGCGGTGCTCCGGCGAAACGGTGAAATGGATGCGTACGCGCCCCCCTGCGGCGGCGTATTGCGCCCCTTCGACCAGATGTTCTTCGGCCGCTTTGCGTGCCCCTTCCGCATAGGCGTGGAAGGTCACCAGCCCCTTGGGCCGGCCTCCGTAGCCGAGTCCCTTGCCGATGATGTGTTCGACCACGGTGCGGTCGTCGGCGCCGGCAGGCAGCGTGGCGCGCAGTTCGGGCCAGAAGGCGAAGCGTTCGATGTTCTGCAGCAGGCGGTCGATCCCCTCGCTGCGCCGCCCCTCCTCGACGAAGGCGAAAAGCTCCTTGAACATGCGCGTCGCGGCGCCCGACGCCGGAACGAACTTGACGATGCCGAGCCGCGCCGCCGCTTCGTCGTAGCGGCGCACGGCGGCCGCCACTTCCTGCGGCGCGGGAACGAGAATGCCGTCGCCCGGAGCGGCGGCGCGGACGACTTTCAGGAAGGGAAAGCCGCGGCGGAAGTTTTCGAGTTGGCGCTCCACCGCTTCGGGGGTGAGGCCGTGAGCCCGGATGCAGGCCGTATCCTGTTCGGTGAACATAGGCGGTTCAGGTTTTAGTGCATGGCGATCGGTTGCGGAAGCTGCGTTCCGTTTCCGGTTTCGACCGAACGTTTTCGATAAGCCGAGCGCAGAGCCGAACGCAGTTCGGACTATGCCGAGGCGAGAAAACGAAG
>ERZ827440.1624-NODE-1624-length-23517-cov-6.842682_pt1 | contig 23517 bp, 21 predicted proteins | sample MGYA00519774_ERZ827440 | MGnify/ENA primary metagenome ERZ827440 (study PRJEB31778, sample SAMEA3449302) | human gut metagenome | biome: human gut; feature: human-associated habitat; material: faeces | place: United Kingdom | collected 2010/2012 ... | reverse complement strand
TATTTTCTTCCATATTGAAAACTAATCTTCCTTTCATTTTTATTCTTCGGTATAAGACGATTTTATTATACACTTATTTTTTGTTTTAAACAATACGTAAAATGTATTTTTTGCATTTTGTGAGCTTGAGTGTGCTTGTTAATTTTAACTATGTATTGCAATATATGTTATGAGGAGATTGTTGTGATGTTAATTTTTTTAGAAGTTTATTATTCCGTAAATGCTCTAATAATATTTTTAGCCCTAATAATATTAGTATTAGTCCTCCTACTAATTGTGCCTTTTTTTCATATTTTACTCCAAATAAGTTACCTATTTTTACTCCTATTAGTGATAGTATGAATGTTATTGTTCCTATGCAAGTTACTGAAAATACTATATCGCATTTTAGAAATGCAAATGTTATTCCTATTGCTAATGCATCTATGCTTGTTGCAATTGCTAATACTATCATATTTTTGAAGTCTATATTGTCATTATTATTATTTTCTGCTTCATTCCAGATTTCTTTTATCATATTTATTCCTATTGTTGTTAATAAAATAAAAGCTATCCAGTGGTCAATATTTACTATACTTTGCTGAAATTTTATTCCTAATACATATCCTATTAGTGGCATTATTGCCTGAAAAATTCCAAAGTATAATGCTATTATTATGGCTTTTTTCCAACTCATCTTTTGCATTGATAATCCTTTGCACATTGCTACAGCAAAGGCATCCATTGATAAACCTATGCTTAATATAATTATTTCTGTAAGAGCCATAATTTTCTTTCCTTTCAAATTTATATAAACTAAAACTATATTCTTTAAATAGTATGATTTTAGTTCTTTTCTTATTAATTATTTTTGTGATCATTATTTATTTTTCATATATAACATTTTCTATATAAATTTTAAATCATTCACATTTAAAGCTAGAGATAGTATACACCACCTCTAGCTTTAAATTTTATTTTATTAGCTCTATTATTTTAGGAATAAATATTATTCCACCAACTATTGCTGATGTTATTGCAAGTATTAATACAGCTCCTGCAGATATGTCCTTTGCTTTTCCTGCTAATTCGTTTTTTTCTCTTGTAAACATATCAACAACTGTTTCTATAGCTGTATTCATTAATTCTGCTGATAATACTAATCCTATTAATGTTATACATATAATCCATTGATTTATACTTATTTTAAAAACTATTCCAAGTACTATAGTTAATATTGCTACTAATACATCAAATTTTAAGTTAAGCTCTGTTTTTAATGCATGTCCCCATCCTTTTATTGCATAATAAAAAGGATTTTTATGTTTTTCGTTTTGTAGTTTCATTACTGCTACTTTCCTTGTAATATATTTAGGTTTTATGGATTAACCTATAAACCATTATAAAATTTATGATTTATCTTTTTGTAGCTCTTTATATCTTTTTATTTTCATAGTAGTTGTCATTTCAAAGTCATCTTTTTTTATTTCCAATTTTTTTATAGCTTTATATGATGTAAGCTCTTTGTTAGTTTCTTTTACAATTTTCCATATTACATCATAAACTTTTTCATCAGTTAAGCTATCTTTACCATATTTTTGCTCTATTTCAATTAAGTTTGGAATAACTCTAGCAGTAATAGTTAGCTCTTTACTGTTTTCTTGAGCTTTACCATAAACCATACATTCTTTTATCTCCAAATTCTTTTTCAATAACATTTCTATTTCTTCTGGATATATATTTTTTCCGTTTTGTGTTACAATTACGTTCTTGCTTCTTCCTGTAATATATAAAAATCCATCTTTGTCTAAATATCCGACATCTCCAGAATTAAACCAACCATCTTCATCAACTACAGCCCTAGTTGCTTCTTCATCTTCATAATAACCAAGCATTAATGTTTTGCTTTTTATTAAAACTTCACCTTCACCTTTTTCATTAGGGTCTTTTATTTTTAATTCTGCACATACAACTGCTTTTCCTGCTGAACCAACACGTGCATCATAATCAGGTGTTAAAGCTGAAATTGGTGCAGTTTCAGTTAATCCATATCCTTGTAAAAATGTTATTCCTATATCTTGGACCCATTTTCCAACTTTAGGGTCAATAGGTGCTGCAGCAGAAACTATAATTCTTAATTTTCCACCTAAATTGTCTAATATTTCTTTAAATACTTTACGTTTCATATCAATACCAACAGTTTTTAAGGCGTTTGTTACATGCATCATTGAATTTACAACTGCTGATTTACCACTTTTTTCAATTGATTTATTAATATTTTTATGTATATTTTCAATTAATACAGGAACACCTAACATAGCTGTTGGATGTGATTCTTTAATATCTGGTAATATGTATTTTAAACCTTCGCAAATTGCAATTGATGCTCCAACTCCAAATGGATATAAAAATCCAATTGATGATTCGTATGCGTGATGAAGTGGCAATACAGAAAACAATCTATCAGTTTCTTTTAAATCAACATATGCACTACAAGAATTTATGTTTTCAGCTAAATTTCTGTTACATAACATTACACCTTTTGATTGAGATGTAGTTCCAGAAGTAAAAAATAAAATTTTAAATTCTTCAGGATCTATTTCAATATTTTTAAATGAATCGTCTCCAGCCTCTACAAGCTTCTTTCCTTCTAGTAAAACATTATTTAATCCAACATTTCTTCCTTTTACTTTATCGTAAGAGTTCATTTCGATAAAATATTTAACCATTGGAACATTATCTTTTACCTTATCAATTTGGTCTTTTCTTTTAGCTGAATATATAACAGCTGTTGCTTTTGATCTTTTTATTAAGTTTTCTATTTCATTTACTGGAAGCTCTTTGTCTAATGGAACTGCTATTCCTGCGCCACATAATAATGTCATATATGATAAATACCATCCATATGTTGTTTCGCTGATAATTACTATTCTTTCGTCTTTTAAATTTAGAAATTTAGTTAATCCTGTTCCAAAGTTTATAACATCTTCGCCAAATTCCTTATATGTTATTTCTTTATATGGTGTTTTATGATCTGGCTTTTCCAAAATCAAAACATTACCTGCATAATGTTCTGTGCTATAATTAAAAGCATCTTTTATTGTTTTATAATGAGTGCCTTCGTATTGTTTTTTATCTTTTTTGTTTTTTTCTGTTTTTTCTTTTTCCTTTTCTAAATTAATATCTTCAACATCATCAATTTCTTTAAATTTAAATTTTGGAAATTTAAATTTTGGTATTTTTATTTCTAATCCCATTTTTAGCATCCTTCCTTTTGTCTTTTATTAATCTACTTTTTCTACAACAATTATTTTCGAATTTTTCATAAACATAATACTTTGTACTATATTTATTACAGCATATGCAATCATAACTCCTCCTAATACAGCTACAACTGTTCCTGGTGTGAAAATCATATATAATCCACAACCAATCATTATAATTGCAAGTATTAAACTAATTACCCATTCTTTTAAATTCGCTTGTTTTAATGATTGTACAAGTGCAAAACGAGTACAGCCTGTAAAAATAATCCATACACCTATAATAATTCTGAATATTGCTTCAATGGCTGAGGTACAGAATATTACTATTAAACCTGTTATTATTGCGATTAGTCCAAAAACTATATCTAAATATAATTCATTGCTATTTGATTTATCTTTTAGGTATTTTATTATTTTTATGAAACCTAATACTAAAAAAACAATTCCTGCAATAAGTGATACTGTTTTTAGAACACCTTCTGGGTCTTTTACTAAAATTGCTCCTATTATTATGAAAACTAGTGATAGTAATAAATTAAGCCATTCTGCTTTTTTTAAAGTTTTAAAAAAATCCATATTTTTTACCTCTCTTTCTTCATTATTATTATGAACAAATTTTTTTCTTTTAGTATTATATCATATGTGTGTAGTTTGGCAAGTGAATTTTTTTTGTTTTTTGAATATATGTAATAGATTATTTATCATCTTTTTCAAAAAACATTCCGAAGATATTCTTTTTATTTTTAATAATCAAACTTTCTATAATTTTAAATTATTAAAGAGCATTTTTTTATGAAATTCAAAACAATTCTTTTATTATAACAAAATTTTATAGGCAATGTCCTTTTTTCAAAAAAATGGGAAAAGAGAGCTGTCCCCCCTTTTCCACTTCTAAATTGCATAATTGATACTTTTTGATACAATATTTTTCATATTTTCTATTAAATCATCTACTTCTTTTGGCGTTACAATCATATTATAATCTCTTGGATTTAGAGCTGTTTTTATTTCTTCATAATTATCTTGACTTTTTAAATTGTTTAAATATTCATTTGATTTAGCTTGACTTTGTAGATTTTCTATAAATATGTCTAAACAATCATTTGTTATTGTTGCTAGGTCAACCACCATTGGTACTCCAATTGCTATTACAGGTACTCCTAATGTGTTTTTGCTTAGCTCTTTTCTAGTATTACCAACACCAGCTCCTGGCACTATTCCCGTATCTGAAATTTGTATTGTACTACTTATTCTTTCAATACTCTTTGATGCTAAACTATCTATTACAATTATTAATTTAGGTTTTACATTATCAACTACACCTTTTATTATTTCCAAAGTTTCTATACCTGTTGTTCCTAATACACCTGGTGCAATTGTACATACAGACCTTGCTCCTTTTATAACACATTCTGGTGCATATTTTAATAAATGTCTTGTAACTTCGATTTCTTGAGATACTTTTGGACCTAATGCATCTGGAGTAACAAATTGATTTCCCAACCCCACAACTAAAATTTCATCTTGTTTACCAATTTTTTCATCAACAATACTTGCAAGCTCCTCACTAATTATATTAGAAGCATTCTCGATTTCATCATCATCTGCTAATCTTAAATTTTTAATATCAACTGTAACATACGTTCCAATCGGTTTGCCAATTGCTTTTTCCCCTTCTTCATTTATTATTTTAACCACAGATGACTTAATATTTTCATTACTTATCTTCTCAATTGTTTCAATTCCCGGAATATCACCTTCCAGTTTATTAGCTTTTTTATAAATATCACGTCTCTCATCTGCCATATCAGTTCTAAAATTATACATATAAAATCATTCCCTTCAAAAAAATAATGTCTTCCAAAATATTATTTGGAAAACATTATTTTTTATTCATATTATATCTATAATATTTAACTACAATATCCACATATTACAGCTTCAATGCCAATATTTAAATCAATATCACCATCTTTGTATTTTTCATCTAAATTTATAAATTGTTTTAATATATTATACAACTCATCTTCCTTAAAATAACCTGCTTGCTTTTTATATTTTGAAACAAGGAATGTTTGATTTGGTTTTAAATTTAAATTTTCTTGTATGTCTTTTTTATATTTTTCACATAATTTAACTACATATAATTTTTTAAAATGATTATACAATGTAATTAAAATTTTTTGAATAGGCTCTTTAGCATATATCAAATTTCTTAACACTTCTAATGATTTTGCAACATTTTTTCTGCCTAAATTATCTGTTAAATCAAATATAACGCTATCAAATTGTCTTATAGATAATATATCTATATCTTCTTTAGTTATTTGACCACCTTTTCCCTTATATTCAATCAACTTTCTTATTTCGTTAATTAAATCTTGTAAATTTGTACCACAACATTCTATAAAATATGCTAATGTTGGATTATCAATATTTACAGAATATGCATTGCAAATATATTTAATTCTATTTGATAGTTCTTGTGGCTTTTCAGGTTCAAAATTACATACTATTCCAATTTTTTCTATTGTTTTATATAATTTATTTTTTTCAATATCATCTTCAATAAATACTATAACATTCTGATCTTTTATTTCATCTTTATTATTTTCAATATATTCAGATATTTTTTCTATTTTATCAATTATTAATTGATTTTTCTTCTTAGATTGTTTTTTTAGCAAATCTGTGTTTTTTATTATAATTAGTTTTCTTTCAAATCCAAATGCAGGAGTTTGAATTTCAGAAATAATATTATTAATGGCCGAATTATCTATTTTAATATAATTCAATCCATCTACTAAATTTCCAAAAGATTTTTTTATTTTTTTTACTACATTATCTAATAAATATCGCTCTTGTCCATATAGTAAATATATGCTTGACAACTTATTTTCTTTTAATTCTTTTTCTAATTGATTAATAGTCATACATTTTCTCCTACACTTTAAACAAAATTATAATATTATTCTAAATACTTCAGCAACACTCCAACACTGTGCAAATGCTCCTTTAGATTCAAATGGTTTTTTTGAATCATAAAGCTCTGAAATGCTACCTATTGTTTTTCCCTCGTTTAGCTCTTTTGTATATGTCTTTTTTAATTTTTCAACAAATCTTTGATGATGCTCAATTAAATTATTTTTCTCGCTTTTACTTTTTTCCGCATTAATGATATTTAAAAATGCATCATTGTATGGTCCTAATAACCACGGCCATGTAATTCCTTGATGATAACTAATATCTCTTCTATATGAATCTCCTTCATATACTTCAGTATAATGAACTTCGCCTTTTGCTAATGTTTTTAATCCATAATTATTTAACAACTTTTTAGTTACAGTATTAAACATTTCTTTTGCAATTTCTGTTTTTGGATCTATAACTGGGTAACTTAATGATATAGCAAATAATTGATTTGGTCTAATTTTATCATCACCTAATACATCATATAAGCATTTATTCTTTTTATTGTAAAATTTTTCATTGAATGATTTTTTAGTATTATTAGCTAGTTCTTTTAGCTCATTTATTATATCTACATCATCTTCAAATTTTTCTGCAAGTTCAGCAGTAATCATAAGTGCATTATACCACATAGCATTAATTTCAACTTGTTTTCCATTTCTTGGAGTAACAACATAATCACCAACTTTTGCATCCATCCAAGTATTTTGAGTTTCTAATGATCCAGCAGATATTAAATAATCTTCATCTAAATAAATATTATTTTTATCTAAATCAATACCTTTGGTATAATTTTTAATAATGTTCTTCAATTTTGTATATAATTTATCCTTAACAAAATCGTAATCTTTAGTATAATTTATATATTTTTTAACTTGTTCAAATAATAATAAACTTGCATCAACACTATTATATAGTGGAGTATTATCATATTCAGAATATCCATTTGGTACTAATCCTTGTTTTATGTCTTTTGTAAATGTTAATAATACTTTTCTTGCAACATCAAATCTTTTATTTTTTAATACTGTTCCTTCAAAAGAAATTAATGTATCTCTTCCCCAGTCTAAAAACCAAGGATATCCAGCTATAAGAGTTAATAAATTTTTTCTTGATACAATAAAGTTATCTGTTGCTATTATATATTTTTTTATTAAATCATCATCACCAGATAAATCTGATTTATCTATTAATTGTTTAATTCTTTTCTTTTCATTTTGAATTATTTTTACACCATTTTTTCTATCAATTTTTATTTCATCAAGAGAGCAAGCAAATGTAATATATTTTTCTTCATTTGGATTAATTTCAATTTCATATGTTCCTGCTATTGCGTGGTTTTCTTCACTTGGAAGTCCTCTTTTTTCTTCTTCTATATAGTACATATTTTTAAATAAATCATTTTCTTTTACAATATAATTTCCATCTGAACAATTCATATATATGTGATGCTCACTATTATCTATCACTATATCAACTAAATTTTTATTATTGGTTTGCTTTATATAAAAATTCTTATTATAGCTTGTACCATGAAAATCTCTATAATTAAGTAATGGTGTTAAATTTAATTTTGTTTTTGATTCATTATTTTTTATTTTATACAAAATAATAGAAACATTTTTTCTGTACTCCATACATATTGTTTTTTCAATTTCTATTCCCTCAACATTATAATAGTATGTTGGAACTTCTTCTTTTTCAAATGCTACTAAATTTTTATATCCTTCTGATATATTATTTTTACACATATTTGTATATAATGGATATGTTTTTCCATTAATATCTATACTTTCATCAACTTTTGAAACCAATAGATATCTTTGTGCAGGAGGATTTAATGGTGCTACAAGTATTCCGTGGTATCTTCTTGTATTAACACCTGCTACTGTTGAACTTGCAAATCCACCAAGTCCATTTGTAACAATCCATTCTTTTTTTATTATATCTTCCAAATCTAAATTTTTAAAATTCATTTTTATTATCTCCATTTCTCTTATGTATTTCTTTTGTTAAAATATAGACACTTTTTTACTTAGTATTATTTACAAATCTCCTTTTTGCCTCATCTTCATCATTTAATTTATTTCCTCTTTCATAATTATACTTTTTCATTCCACTCACTTTTTCAAGTATTTGATTACTTCTTCTTTCATTTATTATTTTCTTTTTTAATTTTTCATCGCTTTCTTTTATTGACTGAATCCTATTTTCATATTTTGAATAAAACTTGCTTTTACCATCTTTACTAACTTTTCTTTTTTTCCACTTATTTTTTTGCGAAGGTCTTATTTTTTTATATTTCAATTTTTGCTTTAAAATCAAGTACTCTGGGTCATTTTGTCTATCTTTAAATTTTAAATCTTCACATATTAGTTCTATTATTGATCTTGCGATTGCATCTGGATTGTGTCGTATATAACCATTTTCAATAGTTGCTAAATCTCTCTTTAATAATTTTACTCCTTCTATTTTTGCCTTTTGTATATCTTGTTCTACAAGTTCAGCTCCCTTCATATTGTATTTTCTTATATATTCAGGCATTACTTCTCCTGTATCATATATACAATAATCAATTATTCCGTCACCTATATGTCTTTTTATTGCTTTAATATGATCAGATAAGGCATAGTTATATGTTTGACCTGGCTCTGTCATTATATTACTTACATATATTTTAAATCCTTTAGATTCTTTTATAGCTTTTGAAACTCCTTTAACTAATAAGTTAGGAATTACATTTGTATATAAACTTCCCGGTCCAATAATAATTGCATCAGCATTTTTTATCGCTTCAACAACACCTGGTGCAACCTTACAATTTGATGGACTTATATATACACGGTTTATATTGCATGTCTTTTCATTTATAATATCAGGAATTTCATTTTTTCCATTAACAACCGTACCATCGGTTAATTCAGCACATATTTCTATTTCGTCTTGTGTTACAGGTAATACTTTTCCAGTAATATTTAATACATTTTTTGATTTTTCTATGGACTTTGAAAAATCTGAATACAAGTTTTGCATTGCTAACAAATAAATATCTCCAAAGGATAACGATTTTAATGCTCCATAAGAAAACTTATGATTTATTAATTTTTCCATTTCTTCTTCATTACTTGCCAAAGCTATCAAACTTTCCTTTACATCTTCCAATGGTAATGTATTTAATAATATCCTTGAATCGGTTTTCGCTTCACCATAATCACTGATAGTTACAATTGCAGTTATATTATCCGTATATTTTTTTAAACCTTTCAATACTGAATTTAAACCATTTCCTCCTCCAATAACAACAATATTTGGACCTTGTGTATACACCTTTTTATCATATATAAGTGATTTTATGTTATTAGTCTTATCGGTTTCTTTTACAAGTATCTCAAGAGTTCTTTTTTGAATTGAAATTCCACCAAATACAATACCTAAAAAACCCAAAATAAATAATACAATTACTTTAACTATTGTTTTTATATTTATTGAATCTGTAACTAAAATTATAGATATTGCATAACAAATTGCTATCATAGAAATTAATATTAAAATCATCCATCTTTTCATTTTATTTTCAGATTTAAACCATGAAAAAAATCCCTTCATTATATAACCTCTTTCTTTTATGCTATTCTCCAATTATTTCAATTTCTAGCTCTATTTTCTTTTTAAATCTTTCATATACTTCTTTTTTTATATATTTAACTAAATCTAATACATCTTTTGCTGTTGCATTTCCTTTATTCACAATAAAACCAGCATGAATATTTGACACCTGAGCTCCACCAATAGAAAATCCTTTTAATCCGCAATCATCAATTAACTTTGCAGTAATAAAGTCTTCTCCTCTTTTAAATGTACTACCTGCACTTGGCATATTTATTGGTTGTTTTAATTTTCTTGAATCCTTATTTTCATTCATTTTTTGCTGAATTTCTTGATTATTTTGTTTAATTTCAAGCTCTAACTCGCTTTCAATAATGATTAATTCATTATTTTTAAATATGCTACTTCTGTATGAAAAATTTTGCTCTTCATTATTTAATTCAATAATATTGCCTAACTTATCTATACATTTGGTTTTTGCTACTATATCCTTAAACTCACCGCCATATGCACCTGCATTCATTCTAATAGCTCCGCCGATGGTTCCAGGTATTCCTGACGCAAACTCAAACCCACCTATTGAATCACTTAATAATTTTTGTGCTAAAAAACCTAATGAAACTCCAGCCCCTACAGTTACTATAGCTTTATTTTCCACTTTTTTTATATTAATCTTTTTAAAATCCAACTTTACAACAATCCCACGAATACCACTATCTTTAACAAGAATATTGCTACCATTACCTATTATTGTTAACTTTATATTATTATCGTTTGCGTATTTTATTATATTTTTTAAGTCATCTAAAATCGATATTTTTATAAATACATCAGCATTTCCACCTATTTTGAATGATGTATGTTTTTTCATTGATTCATCCTTTCTTATTTCTGAATCTTTTAAATTTTCTATACAATAATTATATATTTCTTCCTTATTCAAATTAATACCTCCAAATTTTTTTATATTATATATTAGATTATATTAAAAATCAATGTTGGTTTTGCTATTATATAAAAAATTGTTATTGTTAAAAATAATGTTATAATTCATAGCCAATAAAAGATAAAAATCTAGTAATCACAATAGCTTGGATAATTAATAAAATAATTATAAAACCTCAAAATGAAAAATTGTTATTTCTTATTTAATTCAACTTTACAAAATATTAATATAATGCTTATTATTACAAGCAATTAATAAACTATGATTAGTACTAAAAAAAATTTTGAAAAAAGTATTGCATAATTAAATTTATTAGTATATAATATTCAAAGTGGTGATAATCATATGAAGGAAATACCTGTTCCCATACCGAACACAGAAGTCAAGCTCCAATGTGCCGACAATATTTGCGGGTTACCCTGCTGAGAAGATAGGTTGTTGCCAGATTTATATATTCCTCTTTAGCTCAGTTGGTAGAGCGCTCGGCTGTTAACCGATAGGTCGTTGGTTCGAGTCCAACAAGAGGAGCCATAATTGAAATAAGTATTTATTGTAAAAACAATAGATACTTATTTTTTGACGTTTTTTACTTGATAATTATTCTTATTTATGATATATAGTGAGAATAGAAAAAAATGGAAAGAAGGAATCTTAATGAAAATACTAAGGAATGAATTAAAAAATGAATTGAATATAAGAACAGAAAAAAACTTTCCAAAAGAAAGTATAGAGTTTATTGATATAATGCCATTAATAATTCAAAAAGATACTTTTAAGGAAATAATAAATAAATTTGTAGAAGAAATATCAGATAAAAAAATAGACTATATTGTTGGACCAGAAGCAAGAGGGCTAATATTAGGTTCAGCCGTGGCAAATAAATTAGAAGTTGGTTTTATACCTGTACGAAAAGCGGGAAAGTTGCCACCATCAACAGTTGAAAAAATTTTAAAATATAAAAAAGAATATGGAAAAGATGTATTGGAATTGCCTAAATTAGTTAATGAAGAATATAAAGAAAAAAGATTTTATATTATTGATGATATATACGCAACAGGAAATACAATGAAGTCAATTAAGCATGCAATAGAAGATTTAGGAGGAATAGTTGTTGGACAAGGTGTTATAATGAATATAGTAGAATTAAATGATGATAATAATATATTTTCGCTATTGGACATTAATGAGGGGGAAACAGAATGTTAAGTGATATACTGAAAAAAGAATATATTAGGATAAATGAGTCGTGTAAAGATTGGGAAGACGCAATTAGACATGCGGGAAATATATTATTAGAAAAAGGAATTGTAACACAAGAATATATTGATAGTGTAATTAAAAGTGTAAAATTATTTGGACCATATGTAGTTGTTGCTAAAGGAATCGCAATTCCACACTGCCTTGGGAGTATGGGAGTAAATGAAAATGCAATTACATTAATGACTTTAAAGAATCCAGTTAATTTTGGAAATCCAAAAAACGACCCAGTTTATTATGTTATTTTATTTGCCAATACAGATTTTGATTCACATATAGAGGCTTTAAGTGCTGTTTCTGAATTATTGCAAAAGCCTGAATTTTTTGAAGTAATGAAAACTGCTTTAAAACCGCAAGACATAATAGATTATATAGATAAGGAGGAGATAAAAAATGCTTGATATTGAAAATCTAAAAAAATTATCAAATGAAAATAGAAAAAGAATAATTAAAATGATATATAAAGGTAAAGCCGGTCATCCAGGAGGTTCATTATCAGTTATAGATATCTTAACTGCGATATATGAAATGGATGTTGATTTTAATTCTAATCCACGTAGTAAGGTGGTACTTTCCAAGGGACATGCAGTACCTGCTCAATATGCAGAGTTATGTTCAAAAGGAATAATTAAAGAAAGCGAGTTAGGAACTTTTAGAACGATTAATTCAAGACTTCAGGGGCATCCATATACTGGTACTATACCAGAAGTAGATGCAACAACAGGATTATTAGGACAGGGGCTTTCAATAGCAGTTGGTATGGCAATTGCAAAAAGAAATAATAAGGATAATCATCATGTATATGCAATACTTGGTGATGGAGAAATGCAAGAGGGACAAATTTGGGAATCATTATTACAAGCAGCTCATTATAAATTAAATAATTTAATAGTTGTAATAGACTATAACAAATTATCTTCATTTGATGCAGTAAATGATTCAATGAATTTAGAGCCTTTAGTAGACAAAATTAGAGCATTTAACTTTCATGTAATAGAATTAGATGGAAATAACATGGAACAAGTTGTAAATGGATTAAATGAGGCACATATAATAAAGGATAAACCAGTAGCAATAATAGCTAACACGGTAAAGGGCAAAGGTGTATCTTTTATGGAAAATAATCCTAAATGGCATAGTGGTGCTCTTTCTGATGAAGAATATAAAATAGCAATGCAAGAATTACAAATGGAGGAGGAGTAATAATGGATTATAAAGAAATATGTTTAAGAGATAAAATAGGAGAGTTTCTTTGTGAGTTTGCACAAAGTGATGATAGGATATATGTCATAGATAGTGATTTGGCAAAATCTACAAAAACTTTAAATTTTAAGGACAAGTATCCTAAGAGATTTATTGAAGCAGGAATAGCTGAAGCAAGTGCTGTTTCTATTGCTGATGGAATCGCAGCAGAAGGAGGAATTCCTTTTTACGTAAATTTTGCAACATTTGTAACTGGCACAGCGTGGACGCAAGTACGTCAATCAGCATATGCTAATTCTAATGTTAAATTAATAGGAACATATGTTGGAATGGATAATGGACCTGATGGTGCATCTCATCATGCAAATGAGGATATTGCACTTATGAGAATGATTCCCAACATGAAAATATTGATTCCTTCTAGTGTAAAAGAATTAAAACAATCAATTCAAATTGCAATTGAATATAATGGACCTGTATATATTAGAGTTACAAGAGATGGTGTACCAGATGTAGAATTAGAAAAAGATGCTAAAATGGGAAAAGCTATTGTTGTACAAGATGATGGAAATGATTTTGCATTAATTTATGAAGGAACGACTACAAGTTTAGCATATAAATCTTTTGAAATATTAAAAGAAAAAGGATATAAAGGAATGCTTTTAAATATATTTTCAATAAAACCAATAGATAGTGAATTAATAAATGAGGTGGCTTCAACAGTTAAAGGAATAGTTACTTTAGAAAATCATTCAATTTTAGGAGGATTAGGAGGATGTATTGCTGAAATAATTGCTCAAAAATCTATACATGCTCCAATTTCTTATGTAGGTGTAGAAGATGTGTTTACAGAGTCAGGAAAAGCTACTGATGTTAAATCAAAATATGGATTAAATATAGAAAACATTGTAAAAAAAGTAGAAGAAATTATAAAATAAGAAAAACTAAAAAATGTTAGCAATTATATAAAAAAGCGAATGTCAAAACTATAAAGTAATGAATTTCGCTTTTTGTTATTTATAAAAATCTTTTTCTTGTAACCTAAGATAATATGGTTTGATGTCAGGTAATAAATCTTTGAAATATATCATAGAACCATCAAGACATTGTACTTTTAAATTTGGATATGTTTTTAACATTATTTTATCACAAAAGATGGTATTTGTTAATTTCTGGTTCAATTTATTTTGCTCGATTTTCTGATTAATTTTAATAATTGAGTTTTTATTAGTAACATTTAAATCATAGTTAACAATCATTCTAATTTTAAATAAATCAATTGCATATGCAGAAATAATACAATCTATTGCTAAAAATATATTAATGGCAATAATGATATTATTTATATTTTTATAATTAAATTTTTTTAATAGTAATGCAAGAAAATTCCTAATTTTAGGATGTATAATTTTCATTAAAAATATTGCCAAAATACCCCAGAAAACAGAGTAATAGAAACATATTCTACCGTTTATATTTAGAGGCATGTTTGAATAGTCCCACCACTTTACATGAAGTAATAATTCTCCAATTAAGCTTACTAAATATTCTGTAATTGAACCTATAAAGAATCCACCAATAAATAATGTTATTCTATTTTTCATAAAATATCTTAAAAATACAATCATTATAACAGCACCTATTCCGTAAATGCTACAAAATGGACCATACAGAAAACTTTGTCTACTTTCTAATACTCCATATCTTATTAGTGCAAATAGAGTTTCGATTATATATCCTGCAATACTATAAATAATAAAGTATGCTAACAATTCCCAAAGTTTTAGCTTGGGAGGGGAGATAAATTCAGTTGTTTTTTTATTTGTTTCTTTCATATATTATTCCTTTAATTTTTTATATAAATATTTTACAATACTTTTTATAAAAAAGCAAATAAAAAAATATTATAGTATAAATAATTTTTTATATCAAAGTTAAAAGAGGTGCCCTATTGTAGGACACCTCTTTACGTTGCTTATGTTATTTTTTCTTATTGCTGCAACTTAAGAACGCAGCAATAATCAATGTTAGTCCAGCAGCACCAAAAATTTCAAGGAGTTTCTTAATATTAGTTTTGTCACCAGTATCAACCGTTTTTGTTTTTTTAATAACTTCTGATGGTGTTTGAGTAGACTCAGTAGATTTTGTTGAAATAGGTTCTAAAGGCTTAGGCGTTATAGAAGGTTCAACAGCTTCCGGAGTCTGAGAAGGTTCAACAACTTCTGGAGTTGGAGTTGGTTCAACAACTTCCGGAGTTGGAGAAGGTTCAACAACTTTCGAAGTTGGAATATCAGGAGTTACAGAAACCTGATGAATTTCACCATTACTGCCAGCAATACTAGCAACAATTTCACCATTTAAATTACCAGAGGCCTGGAATACTTGAGCTTTAGGTGCTACAATAATTCCAAGCATTTCTTCACTTATATTTATAGAGCCGGCATAACTACCAAAGTTCCAGATAATATAAGGAGAAAGCTGGTGGAATTCAGTTGAGACGTTTGTATTAGTTGTAAATCCTTTTTGAATATTAATAGTAGGGCTGTTATCTGTTATAACATTTACAACAATACGAGTCCCAGAGTTGTTATTGATTAAGTATCCAAATGAACCCTCATTGTTAATAAGTTGAGTGTAGTCTACATTAATACAGACAACATCTCCATTCTTGGCTACATTGTTTTTCAATAACTTGTTGATGCTTGAAAAAGAATCGGTCTGGTTTTCATAAAATGAAGTATCAGCTTCATATTTGATAGCATCTCCAATAGATGCAAGATTATCAAGAACACTGTTAATCAGACTGGTAGCATTGATATACTCTTCTTCTGTTAACTCTGTTGCAAGAATGTTAGTAGAATATCCTCCATTGATAATGGTTTGATTTTTGTTTGGTTGTTCTACTTTAATGTTAGGTCCAACATTAATTGGGGCCAAATCAAAATCAGAGTTACCAGTAATTTGTATTGGAGAAGTTGTATCTCCAATATAGCTGTAATCATTTGGTTCTACTTCGTATACTCTTGAAAGTACAATGTTGGTATGGGGAATAGCTTTGTTTACACAAATGTTGCCCTCGATAAGGTGGTTTGTTTGTGACAGTTCATTGGCAAAGACTGCAAAGCCTTCAATTTTTTTTAGAGATGCAAGTAATTCTTCGACTTTTTGTGCATTCTCAAGAGAAAGCGATTTTCCTTCTGAGTCAATGTAGGGAGATGAAATATTATTTTCTAACTTTGAGTCAGAAATAATATTTTCATTCCGAGATAAGTCACTAGCGGATACAGTGTTAGCAGAAAATGCTAACAGAGATATAAATACCACAAGTGAAACTACGAGTGACATTAGTGTTGTAACTTTTCTTCTGTTCATAGAATATCCTCCTGTTACATAAGACAACTAGCATTAATTATACTATGAATTAAATTAGTATGATAATGCTATAAATAATAATTAACATAATTATTATACGCCAAAAATAAAATCGTGTCAAATTTTACCATAAAAATTTTAAAAAATGAAATCACAATTGTATAATTCACATCTTTATTTTGAATAACATAAAATATAGTAAAAAGAAAAAGAGGTGAAAAAATGTCAAAATTTATAATTCAGGGTGGAAAAGAATTAGCAGGAGAGGTTCGTATATCTGGCTCCAAAAATGCCGCATTACCTATAATTGCTGCAACAGTATTAGTAAAAGGAAAAATAACATTATACAATGTTCCAAATATTCAAGATGTGCAAACAATGTTTGAAATAATAAGAGACATAGGAGGAAAAGTTACTAAAAAAAATAACAAAATGATTATAGATACTAGTAAAATAAATACATATGAAATTCCAGAGAACTTAATGAGAAAAATGAGGTCTTCTGTGATATTAGCTGGTGCTATTATAGGAAAATATAACAAGGCTAATTTTTCGTATCCAGGGGATTGCGATATTTGTTGGATACATCGGACAAACATAAGATAAATGAATGGATTAGGAAATTTAAGAAAAACTCAATATTGGATTTTGTTTGGACTTAGTTGAGAATTAACTATTCTTGTGATATAACGAGTAAAAATAAAATGGTAATTTTTAGTTTAGAATAAATTGCAAAAATTTATAAATGTTGTGGACAAAATAAAAATAATATTGTAAAATAATTGACATAGGAAATGCTGATTAGCAGATGTGGTTTTGCCACCAATTTTTACGAGTTTTCGTAGGAAGGGTGGTGTTTATGGTTAAAGTAATACTATTTTTTGTAATATCATTGATGTTATCCTTAACATTAAACGTTGCCTTGATGTCAGTTCTGTATAAGAACTGTGTAGATAAGCAACTACATAAATAAAAAAATAAACCATTCTGCTTAGCCGAGCTAATGGTTTATTAAATCTTTATATCGGCAAAACCACGTTTGTGGATTTGTCATTTCTTATTTTTATTATACTCTAATTAAAGTAATAAAGTCAAGAAAATATGAAAATTAACTTTTGATTTTATGATTAATTTTGGATTTTGTAAATACAGATTACAATTAAAGGAGGAAAATAATGAGGCTACTTTTTCAACAGCCTCAAAATAATCCTCCTTTTTTGATAAATTTTAAAAAAGTGTTACTTTTTCTATAAATTTATCAATATATAAATGTAAGATATCTTAAAATATAAAAAGGAGTTTAGATCTAAATTGAATAATTGTAAAGAAATAAAGCATTATATAAAAAATAATGAACTTGATTTAGAAAAAATAATAAATGAATATTCATCTTATACTGCTACTATTATAGACAATATGGTAAGAAATAGTTTGAAGGATGAGGACAAAGAAGAAATAGTTTCTGAAGTATTTTTTATACTATGGAAGAATAAAAACAAACTAAATATTAATAAATATTTAAGTTCATATATTGCAGGAATAACAAGAAATGTAGTAAAAGAATATTTAAGAAAAGTCAAAATAAACTTTGATATTTCTGATTATGAAAATAGTTTATATAATTATGATAAAATTGACCTTCTTGATGATAATGTAGAAGAAATTAGTAAAATAGAAGAAAAACTAAAAAATATGAAGAAAATTGATAAAACAATATTTTTAGATTTTTATTATTCTTCTAAATCAATAAAAGATATAGCTAAAGAACAAAAGATTTCTGAATTTAGTGTAAAGCAAAGACTATACAGAATTAGGAATAAAATAAGAAAAGAGGGAAAATAGATGGATAACAATAAGATTTTTGAAAAGGTTAAAATGAAAATAGCTATATCTAATGTAAAAGAGGAGGATATAGTTATGAATAAAAGAAAATTAAATATAGGAAAAGGTATAGGAATAGCAGCATGTATTACTCTTTCAATGACAGGAGTTGTATTTGCTACAACACAAATAATTAACAAATTTGGAGCAAATAGTAGTGATGGTATTCAAACTGCCATTGAAAATGGATATTATAGTGATATAAATACAGAATATAAAGAAGCAAATGGAATTAGTACAAGCATAGAATCATTTTTGATAGATAATGATAATTTTGATATAAATTTTAATATAAAATTTGATGACAGTTATAGTGTACAAGATATGTTAGCGAATGATGGAAAAATAGATATAATGGATTTAAAAATAGTAAATGAAAAAAATGAAAAAGTTTTTGCAACAAAAGAACTTGAAACAGAAGAAATGACATCATTATATGAAACAGAACAAGAGGCAATGGAGAATTATGATAGTTATAAAGGTGCATATGGTGAAACCAGTCAAAAAATAAACGAGAATGAAATAAAATACAGCTTAACAGCAACGGGAAATCCGAAAGAATTTCCTACATCTCAAAAATTAAAAGTAACATTTAATAAAATAAGAAATAGATATTGGGAAGATGGCAAAGAAAAATATAGAATTTATGAAGGCGAATGGAGTTACGAAATAGATGTACCAAGTAAAATGGCAAAATCTAATATAGTTCAATACAAATTAGTTTCTATTAGTGATGAAAGTTATAAATTTGATAGTGCTAGAGTTTCAAATACAGCATTTAAAATTTATTTAAGTAATTGCAATGGCATTGCTCATAACGAAAATGAATGTGTTGAGACATATGACGGAAGAAAATTTTATCCAGCAGGTAGATCAGATGGAGATGGAATGATAAGTGTTAAAGAAGATGGAATTGTAAGATATTATAATACATTTAATTTAACAAATTATGATGCAACAGATAATTTGAAAGTACATTTATTTAAAGAAAATGGAGATGAGATAATTGTTGAATTGACAAAGGAAAGATAGTTTTATAAAAAATTTATAGGCAGATAATTGATTGAAAATTATCTGCTTTTATGATATAAAAAAGACAAATATTAATATATTAGGATGAATTGAGAACTAATTATAATACAAAATGTAAAATGGAGAAATTTATGAAGAAATTATTAAAATATGTAATAATAGTTAGTATTGTAATAGCAATAATGGTGTTAGGTATAAATTTATATGTGAGAATATCAACCAAAAATCAGATTATCAAAGAAAATGAATATTCAAAATTATCGGATATAGATTGTATAATTATTTTAGGAGCTGGAATATGGGGAGATAAGCCAAGTTCTATGTTAGAAGATAGATTATTGGAAGGTATAAAATTATATCAAAATAATGTATCAAATAAAATAATAATGAGTGGAGATCATGGAAGAAAAGAATATGATGAAGTAAATATAATGAAAAAATATGCAATAGAAAAAGGAATACAATCAGAAAATATTTTTATGGATCATGCAGGTTTTTCTACTTATGAAAGTATATATAGAGTAAAAAATATTTTTGAAGCAAAGAAAGTTGTCATAGTAACGCAAAAATACCATTTATATAGAGCTTTATATATTGCAAATCAATTGGGATTAGAAGCATACGGAGTTGGAGCAGATCCTAGACGATATGTAGGAACAACATATAGAGAAATAAGGGAAATATTAGCAAGAGATAAAGATTTTTTTAAATGCATATTTAAGCCAGAGCCTACTTATTTAGGAAATACAATTCCAGTAAATGGAAATGGAGATATTACAAATGATGATAAAAAAGATATTTAAAAAATATGGAGCTAATATGAAAAAGAGTGTAATAATATTTCTTATAGTTTTTATTATAATTATTGTTGTAGTAACATTATTATATAATTTTAGAATTATACCATATAAACAATATTCTAATAGTGATTTCAATATTGAAACATATATTAGCAATGTAGATAAAGATAATGATGGTATAGATGATCAGACAGATATATTAAATAATGTAAGAGAATATATAAAAACAAAGCCTAAATATAAAAGCAAATATTATGGAGCAGGTTATCCTGATGATGAATATGGGGTTTGCACAGATGTTGTAGCAAATGGATTAAAAGGTGCTGGATATGATTTGATGGAATTAGTAAACGAGGATATCACAAGTCATAAAGAAAAATACAATATTGAAACTATAGACAAAAATATAGACTTTAGGAGAGTAAGAAATTTAGATATATATTTTAAGAACAATAATACTTCATTAACAAATGATTTATCTAAAATCGAAGAATGGCAAGGTGGAGATATAATTGTATTTAAAGACCATATAGGAATAATATCAGACAAGAGAAACCGAAAGGGAATTCCTTTTCTAATACACCACGCAAATCCAATGCAAATAAACTATGAGGAAGATGTATTAGAGTTATATGGACAAGAATATATTATAGGACATTATAGAATTAGTTAAAGCACAACAAGAAATTATAAAATCATAGTAAAAAATTACAATTTTCATTGATAATTTAACAATTAAAATAGATATTAGGTGTGAGTTAAAAATGTCCAAATTATTGAGTAAAATAAATTCATAGAATGGACATTTTTTATAATTAGAAAAATCAGTAATATCAATGTTTTTAAACAAAATAGATGACATATTTTACTATACTGGGTAGGTGTGTGATAGCGAAAGCTGTCGCATAGCTACCCTTGAACTATTTATAAGCAGAAGTAGACAGATAAAAAAAACTAAAATAAATTTTAACACAAGGGAGAATTTTTGTAAGAAAATGGATGTATATATAGTGTAGAGTAAATTATTAAAATTAATGTGTCCAAATTTTAATAATTATTTAGTAATAAGTACAAACAGCATAACAATATAATTAAAAATGAAATGGTAGGTGAATATTCTGGAAAAAAGAAACAATAAAGATACCAATATGAATAAAAATGCAAAAGATAAATTACCATTTGCAGTATTTATATGTCCTAAATCAAATGTTGGTGATACTCAGGATTATAAAAAGGTATTCACCGATATTATTTCAGATAGAATAAAAGAAAAATACAAGTAAAGAAATAAGAACAAAAATTCGCAGAGCTGTTGAAATATAGTTAAAAATATGATATAAATATAATGAAAAGTATTAAAAGTTAAAGATGGAGTAATGATATGCAAAAACAAGAAAATAGTATAATAATATATCAAGATGAAGATGGAGTAACAAAAGTCTCTGTAAAATTTAGTGATGAAGATATATGGTTAACACAAAATCAAATTGCAGAAATATATAAAACAACACAGCAAAATATAAGCCTACATATAAATAACATATATAGAGATAATGAATTAGAAAAGAATTCAACTAACAAGGAATTCTTGTTAGTTCAAACTGAAGGAAATAGGCAGGTTAAGAGAAATATTGATCATTATAATTTGGATATGATAATATCTCTTGGATATAGAGTACAATCACAAGTTGCAACAAGATTCAGAATATGGGCAACACAAAGATTGCACGAATATATGCAAAAAGGTTTTACAATGGATGATGAAAGATTAAAACAAGGCGGAAATAGATATTTTAGAGAATTATTACAAAGAATTAGAGACATTCGTTCTTCTGAAAGAAACTTTTATCAACAAGTTACAGATATATATGCAACTTCAATAGATTATGATCCACGTTCAGATTTGACTAAGAAATTTTTTGCAACAGTACAAAACAAACTACACTTCGCGGTTCATGAACATACTGCAGCGGAATTGATATATGAAAGAGTGGACAATGAAAAGCCTTTTGTGGGTATGACTAATTTTAAAGGAGACTATGTAACAGTTGATGATGTGAAAATTGCTAAAAATTATCTTTCGGAAATTGAATTACAAAGATTGAATTTGCTGGTTTCCCAATTTTTAGATTATGCAGAATTTCAGGCATTAGAACAACGAGCAATGACAATGAATGACTGGATAGATGAATTAGACAATCAAATCGTACAAAATAAAAGAAAACTTCTTGAAGGAAAAGGAAAGATATCTCATCAAGAAGCAATAGAAAAAGCAGAAAAAGAATTTGAAATATATAGAGATAGAGAAATGAAACAACTAGAAAGTGACTTTGATAAAATGATTAAAATGCTAAAAGATAATAACCCAAATAATTAATAAACCGTTACAAGTTGTAACGAGTTAGAAAGTTAAATTACAAATATTAATTGGAAATGTCTAGTAATACTAGACAGATGAAATAATAAAAAGTTCTAAAATTTTGAGGAGATAACTTGAAGTTTTAGAACTTTTTATATATAATAGCAACAATAAGAGATTGCAACAAAAATATGTTATTGATACATTATATAAATAATAAAAATGGAGGTATATCATGCAAAAACAAAACAATGAAAAAAAGGTAGTAATCTATTGCAGAGAGAGTAGAGATGACTATGGAGAAAACTATGAAAGAATAGAAACACAAAGAGATTTACTTGTTAAATACTGCAAAAGTCATGGCTATTCAAATATTATAGACATTATAATGGATGATGATAAAAGTGGAACCGATTTTAGTAGATTTGATGATATAAAAGAAAGAGCAAGAAAAAAAGAAATAGATGTAATTGTTTTTAAAAATTCTGCAAGACTTGGAAGAAACCAAAAAGAAGCATTAGATTTTGTGGAATACTTAGAAGAACAAGGTGTAGAAATAATATTTGAAGATGAGCAATATAATGAGGAAATGTTTGGGCTATACGCATGGTTTAATGAAAGAAGAGCAAGAGATGATAGTAAAAATATAAGAAGAAATTTAAGACATAAAATTGAAGAAGGAGATTTATTAGTAAAAGCAATTTATGGATATAACAAAGATGAAAAAAGCCTTGTAATTAATGAAGAAACAGCACCAATTGTGCAAGAAATATTTGGGTTATATTCTAAATGTTGGGGATATCAAAAAATTGCAACTTACTTAAATAAAAAAGGAATACCAACACC
>ERZ827440.1621-NODE-1621-length-23527-cov-4.443805_pt1 | contig 23527 bp, 7 predicted proteins | sample MGYA00519774_ERZ827440 | MGnify/ENA primary metagenome ERZ827440 (study PRJEB31778, sample SAMEA3449302) | human gut metagenome | biome: human gut; feature: human-associated habitat; material: faeces | place: United Kingdom | collected 2010/2012 ... | reverse complement strand
AAATAAAAGAAAACAATTCACTATTTAATAAAGCAATATCTGGTTCTTATGCGCCTGGTTCAATATTCAAGATGGTAACAGCACTAGCAGGACTTGAATCAGGAGCAATATCAACAACTGAAAAGATAAATGATACAGGTATATATACAAGATACAGAGATTATCAACCAAGATGTTGGTATTACAATAGCTACCATAGAGGACATGGATATCTAGATGTTTCAGGGGCAATAGAAAAATCTTGTAACTATTTCTTTTACGAAACAGGAAACAGAATGGGAATAGAAACATTAGACAAATATGCAAATTACTTCGGATTAGGAAGAAAAACGGGAATAGAACTTCCAAGTGAAACGTCTGGAACATTAGCATCACCAGAAGCAGCCAAAAAGGCTAATGAAACTTGGTCATCAGGTCAAACTTTACAAGCAGCTATAGGACAGAGTTATAACAGTTTTTCACCAATTCAACTAGTAAAATACATAGGAATGGTAGCAAATGGCGGAAATAAAATAAGGCCAACATTAATAAAAAGAATATTAAATGCAGATGGAACTGAAAGTTCAAAAACAGAAATAAATGAATATGTAAAAGAAAAATTAGGATTAGATGATGATAATACAGAAAATTTAACCTTCTCAGGCACAAATATAAATGCAGTATTAGAAGGAATGAGATCAGTTACAGAAGAAGGAGGAACAGCAAGTAGTGTATTTAAAAACTTCAATATAGAAGTTGGAGGAAAAACAGGTTCTGCAGAAGCTGGTTCAAATGTAAATGCGTGGTTTGCAGGTTTTGCACCATTTAACGACCCGGAAATAGCAGTTGTAGTAATGGTTGAAAATGGTGGACACGGATTTTATACAGCAGAAGTTGCAAGAGAGATAATTGCGGAATACTTTGGAATGAATATAAATTCAAATGAAATACAAGAATCAAATCAAGCAACAGGCTATGTAGAAGCAATACAATAGAAGGAGATAATAATGAGAAATTGTATAAATGTAAGTCAAAAAAATAATTTGGTAATTATAAAAATACATCCAGAGGCAAAAATTGAAGATATAATACCACAAATAAGGAAAAAAGCATCACAATTACAAAAGATATATAAAGAAGAAAAAACACCAATAATGATTACAGGAAAAGTGCTAAAAAACAAGGAAATGGATGAAATTGAAGAAATAATCAAAGAAAAATTAGAGGTAGATGTTGATTTTGATATGCCAAAAGAATTAGGGTTACACAATATTAAAAAAACATTTATACAAGAAGTATCAATATCAGAAACAAAATTCCATAGAGGTTCATTAAGATCTGGACAAAAAATAGAAGAAGATGGAAGTATTGTAATAATAGGTGATGTAAACTCAGGAGCAGAAGTTGTTGCAGCAGACAATATAGTGGTTCTTGGAACACTCAGGGGCCTAGCTCATGCAGGCGCAAAAGGAAATACAAAAGCAATCATTGCAGCTGGTAAGCTAGACACTGTTCAACTTCGTATTGCTAATATTGTTAGAGAAATTGACAGAGATGAAGAACCTTTACATAGACAAGCTTATGTTTATATTGAGGATGATAAAGTTGTTATTGACTAGCTCAAAAGCAACAAAATCAAACTAATAAAAAGTTCATCATCCTTCACACCTTCTTGATACAAAAAGAAAATCAAACAAATTAACAAAATATCATCAAAATAAAGTTTCAAACCAAATAATTCAAAAAAATATTCTGAACCAGAATCTGATTTTTTTGAATTATTTTTTATGTTTGAATCATCACTTTCTGTATGTGAAGAATCAAAATTAATCGAAGAATTATCCTGATACTTATTAGAATTATTATGTAAAGAATTATGAAAATTACCATTATCCGTAGACTTAGAAAGATAACCTTGCTTGTTTGAATATGGTCTATTATAGTAATTACCATAATAATTATTATAAAAAAAGGGATAACGAAAAATAGGCATCAGCTTTTATCTCCTTTTTCATTTTTGAACAAATTAGAAATTTGCGTAATTTTAAACAAATTCACATATTGATCCAATTTTTTTTGCTTACTTTCTCTAAGATAAGGTTTTAGAGAATAAAGCAAATTGCTTCTTGGGTCATCTTTTTTATTAAGAGTTTCCATAATAGTTTTAATTTTCAAAATAGTTTCAAAATCTATATTACTAGCAAAAGAACTATTGTTATTTTCGGAATTATCGGAATTTGAAGAACTATTTGCATTATAAGAGCTCGAATTAGCAGAAGAATTATCTTGAGAATTGCTTTTTAAAATATTAGCTAAATTACCAATCATTTCAGGTGTTATATTTAGGTTTTGAGAATCATTTTTGACATCTGAATTATTAGATTTATCAGAATTATCTGTATTATTTAGCATATTTTTAAAGTTATTAATAATATTTGAAATATTATCTTCTGCCATAAAACTCATCTCCTTAGGCTTAATTCATATTATTTTTAGAATTAAGAGCTTGAATAATTTTTTGCTTTTCCTCAGGACTTAAAATTTGATTTAGTTGATTAAGTCCATTAGATAATTGATTTTTATCCATCTTGTTTAACATATTCATTAAATAAGAAATATCAACATTATTCATAAATTTCACCTCTTTATAATTATATTATATGAAACATAGAAATATGTGTTAAAAATTTCTATTATATTACATAAAAAGTTACAAAAAATGTAAAAAAACTATTGCAAAAAAGCCCGAAAGGCTTTATAATAGTAAGTATGGTGTGCAATTATGTTCGGAAACAAAAATGTAACATAATTGTAATAAAAATTTAATAAAAAAGTCAAACAAAACCGAAAAAAAGCTTCCGTAAATATATAGAAGATGTCTTTCTAGAGCGAGAGCAGATTGAAGGTTAAAGTTATTGACTTAAAAATAGCTTTTTTTTATAATAACATAAGTAAAAAGTGTACAAAAAAAGGGAGGAATTTAATATGAACAGTACAAGAACAAATTTAATCAATAAAATTTGTGCAATTTTAGCGATATTTGCATTAACAGTTTCAGACTTTGTATTTGTTGGTAAATCAGCTGTAAGCTATGCCATAGATGCGGTAAAAACAAATAATGTAAATGTCGAATTTTCTGCGTACTTTCAAGATGAAAGCGGAGAAAAAATACAAAAAACCGAGGAAAATATAGATAAAAAACAATATCTATATGTTGATGTATCGGTTAAAAACGAAGGATATTTCAATGGAGAAATAAAGATTGCGGATGAAAACTTTAATATAAAAAGCGATGAATTAGATCCCCAAGTAACAGAAATAAAAGATAATGTTGTTAAATTAAAACAAATAAATGCAGGAAGTACTGCAACAATCAAATTAGCAATAGAAGCTAAAAAAGAAAATACAGTAAAAGAAACAACATTAGCTGGAAAAACAACAGTAGAACTAGGTGGACAATACATTAACAGTAAAAATGTTGAAAAAAATAAGTTTGTAGAAATAAGCGGAAAAGATGAAGTTGAAATAGATTGGAAATCAAGTGAAGAAACAAAAGTAGAACTTGATGGAAGATTATTAACAAATTCAGTATATGATGTAAATGGAGAAAATAAAAGATTAGTACAAATGCTAATAAATAGCAAAGTTACAAACAACAATTATCCAGTAAAAAATACTGAATTAACTTTAAATGTTCCAGAAAAAGTAGAAGCTGTAAAAGTAACAGCAAGAAATACAAATGGAACAAATAGCAAAGCTGAATTTGGAGATTCAAACTATGAATATAATAAAGCTGAAAATAAACTTACAATAAATTTATCAAATGAGGATAAAGAAAACATAAGCTGGGAAAAAGAAGCAAGTGATATATTTGTAGTAACTTATATTTTAAATAAAGATGAAAATATAGCAAATGAAGAAATCCAAATACAAGACAAAATAACATTATATGATAACAAAGAAATAACAGAAAACAAAAATGTTCATATTGAAGAAGAAATAGATGGTGTAATATCAAGTACAATAGAAAGTAGTGAAAATGAAATTTATAAAGGAAAGATATATACAGGAGAAGAAAGAGACTATACAGAAACAAATAAAATAAATGTTGATTATATAGAAGAATCAGAAGAAAAAATAGAAATAGAACAAAAAGAAGCTACATACCTAGAAGGTGAAAATGAAAAAACAGCAAACATTCTATATAAAGAGACAAAAATAAGCAAAGACGAATTCCTAAAAATCTTTGGAGAAAATGGATATATAACAGTAAAATCTGCTGATGGAACAGTAATAGCAAACATAAACAAAGATACAGAAGTTAATGAAGAAGGAAAAATTGTTATAACATATCCAGATGGACAAAAAGAAGTAAAATTAGAAACAAGCAAACCAGAAAATATAGGAACACTAAATATTGAAAATACAAAAGCAATATTAAGTGCAGGATATGGAAGAGATGAAATAAAAGGTCTAACAGGAATAAAAGAAAAAGTAACAACAAATAAAAAAGTAGCAGAAAAAGTAATAACATTAAAAGAAACAGAAACATTAGGAAATATAAACTTAGATATATCAAAAATTTCAACAATAGCAGATAGTCAAACAATAACAGTAAATGCAACACTAGAATCAAATGACGAAAGTAAAGACTTATACAAAAACCCAACTGTAACTGTAAAATTACCAAAAGAAATAACGGTAAAATCAGCTCAATATGCAGTATTATATAAAAATGGACTAGAAGTTGAAAGCACAAGTTCAGACAAAAATTCAAATGGTGAATCAGAAGTAACTATCAAATTTAAAGGTGAACAAGAAAAATATGATGTATCAGGTGGAACAAAAATTGCCTTAAAATTAGATGTTGCAACAAACAAATTAACACCAAGCAAAACAAGTCAAATAGAAATGACATATTCAAACGAAAATAAAAATGAACAAAAAACAGCATCAGCAGATATAAACTTCGAATCACAATATGGAATAATGATATATAACCAAATTGTAAATTATAACAACAATGGAGATACTGTTGTAACAGTAGATAAAGAAACAGCTTATGGAGAATTAAGCACAAATGCAGAGCAAAAAGATGTAACTTTAAATACAGCATTAATAAACAACTATGGAGAAAAAGTTTCAAATGTTACATTAATAGGACAAATACCAGCAAATCAAGATGATGAAAGTTATGTAGCAAAATTAAATGAATTACAAACAAATAATGGAAAATTAAAAATCTATTACTCAAACCAAAAAGATGCTAAAACAGATGACCAAAGTTGGGGAGAATATAGAGAAGATGCAGTAAGCTACAAAGTTGTAGTAGATGAAATGGAAAAAGAAGAAGTTATAAAATTAAATGTACCAGTAACAGTACCAGAAAATCTAAAATACAACAAAAAAGGAAGCTTCTCATCAGTTGTAAGTTGTGACTATCAAGGAAATACTGAATCAAATACATCAAACATAGTATTAGCAACAAAAACAAGTATGGCAGAAAGTTCAGAAGAAAGAGTTGTAACAAACGAAACAAAAACAGGACTAAATACACAAATTAGTGCAACAGTTGGAAATGATAGTTTATCAGATAATGATAATATCTATGAAGGACAAACAATAAAATATAAAGTAACAATAACAAATAATACTGGAAAAGATTATACAAATGTTACAGTAAAAGCAAATCAAAAAAATGGATATGTTTGGAACTTAGTAGAAAAAGAAGGAACAAACCCATATTATAATACAACAACTAAAGAACATTTCTACGAAATTTCAAATTCAAATGAAATTACATTAGGAACAATTTCAAGCCTAAAAAATGGTGAAAGTAAAACATTTGAATATGAAGCATCTGTATATATGTTAAATAATGAAAAAATAGATGGAACAGAAACTCAAGGAACTATAACAGTTGTTTCAGAAGATAAAGGATTAAATGAAACAATTTCAACAATAAAAAATAACATTAAAAGTGCAGAATTACAAGTAAACATATTCAATGGTTCATCAAATGAGATAGAATTAACAAGTGGTGGAACAGTAAAATCTGAATTAGTAATTAAAAATACAACAAGTCAAAACTTAAAAGATATGGATGTAAAAGTTGCATTTTCTAGTAACTTAACACCAGATGCTAATATAACTGAAGAAATTGAAGATAATGTAGCACTTAGTGGTGTTGAAACAGGAAAAGATGGAATATCAATAATGACATTAAAGGTAAATTCTATAAATGCAGGAGATTCATTAAAAATAGAAATGTTTCCATCAACACAGTATTCATTAGGAGAGAATAAAACAGAGGATGTATGGATGTTAGCAGAAGTTATAACATCAAACAAAAATAGCTATATTTCAAATAAATTAACAAGAACAGTAACTGATTATTCAACAAACCTAAAACTTGAACAACAAGGGGAATATGAAGATGGAAAAGCAATAAATGTTTCTACAGATAAATTAAATGATGGAGATAAAATTGGTTTTACAGCAACAATTACAAATAATGAACAAAAAGAACATAAAATTTCACTTGAATATAATATAGATAGAATGCTAGATGTAGAAAGTGCAAAAATTACTACAGAAGCAGGAGAAGAAGATATATTAGGACAATTATCATATAACAATTTAAGAAAAAATGAACAAACACTAAAACCAGGTGAAACAGTAAAAATAAATGTTGTTGGAAAAGTAGATGCATTAAATACAGAATCAATAACAAATACTTTAAAAGTTTCTGATGAAGAAAATGGTAGAAGAAAAGATGATGAATTAACAATTTTAGTTAATAAAACAGAAAATCCTGTAATTGAACCAGAAAATAACAATAATAATGGAAACAATAGTAACAATAATTCAGGAGAAAATAACAACAATAACAATAGTGGCGAAAATAACAACTCTGGAAATAATCAAAATAATAATAACAGCAGTAGTAGTGATGATGACGATGATGTAAGATATACTATTTCAGGATTAGTATGGCTAGATAGTGATAGAGACGGAAGAAGAAATAGTACAGAAGAATTAAAAGGAGACATCGAAGTAAATGCTATAAATGCCGAAACAGGTAAAGTCGAAGCTACAACAAAAACAGGTAACGATGGAACTTACAAATTAGACTTAGTAAAAGGAAAATACATAATAGTATTTAAGTATGATACAAATATTTATGGAACAACAACATATCAAGTAAAAGGTGCTAATGATACTGAAAATTCAGATGCAATTTCAAGAGAAATAACAATAGATGGAAATACAATAACAGCAGGAACTACAGATACAATAAACCTAGAAAAGAATATATCAAATATCGACGTAGGTTTAATTTTAAGAAGTACATTTGACTTAAAATTACAAAAATATGTTGGAAAAATAACAGTAAAAAATGATTCAAAAACATCAGAATATGCTCAAAAAGAAAATACAACATTAGCAAAAGCAGAAATAAAATCTAAAAACCTAAGTGGTTCACTTGTAGTAATTGAATACAAAATAAAAGTTACAAATACAGGTGATGTTGCAGGATATGCAAGAAATATAGTTGATTATATGCCATCAAGCCTAAGCTTTAACTCAAGTTTAAATTCAGATTGGTATATATCAGGAAATAACCTATATAACACAAGTTTAGCAAATACAAAAATTGAACCAGGAGAATCTAAAGAATTAACATTAGTGTTAACGAAAACAATGACAGATTCAAATACAGGTTTAGTAAATAACAAAGCTGAAATTGCAGAAAGTTCAAATGAACTAGGAATTAAAGACGAAACTAACGAAAAAGGTTCAGCAGATGTAATCATAAGTGTAAGTACAGGAGCATTAGTAAATTATGTTGCAACAACAATAATTACACTAATAGTATTAGCTGGATTAGCATATTTAGTAAACAAAAAATATTTAAGTAAAAGAATATAAGGTGGAGGTGAAATAGATGATAAAAAAATATAAAAATAAAATTATAGCAGCAATAGCAAGTATAGCATTTTTAACAATTATATATGTATTAATAGGAAATGTCTATTCGCTTTACAATCCATCTAAAAGCCAATATATGAATGCTAAAGCAAAAAATTTATTAGGTAAACAAATAGATATGGGTGGAGCATTTTGGAATGGACTTGATAGTCAAGGAAATTTAACATGTTTCTGGCATAAAGAATCAGGTTATACTGGAAGAAGTATGAATAATACAATACACTCTGTATTTGATGTTGGTTTTGATGAAACTAAAGGAAAAATAAAGGTAGAATCAATTATTAATACATCACCTAAAAAATCAAAAACAGCATATGCAGATGGTTCAAAAACATCAATTGGTAGATTAGCAGCAGAAGCTTCTAGAGATGGTAACTCATTTTATGTACAAAATGCTTTATATGAAGCAATAAAAGAAGGAACAGTTGTTAATGAATCAGCCATTATAAATGAAATGGAATGGGCAGGCAGTGGTACTAAAAATCCTGCCTCTCAAGGAAAAATAGATGAATATAATAACTATCAAAAAATAAAAGATATATCTAAAAGTACAGTAGAAGAAAAAGAAAAGCAAGTTACAATAAATAATAAGTCTTATACTATAATGGGACCATTTACAATATCTTTTGCAGGAAAAGGCATAAATAGTATTACAGTAAGTAGTGCAAAATGGACTAGTTCTTCAAATAAAGAAATATATTGGAGCTCTTCAGAGTCAACAGATAAAAAAGATTGGTCAAATAAATTTAATGAGGCAAAATCAGGAAAATATATTCTAGATGGTAAACAATTTTTCTTAGCAGTAGAAACTTCTAAATTACCAGACGAAGGAAATTATACGGTAAGTATAAAACAAGAAAAATTTGAATATTATAATGCAAGAATAGCAGTATGTGTTGGTAGTCAACAACAACAAACAGGATTATATGTTTATGACAACACACCACATACAGTAGATGGAGAAGTATCTTGGACTCTTAAGAGAAAAGGATTAAAAACATTAATAATATCAAAAGTTGATGAAAAATCAGGTAAAGAATTAGATGGTGCAGGATTTAAAATTTATGCAGAATTAAAAGATGGAACAAAAGGATGGGTATCAGGAGATGCTAAGGCTAAAAAAACATACGGAACAACAGCAACAGAATATTCTGCAAAAACAGAAATAAAAAATCTAAAATATGGAACATATTATATATATGAAACAAAAGCTCCAGATAATTGCGCATTAAGTGAACAAACAGGATATAAACAAGCCTCTAATGGTTCAACAGATTTAACAGGAGATTGGGTATTTGTAGGTTCACAAGCATTAGAGCCAGGTTCAGGCTCAAAAATTACTGTTAAAATTACAAACAAATCACTTGCAACAACAGAAATTATCAAAAAAGATAAAACAACAGGAATGGTTTTATCAGGTGGTAAATTCAAACTATACGCAGTTTTAAATGATGGAACAAAAGGATGGATATCAGGAGATGCAGCAGGAGATAAAACTTATGGAGATAAAGCTACAGAATACCCATCATCAACAAAAATAGAAAAATTAAAATATGGAACATATTATTTATATGAAACAGAAACACCAAGTGGATATGACATAACAAAACAGGATGGATACAAACAAGCAGCAGAAGGATCTAGCTCATTAACAGGAGATTGGGTATACTTAGGAAACAAAGAAATTGATATCAATTTCCCAGAAGATGGAACATTCAAATTCGAAGCTGATAACAAGAAAGTTGTTGGAGGAATAGAAGGAGATGTTTGGATAGATAATCCAGACCGTAAAGATAACCAAATAAATCATATTTATGATGGACAACAAAGTAATGATAAATTAAAAGAAGGAATAACAGTTAACCTTTACGATGCAAATAATAAATTACTTGCTACAACAGTAACAGATGCAAATGGACATTATAAATTTACAGAAAAAAATGCTGTATCAAATGAAGATAAAGACATTTATTATTGGGACTTAAATGGAGCATATGTAGAATTTATTTATAATAACAAAACTACATATAATGAAGATGGTACAGTAAAAGAACGTGGTTATGTAGTAGTAAATCCATTTACAGGAACAGATGCAAAAGTTAACTCAAAAGCTCAAGAATATGAAATGACAAAAGCAAAATTAGATGACAATAACTTAACAGGAGTTGAAGGAGCAAATCCTGGTAAAGCTGTAACAAGCAAAACAGTTGTTAATTTAGAAAATGACAAATTAGTAGCTGAAAATAATAAAGTATATGGAGACATCAAAGATAATAAAGCAACAGCAGACGAATTGAAAAATGCACCACTTGCATATTACTATGATGAAGCAACATATAAGGTTTCAAATATTAATCTTGGATTACTAGAACAATATGATGCAGACTATACTGTAGATGAAAACCTAGCATATATTAAAATTAATATGAAAGGTTACACATATACATATAAATATGGTGATGCACCTGCTAGTGAATCAAAATATGTACCAACAGTAAATGAACAAAATTCAACAAAATCATATACTGGAAAAATATATCCAACAGATATAGCATATAATGTTGCAAACAATACAGACGAATTAAAAGTATATGTGGTATATAGTATTGATGTTAAGAATAATGAAACAATGTACTTAGATGACCTATATACAGAAGAAAGATTATATCTAGATTCATTAGTAAATTCATATGATACAAGTAGATATGAATTATGTACTAACGAAAATACATCAGATAAATCTGATTTTGCACTATGGAGTGATAAAGACGGAGTAGCAAGCTATGACGTAAATAATGAAAATAGTGTTTACAAAAATGGTATAGGAAAACAAGAAACAGAAACATCATATATCCAATTTAGAATAAAAGATGAAGCATTAAGAAGAATATTAGAAAGAAAAGTAACTGAAGGTGAACTTGAAAATGCACCTACAATAGCTACAGCTTTAGGATATCACGAATATTTAAGAACAGATAATGTTTGGGTAAATAATGAAAATGTTAGAGACTTTGATGGAGCTAAAGGAACTAATATTTATCCAGTAACAAGTGAATCTAATAGCAAGAAATACTATGTACACAAAACAATTAGTAAATCTCGTAAATCATCAGCATTATATTTAAAACTATCACTAGGAGATAGGAGAAAGATTTCTGGTACAGTATATGAGGATATTAAAACAGAACAAAGTAAAAATGACAAAACAAACCTTGGAAATGGTATAATGGATGATAATGAAAAAAATAGAGCTCAAAGTGTAACAGTTGAATTATTAAATGCAGATAAATCAACAGTAACAAAATTATATGTAGAGGAATATAATAACAACCAATTAAATGTAAGTCAACCAGAAGCTAAAACAACAACACAAGTTGGTGGAACATATGAATTTGAGGGTGTTGTACCAGGATATTATTACATAAGATTTACTTATGGTGATGGTACACAAAAAATGATAAAAGCAGATAATACAACTACAGACATAAAATCAAATGACTATAAATCTACAATTATAAATACTGAATCAAATGGAGCTGGAGATACAATTAGAAATGCTATGGAAGCTAAAGCAGAAGATTTAAATGCAATAATAGGAGTAATAGCTTCAAAACAAACAGAAGCTCAAAAGAAAATAGTTGAATGGTATAAATATTTAAATAATAATAACTATTCAACAGCAACAGATGATTTAACTCAAAGAGCTAAATTTGATGGCTATAAATATAGTGATGATGGAACAGTATATGATGCATCAGGAAATGTTGTAACAGACTATCCTTCAAACTTAAATGCATATACTCCAATGACAGGTATTTCAATTGAAAATGATGTAAATACATCTACAGATGTTCAAAAAGATACAGATACACAAAAACCAAGTTTCGGAGGATTTAACTTTGGTTTAATAGAACAACCAGAAACAACAATAAAACTAGATAAAAAGATAACTAATGTTAAACTTACAGCACAAACAGGAACAACTTTAGTATCAGCAAATCCAACAGATAGAACAGCAACATATTTAACAGCACTAGATGAAATAACAGGCGGAAGTAAATATGCTAAATTAGAAATTGATCAAAGTCTAATTTATGGTTCTGCATTAGAAACAACATATGAGATAAAAATTGAAAATCAATCTGATAAAGAATATATAGAAGATGAAGGATCAGGAGATTACGGAAAATATTACTTATATGGTGAAAGAACAAGTACATCTAAGTTAAAAGCTGTAAAAGTAAATGAAATTGTAGATGAATTAGATAAAAAATACAATTATGATTCAACAAAAGCAAGTTCAACTGCAAGTGTAGTACATTCAGATGGAAATACAGAAAGTGTAGAAGTTTCAATTACAAAGAACAACCCAGATGGAAGTACAGAAACAACAAACAGCTTAAAGATGACTGGTTGGAAAGAATTTGAAAGTGGAGCAACAGAAAGTATGAGCTATACAGTAACATCATTATTATCTAAAGATAATGATACAGCTTATACAAACAAAGCAAGAGTAACATCACTTTCACTTGACAAATTAACATCATTAAAGAGTAGCTTTAATTGGGAACTAGCTAAAGATAAAACAACATTGACAATTACACCACCAACAGGTAGTGATAAGAGACCAATTTACTGGATTGCAGGAACTATAGGATTAATAGTATTAGCAACAGGAATTGTATTTATAAAGAAAAAAGCATTAAAAAAATAATGTGAAATGATAAAAAAACGGTATTCCGTAAGGGAATATCGTTTTTTTTTTATTATGTAATTAAATTGTAATATAAACTTAAAAAATAGCTGTTGAAAATTGGTCAAAGTAGCTTCCGTAAAGAGATTTAAGAAGTTTTTTGTAATAATTCGAAATATACAAAAATGCCCATATTGAAAAAAAATAAATATCAAAATATAATGATAGGGAAGGGAGAAATGGCGATGAAAGAACAAATTATTAAATTTTTAGATAAATACATCATACCAGTAATAATAGGAATATTAGCAATAAGTGCAAGTATCTTTATCTCTAGAGCATTATATAATGAAGAAGGTAAAGAAATTGCATCAAGCGTAAAAACTAATTTTAATTTAGTAAAGCAATTTAATTATGAGGAAAAGGGACAAGAAAAATCTTTAATTGAGTTTAACTTAAAAGAAAAGCCATCATATACAGAAGATTACTATAGTCCTGTAAAAGAAAACTCTACATATCTAAAAATACCAGAAATTAATGGTATCATACCTGACACAATAGACGTTATTTCTATTTCTTCAAAAGCAACAAATGGAAAAGATGAACAAAGAGAAGCAAAATATGAATATGACAAAGAAAGCAAGATTTTACATATATATGACAGTAATGAAGCAAATGAAAAAGGAGAAGTTTATAGTGGAAGTACAGCAGATTATGATGAATATGAAATAATATTCTATTATAATCAAAAAATAGAATTAACAGAAGAAAATTCTAAAATTACTATGCCAGTACTTATAAGATATGAAAGTCAAAATGAGGAAATTGGAAGAATACAAGATTTAACTAATAATGAAATAACATTAGAAGAATCTGGAAACATTGTTTCAACAAAAATAAATACACAAGATATTTATAATGGATATATAAAATCAAATATATCAAATGGAACAAATTATTCAACAGAATTTTCTGAGAACAATAGAGTAATTGTAAGTAATTTAATTGATGATGAAATAACATTACAAGAAACAAATGAATTTAAAACAGAAGATAATGAGTACAAAGAAACGAATGATATTACATATAAACAAATAAAAATAAATAAACAAGATTTAACAAGAGTGTTAGGAAACGAAGGAACTTTACAAGTATTAGATAGTAATGAAAATATATTATTAGATATAAATAAAGATTATAAAACAGATGATACTGAAATAACACTAGATTTTGAGAATGAAGTTACGGGATTAAACTTCAAAATCTCAAAACCAGCAAATAAAGGAATAATAAGAATTCAAGAAACAAAAGTAATAAGTCCAAATATGAAAGACTTAAACAATAAATATGTAGTAACAAAACATCAATTAACAAGTGGAGATATAGAAAATAAATTAGTAAATGAAACAGAAATAAAAGATGCAGTTACTAAAGTAAATACATCTATAGATAAAACAGAATGGACAAGTAACATTCAAAATGATGTAAAAATAACAGCAACATTAGTAACATCAAAAAGTGATTGCAATTTATTTAAAAATCCAGAATTACAAATTGAATTACCATCAGCAGTTGAAAAAGTTGTAATTGGAGACAGCTATTTACTAAATGCAAATGGACTTAGCTTAAAAGATGTAAATGTTCTAGAAAATCAAGATGGCAAAAAAGTAATTGTAGCAAAAATAGAAGGAGCACAAACAGAGTATTTATTTGATAATATGATAGATGGAACAAATGTAGTAATTCCAGCAACTATTATATTAAATAAAGATTTTGCTAGCTACTCAGATAATATCAACATAAAATACACAAATGAAATTGGAAAAAATAATGAAACAGGTGTAAATCAAATTACTGTTAATTTACAAGCAATAACAGAAATTAAAAAAGAAGATAAAACTGAGGAAGCAAATAATAACCAAAATAGTGCTGAACAAGAAAAAAATGGTCAAGATAATAACAATCAACAAAACAATGGTAATGCAAGTCAGGAAACAGTAGTAGAAAATAATAATGAACCAGCAAGAGTGTTATCAAAAGTAGAAACTTTAAAACAAAATAATGGCTTAAGTGTTACAGCAACCGCACAAGTTGGACAAGAAATAGTATCAAAAGAAACAGGAAATGCTTCTGAAAAAATAGATGATCAATCTGTTTTCGAAAGACAAGTCATAAAATATGAAGTAACAGTAAAAAATAACACAAATGAAACAATTAACAATATAGCAATTACAGGTGAAGTACCTAATTATACAAAATATGCAACGGTAGAAAGTGGAAAACATTGGGATGAAAAATTGAAAAAGTATGTTTATAACATACAAGATGATTTAGTATACAATTATATTACAGATGAAACTGTAAAAAATTATCAATTTAAAAATATTAGTACATTAGAGCCAGGAGAGACAAAAAGTGAATATTATGAGGTTGTTGTAGGAGATTTAGAAAATGAAATAGAAAGTGCAGATATTTCTAATAATATAAGTGTAAATGTAGATAGTGAAAATTATGGTACATATACATTGAAAAATAAAATATTACAGGGAAAAATTGATATAAAACTTAAAGCACAAACAAGTGGAACAGATAAATTTGCATATAAAATTGATTTAACAAATTTAACAGATTCGGATTTGAATAATGTTCACATTGAAACAACAGAAATACCTGAAGAACTAAAGTATGATACTTCTTTTGTAATATATTCAGAAAATGAAACTGATAATGGAAAAATAGAAGACAATAAATTTAAAATAGATATATCAAGTATAAAAGCAAATAGTTTACAAAGTATAATGATTCGTTTTTCAGGAGCAAATTATGAGGAAAACAAAAATCAAATAGAATTAAAAATGGCTGCAACAGCTACTGTTGATGGTACAGGATATATATCAAACGAAAATAAAATATATGCATATCCACAATATGTAAAAGCAACTATGGCTCTTGACCAAGAAGGACAAAATGTAAAACCTGATGATGAATTAACTTATAAAATAACAGTAAAGAATGAATCTAAAGTTAGAACAAATGTAACAATATCAGATAATTTACCAAAAGGCTTAACAGGAGTAGAAGCTACATATTTATCATATAATATAAAGGAAGAAACAGTTCAAGAAGGAGAATTCAAAAACGACATACAAAATTATGATATTGAAGAAGAAGCAAATTTACAATATGATTTAGTTGAAAACAAATTGGATTTATCAGTCAAGACAGATAGTCAAGATGACATTAGTATAACGACAGTAATTCCAGCTGGAAAAACAATAACTATAATGGCAAAGGTTAAAGTAGATGAGGTTGATCAAAATACAGAGATTTCCAATTTTGCAACAATATCAGGTGTTACAATAAATACGGTAACTTCTAATATAGTTAAAGTAACAGCTATTACAAATGTTGACTGGGATTATATTGATGGAAAAAAAGACGATATAGATGATGGAAACAATGACAATGATAACAATGATAATAACAACAATAATAATCAAGGTGACAATAGTGATGACAATAATAGCGGAAATAACAATGGTGGAGATAATAACAATAATAGTGGAGACAATAATGATAATGGTGACAACAATAATAATGGCAATAATTCAAATGCAACATATAGCATAAGTGGTATTACTTGGTTAGACGAAAATGGAGACGGAAGAAGAATAGAAAACGAAAAGAGACTAAATGGAATAACAGTAAAATTGTTTGATGCAGAAACTAATTCAATAGTTACAATAGACAATAAAAAGATGATTATACAAGCAAATAACAATGGTGAATATAAGTTCGAGAATATACCATCTGGAAGATACTATTGTTTATTTGAGTATGATACATCTAAATATGAAATTACAAAATATCAAGTTAAAGGTGTAGATGAAAGTTTAAATAATGATGCTAATAAATCTCAAGTAACTATTGATGGAGTAGCAAAAGAAGTTGGAATTACAGATATTCTACAATTAAATAAAAATTTAGAAAATATAGATTTGGGATTAATTGAGAACAAAGTATTTAACTTAAAACTAGAGAAAAATATTAGTAAGGTAACAGTAAGTAATTCTAAGGGAGATAAAGAATATAACTATAAAAATACATCACTTGCAAAAGTAGAAATTCCAAAGAAACAATTAGAAGGTTCAATTGTAAAAATAGAATATAACATAATAGTAACAAATGAAGGAACACTTGAAGGATATGCAAATGAAGTTACAGATTATCTTCCAGATGGTTTAACATTAGATGATTCTAACAGCAATGGATGGACTGTTAATAAAGATGGAAGTTTAAAAAATACATCTTTAGCTTCAAAAACTTTAGCACCTGGGGAAAGTAAAACATTAAAATTATATTTAACAAAAACAGTAACAAGTAATTCTGTTGGAATTACAAAAAATAGTGCAGAAATAACAAAAAGTAGTAATGCTAAAAACTTAAAAGATGTAGATTCAACAGCAGGAAATAAAGTACAAGGTGAAGATGACTACGATTCTGCAGACATACTTATTTCTGTAAGTACAGGATTATATAGAAATACATTGATAATTATTTTAATTGGTGGAGGAGTATATTTACTTATAAGAGTAATAAGAAAATATAATAAGAAATTCCCTACAATAATGATGATGATAATGGCAACAGTGTTAATTGGAACAACTGTTAGTAATGCAGGATGGTATGAGACAATTAACTGGGTAGGTGCTAACGGTCAGTTAAGTAATGGTTGGCATTGTACTTGGGAAGGAGCACACCAATGTGCAGTTGCAAATCATACATATTGGTGTACATCAACTGGAAGCTATGTAACAAGTAGTAGTACATCAGTTCTAAAAACAATAACATTAACTAAAGAATCTACTTCAAAGAAATTTACTTATTTGAATTCTAGTTATAATATAGTTGGACCATATAAAGTAAAATGTAATTATTCTATAAAAGGTTCATCTATAACAGCGACAGTTGCTGGAACTGGATCAGCAAGTATTTGTGATGCGAGTGGAAATGCTATATCATGGACATCAGGAAAGAATAAAACATTTTATGTAAAAGTTCCTAAAACAGTAACAGCAGTAACAAGGGTTACGGTAAATGTTACAGTAGGTAAAGCTACTAAAGTAACTAAAAACTGGAGAAATGATTATAGTGCAAGTTGTGTAAGCATTTCAGGACAACACCAAAATGGTAGTAACCAAAATATTTCAACATCTGCAGGGGCTTGCCAAACAGCTGGAAAACATACAACAAGTACGACAACATCAGAAGAAGACGGCTCAAAATCAGTATCTTGGGGACCAGTATATGCAGGATCATTAATAATAAGAAAATATGATAATGAAAAGAAAAAAAGTAATGGCTCAGATTATGAACTTTCAAGTACTTGTGGAGCAAGATTTACGGTAAAAGACTCTGCTGGACATACAGTTGCAACAAATGTAACACCAAAGCAAACAATAAGAGGTTTACCACCAGGAACATATACAGTAACAGAAACAAGAGCACCAAATAATTACAATTTAAGTTTACAATCATTATTATCGAGAACAACAACTACTAAATCAGCTGTTGTAAAAGGTGGTGTTGGTGCAGGGCATGAACCAACTACAGTTACATTTAAGTTCTACAACCAAAAATATGTAGACCTAGAGTTAAGCAAAGTTGATACAGATGATAGTACAGGAATAGAAGGTATAGGATTTACTATATATGATAATGCACACAAAAAATATATAAAATCGGACGGAAGTCAGACGAGTACGGCAACAACAATATATACAAATTCGAATGGTAAGATAAGTATCAAAAATATAAGAATGTATGATACATCTCAAACATTTACAGTAAAAGAAGTAGAATCTAAGAATTTATATTATAAGTCAGATAAAACAATAACAAAGACTATAAGCTGTAAGAAGGGAAGTTCAACCTATGAAGCAAAGGCAACAATAAAAAATAAAAAAGCATATTCTTTAACAGTAGAGAAAAAAGATCCTGATAAGACTGATCAAAACTTAACAGCATATTTCTATATACAATATCAAGATGGAACGTGGCTAACGCAAGGCTCTAAATATGAAAATAGTCCATCATCAATAACAGTAACAAAGAGTTTAAAATTATCAGGAATAAAGAGAGGTAAATATCACGTTTGGGAATATAAGACACCAAAAGGATATGATATAACTCAACAAGATAATTATGGTTCAGATTCATCTCATCCTACTTGGGTAGATTGTGGATCATATAATGTTGGAGTAAATTCAGCAGGAAAAGAGAACAATAATGTTGCTAGCGTTAAGCTTACAAGAAACAATAAAAAATGGATAAGACATGTAACAGGATTTGTATGGCAAGAAAATCCATCTGGAAAAAGAAATGGATTTGATAATGTTTTCGGAAGTGGAGACCAAAAATTATCTGGAATAAAGGTAGAATTTATAAAGAAAAACGGAACAGTATTACAAAGTACAACTACAGGAAGTGATGGAAGTTATAGCTTTACATTCTTTAAACAAGTACTATATTGGGATTTAAGAGACTATATGGTAAGATTTACATTTGATAATGGTACATATTCAACAGTTAGAGCTGATTTAGCAGTTGAAAGTAGAAATGCATCAAGAGCATTGGAAAGCCATGAGTGGGGCAATGATAGATATGCAACAGGTTCAGGAATAGCAACTACAATACCAGATGCAAGTACATTAGAAGAAAGTATAGCGAAATATTATAATGAAGATAATTATACAATAGAAACATTGAACTTAGGATTGATGAAGAAAGTAAACCCAGAATATTCAATAATAGAAAATCTTGATTATATAGAATTAAGAAAAGGTAACTATAGATTTAAATATGAATATGGTAAAGCAGCGGTTGTACAAGATATGCCTCAAAATCCTGGTATATATGATAGAGTAGCAATTCAAAATTCATCATCGTCGTTTACACAAAAATTATATCCATCAGATATAGCATATAATAGGGTTAGAGGCAGTGGCAGTGAATTTGAAGTATATGTTAATTACAATATAACAATAACAAATACAATGACAATAAATATTGAAGATGTATATATGGAGAAATCTTTAAATATAACATCATTAACAAATGATTTCAATTCAGAATTATATGAAATAAGTGATGGCAACTGGCAAGGAAATGGTGGAGGAAATGTAAAATATAAAAACTCAATAAGTCCAATAGGACCTGGAGGTAATGTAACAATTCCAATCCAATTTAAGGTAAAAGATTCGGGATTACAACAAATAATTGAAGGTTCGAAATTTAATCCAAATATATACAAAGATTGTGTAACAGTAGCAATAGCAAACGGATACCATGAATATGAAAGATATGATTATAGTTGGGGATATAAACCAAGTCCATATAGGGTAAAACATGAACATAGAACAGCAAATCAAGAATTAAGTAGTGGAACAGTAACATTAAAATTAACTTTAGCAGAACAAAGAACTATTTCTGGAAATGTATTTGAGGACACTCAAACAGCAGAATCGGCAAGAGATCATACAAGAGTAGGAAATGGATTGTATGATAATAGTGAGAGAAAGGTAAAAGCAGTTACAGTTGAGCTTTTAATTGCTAGCGAGGATCAAAATAAAAATGAAACATTAGCTAAACTATATAATACAGAAGGAGATTACTTAAAACAAGAAGGCGGAGTTTGGCATTTTGAGGAAAATCAAAAGGCAACTACAGAGGTAAAGGAAGATGGAACATATGAATTAAGAGGTGTAGTTACTGGAGAATATTATTTAAGATTTACATATAGCAATGGAACACAAGTTATAGTAAATGGTGGAGCAAATAATATAAGTATAATGGACTATAAGTCTACAATATTAACTGGAGCAGCAGCAAATTATTCACAAAAAAACTGGTACTTAGATGTTATGGGAGGAACAAACTCAGTTGCAACAGATAAATATTATACTGACGAAAATGGAAGAAAAGTAGATCCAGATATAATAAAAATGAGAACAGAATCTCAAAAAGAGATTAATTATAGTTCAAAAGTAAACTTTAACAAAGGGCATATACAAGCACTTTCAGAAGCTATAGATGTAAACTTCGAATATTTAAAAGAACGCAACAAAGACTATGATTACCCATTCAAACCAAACTGCACAGGAATGAATTTTGGTATAATAGAAAGACCACATTTAGACATACAACTAGAAAAATCAATAAAAAATGTAAAACTTACATTATCAAATGGAACAAACCTAATTAATGGAAATCCAGAGATAAAAACTGTATCAGAATTCTTAACAGGAGTAACCAAATCATATGCAAAAATAGAAACAGACTATACAAACTTATTTGGTTCTACTGTAACAGTAACATACAAACTAACAGCAAAGAACAAATCTGAAATAGATTATGCGTCAAGCGAATATTACAGATTCGGACGAAAGGGATCTTCAGAACCTGTGAAGACGGCAGTAACAAAAATGGTAGACTACTTATCATATAAACAATGTAATTATGTAGATACAACAGCAGCGGATGATAAAATAGATGTAACAAAAAATGAATATACAAACAACGATGGATACTCAAAAGAAAATTACTATGTAGATGGTGTTATGGAAGCAAATAAAGAGAAATACAAAGATCAAGTTTTAAAGGCGAGTGAACAGTGGATAGTACCAGAAGCAGTAAGAGGAGGAAACTCTGAGGCTGATTACACAGTAACAGTAAACAAACTATTACCAAGTACAAATACAAGCGACGATTTAGGATGGTTAAGTTATTCGGAAATTGTAGGAATAACTAATAAAACATTCACAACACAATATATAAGTACTATGGGAAGTCTTAAAGTTGAAGATGAGCAAACAAGTGAAAAGGATAACTCTGATTCAACAATTACAATAACACCACCAACAGGTAAAAACAAGAGTTATACAATATTCATAGTAATAGCAGGATCACTTGCGGTAATAGCAGGAGGAGTTGTAGTAATAAAGAAATTTGTTCTATAATTAAATAAATAAAAATTGTCCTTTTTGGAAACAAAGAGGGCAATTTTTTCGTATTGGGACCGTTTCTTTTTCCATTGGGACCGTTTCCTTTCGCGAAAAGATCGTTTCTTTTTTCATTGGGACCGTTTCTTTTCACGAAAAAAACACTTGAAATTATTTAATATATATTGTATTATAATAAAAGAAAAATCAAAATGAAAAGAGGAAATAAAATGAAGAAAAAGATTTTGATAGCAATGCTTATAATATTAATAATTTTAGCAGGTATATTTATAGCCCAAAAAATAAACACACAAAAATATAGCTACGAAATAGCAAGTGTAGAAGAATACAATTACTACATTTACCAGGAAAATGATTTATATGGAATAATAGACAAAGATGGAAAAAAAGTAATAGATGCAAATTATACAAACATAGTATTACCAAATCCACAAAAAGACGTATTTGTATGTTACAATGGTCAAAAAACAGAAATAATAAATTCTAAAAACGAAAAAATATTTACAGAATACGAAGATATTGAACCAATAAAATTAAAAAGTGTAGCAAGTACATTAGCATATGAAAGAAGTACATTAATCTATTGCAAAGATGGACTTTATGGATTAATAAATACAGATGGTAAAAAAATAACAGACAATATTTACGATTCTATAGAAAACTTATCACCAACAGAGGGAAAAATGTTAGTATCTAAAAATGATAAATATGGAGTTATAGATATAAAAGGAAATACAATAGTAAAAACAGAATATGATAAAATATTATCAGACGAATATTATACAGAAAAAGACCAATATAAAAAATCAGGCTTTATAGTATATGTAAAAACAGATGATGGCTATAAATGTGGATATATATCATATAAAGGAAAAACAATATTAGATACAAAATATGGTGAAATAGAAAGAATCAATAAAGAAGATGACAAAAATATATATTTAATAGCATCAGAAAACGGAAAAAATGGATTATATAAAAACTCAAAAAATATAATTCAAAATGAATATCAAGCTATGACATATTATGATGATAATGATATAATAATTTTACAAAAAAACAAAAAATATGGTGTAGCAAAACTAGATGGAAAAATAATTGTAGAAGTTGAGCAAGACTCAATAGAATCAAAGGGAATTTACCTATATGCAAAGGCAGGAACAAACAATAAAGTATATGATAATCAAGGAAATGTAGTAGATATAAACTATAATAGAACAGTATATAGAACAGAAAATTCAGATTATCAAATATCGACTATATTGAATAATAATATAACATATTATGGAATTATAGATAAAGATGGAAACAAATTAGTAGATGAAAATTATAGATATATAGAATATTTATACGGAACCTACTTTGTTGCAACAGACGAGAACGGAAATCTTGGGGTAATAAACAGCAATGGAAAAGTAGTTTTAGATATGAAATACAGTTCTTTGCAAAAAATAAAAGGAAAAAATATAATTCAAGCAGTAGAAAAAGGCCAAAATACAAGCGAATTTTACTCATCTGAAATGAAAGAAATTGCGAAAATAGAAAAGCCTGGAGTTCAAACAGAAAATGATGACTATATTGTAATAATAGATAATGAGGAAAAAATGTATTTTGATAACAATGGTAACAAAATTCAAGACACATCAAAATTAAAAAAAGAAAATTATCCTGACAAAATAGGAGATTATAGCAAAGAACAAGTAACAGTTGAAAATGTATATTATATAAAAAAATAGGATAGAATAAAAAAGTAGCAAGAGTTTAAGAAGAACATTGCTACTTTTTTCTAATGTCCCATTGGGACCGGTTCTTTTTGGGACATTTCTGATTGGGGACGGTTCTT
>ERZ827440.1620-NODE-1620-length-23539-cov-6.463209_pt1 | contig 23539 bp, 28 predicted proteins | sample MGYA00519774_ERZ827440 | MGnify/ENA primary metagenome ERZ827440 (study PRJEB31778, sample SAMEA3449302) | human gut metagenome | biome: human gut; feature: human-associated habitat; material: faeces | place: United Kingdom | collected 2010/2012 ... | reverse complement strand
CTTTCGCCGTGACAGCTCCCTTTACACAAGGGAGCCTTTGCCCGCTGCGGCGGGGTTAGGGCCGATGAGGGCATCGGCCAAAGGCATTTTTCATAAAAAGGAGGCTGTTTATGGCATCCAACAGAATTGGGCGCATCAATGAGGAGATCCAGCGGGAGCTGGCCGAGCTGATCCGGAATCTGAAGGATCCGCGCGTGCAGACCATGATCTCCATCACCCGCGTGGACACCACGCCGGATCTGCGCTATTCCAAAATTTACGTCAGCGTGCTCGAAGAGGCGCGGCAGAAGGAAGCCGTCAAGGGACTGAAGTCTGCGGGCGGCTGGCTCCGGCGCGAGCTGGGGAGCCGCTTACAGCTTCGCTATACGCCGGAGCTGGTCTTCGAGCTGGACGATTCGCTGAAATACGGCGCGCACATGTTCGACCTGCTGACCAGGTTGCAGGAAAAGGAACAGAAAGCGGAGGACGGCCATGACGAGGGCTGAGACCGCTGCGTTTCTGCGCGAACATGACAACTATTGCATCCTGACGCATCGCCGCCCGGATGGCGACACCATCGGCAGCTCCGCCGCGCTCTGCCTGGGCCTGCGGGCCATGGGTAAGACGGCGTGGCTGCTGCGCAATCCGCAGTTCACGCCGCGGTTTGCCGCAGTGCTGGAGGGGCTGGTGTGCGAGGATGTGCCGGATGAGGCGACGATTGTTTCCGTCGACGTGGCTGCGCCGGATCTGCTGCCCATCGGGCGGGAAGGATTGGCTGAGCAAGTGCAGCTCGTCATCGACCACCACGCGCGCAGCAGCGTTTCGGCGGAGCACCGCCTGGTTGAAGCGGAGCGCGCGGCCTGCGGCGAGATCATCTTCGGGCTGCTGGAACTGCTCGGCGTTTCGCCGGATGCGCGGATGGCAGAGGCCATCTATATCGCGGTTTCCACGGACACCGGCTGCTTCCAGTATTCGAACACGACGGCGGACACGCTCCGCATCGCGGCGGCCTGCAAGGACGCGGGCGCGGACACGTATCCGATCAACAAGCTGTTTTTCGGCACGAAGAGCTTCGCGCGGCTGAAGCTCGAGGCGCGGCTGACCGGGAGCGCGGAATTTTACGCGGACGGGAAGGTCGCGCTGGTGGAGCTGCCGCAGGCGTGGCTCGACGAGCTGGGCGCGAGCGAGGACGACGTGGACTCGATCGCGGGCTTTGCGCGTGCGATCGAGGGCGTGGAGCTTGGCATCACAGTCCGCGACGTCGAGGGCGGGAACGGAAAGCTCTCGCTGCGGACGAGCGGAAAATATGACGCTTGTGCGCTCTGTCAGGAGCTGGGCGGCGGCGGTCACGCGGCTGCCGCCGGGGCGACAGTCCCGGGCGGCATCGCGGGCGCGAAGCGCGCGATTTTGGACGTGCTGCGCCGGAAAGGGATCATCTGAGGATGGCAAACGGCATTTTGATCGTGGACAAGCCCGCAGGCTGGACCAGCCAGGACGTGGCGGCGAAGCTGCGCGGCGTGTTCCATGAGCGGCGCATCGGCCACAGCGGTACGCTCGACCCGATGGCGACCGGCGTACTCGTCCTGTTTGTGGGGCGGGCGACGCGGGCCGTCGAGTTTGCGGAGCGCGACAGCAAGGAATATCTGGCCGGGCTGCGCCTCGGCCTTGTGACGAATACGCAGGACACGAGCGGCGAGACGCTCGAGACGCATCCGGTCGCGGTCACGCGCGAGGAGCTGGACGCGGCGCTGGATGCTTTCCGAGGCGACATTTCGCAGATCCCGCCGATGTATTCCGCCATCAAGATCGGCGGAAAGAAGCTCTACGAGCTGGCACGGAAAGGCCAGGAGGTGGAACGGAAGCCGCGAAATATCACGATTTTTGAGCTTGCAGTGGAGGACGGAAGCGGTTCTGACTGGGATCTGCGCGTCCGCTGCTCGAAGGGGACCTACGTTCGGACGCTCTGTCACGACATCGGGCAGAGCCTTGGCTGCGGGGGCTGTATGTCCAGCCTGCGGCGGACGCGCGCCGGGCGGTTCACGCTGGAACAGACCGTCACGATGGAACAGATACTGGCGTTTGCGCAGGAACACGACCCGGCGGAACTGCTGATGCCGGTGGATGCGCTGTTTGCGCAGCATCCGGCGCTGATCGTGACGCTGGGACAGACAGAGAAGCTGAAGCACGGGGCCACCATCCGCGACTGGCATTTTGCGGACGGAACGTATCGCGTGTATAGCGAGACAGGAGAATTTTTGCTGCTTGGCACGGTCAAAGGGCAGATTTTGACGACGGTCAAGAGCTTTTTTGAGGTATGAAGGAAACAGGAATGCGCGTGATCGCGCTTGGGTTTTTTGACGGCGTCCACATCGGGCACGGCGCGTTGCTGCGCCGGACGCGCGAGCGGGCGACGGAGCTGGGGCTGCGAGCGGCGGCGATGAGCTTTGACAGCCATCCGGACACGCTGGTGTCCGGCGTGCCGGTGCCGCTGATCAACTCGATGGATGACCGGGCGGCGCTGATGCGGCGGCTGTATGGCATCGACGATGTGATTTTCGCGCACTTCGACCGGGCGATGATGGAGATGCCGTGGGAGGATTTTCTCGGCGACTTCCTCGTGCGCCAGCACGGGGCGGCGCATCTCGTCTGCGGGCATGATTTTCGGTTCGGCTATCGCGGACAGGGCACGCCGGAGCGGCTGCGGGAATACTGCGCGGCGCATGGATTGGGCTGCGACGTGATTCCAGAGGTGCTGCTGGACGGGCGGACCGTCAGCTCCACCTACATTCGGACGCTCCTTACTGAGGGGCAAATGGAGGAGGCCGAGCGGTATCTCGGCCACGCGTACGTGCTGTCTGGCGTGGTGCGGCACGGATTTGGCCGCGGCGAGAAGATCGACATGCCGACGGCAAATCTCGCGTTTCCGGAGGGGGTGCTCGTCCCGGCGTTCGGCGTCTACGCGGCGGAGGCCGAGACGGAGGGCCGGCGCTGGCCGGCGAGCGTCAACATCGGCGTCCATCCGACGGCGGGTGCGCTGGAGCGGCCGGTGCTCGAGGCGTGGCTCCAGGGGGACTGCGGCGACCTCTATGGGAAGGAGATCGTGGTTTTCCTCTATAAGATGGTGCGCGCCGAGCGGAAATTTGCCTCGATGGAGGCATTGAAGACGCAGGTTTTGCATGATACAGAGGAAATTCTGAACTATTTGAAGGAACGGAACGTATGAAACTCGAACACATGACCGGGCCGGAGCATCCGCTCTACGCGGCGGCATGGGCACTGTATGAGGCGGCCTTTCCGGCGAATGAGCGGCGCGACGCAGAATGGCAGGCACGCGCGCTGGCGCAGGACGCATATCATATGTGTGCCGCAGCGGAGGATGGAGCGCTGTGCGCGATCGCATTTTACTGGATGCACGGCGGGGAACTGTTTTTGGAGCATCTGGCCGTGGCTTCGGAGCTGCGCGGACGCGGGATCGGTGCGGCGCTGCTGCGGGAGATCCGAGAATTGCCGGGGAAGCTGATCCTCGAGATCGAGAAGCCGGACGACGCGAAGACGCAGCGGCGGCTGCGGTTTTACGAGCGCGAGGGCTTGACGCTTGCGCCGTTTGGCTACGATGCGCCGGGCTATCAGGCGGGGACGGGCGACTGCGCCTTGCAGCTGATGAGCGAGGGCGCGATGAGCAAGCTGGAATTTGCGCGGCACCGCGCATTTTTGCAGGAGGTCGTGCTGGACTGCACGGCGGGCGGCGCGAAGCCGCTCTGTATATGGAAGGAATAGGCGAGGCGTAAAGGGAGGATGCGATGGCAAAGCTGCTGGAAGAATGGAAGGAAGATCTGGTCGAGGCGCTGACCGAGCACGATCTGCTGCTGGGCAGCAAGCACCAGAAGATCGAGCATGCGGTGCTGCTCGTGCGGAACATTGCGGTGGGCGCGGCGCTGGTGCTGTTCATCGCGTCGCTGCTGCATGCGCCGATGGAGGCGCTGCTGAAGGGGATCGCGTATTTCTTTGGAGCGGCGGCATATTTCTGCGAGATCGTCCTGCTGACCGACTGCTTCACGGCGAAGGTGCCGCACAAGGAGCTGTTCATGGCCTATTGCTTCGGGCCGATGTACATTCTGCTGGGGCTGAGCTATCTGCTTGGACATTGAATCGAAAAATCAAAGAGCCGATGCGAAGGATGTAAGACAATGCGATAAAACTTCATAAAACTGAGGCATTGCAATGGCAGAATGAGGCTTTGACTGTAGAAGGTCAGAGCCTTTTTCTGTATCTGAAATCCGCACATTCGTCTTTTCATTCTCATGAAAGCGTCAAATACAAGGAGAATGGTTAATAAAAGTTTACTTATAGTAAGAAAATATTGATTTACTGGAAGCGATATGTTATTATGATGCAAGCGTGTGTGCGCTTGTCAGCTGACGCAGGGGGGATTGCATCTTATGAATACATTACCGATCAATACGATCATCAATGGTGAATGTGTCGCTGAAATGAAAAAGTTACCGGATTCGTGCATTGATTTGGTGATTGCAGATCCGCCTTATAACCTTTCAAAAGGCGGAGAATGGAAATGGGATAACAGTGTTGAACTGCATGGCATGGGAGGCAACTGGAACAAGGTCATGCAGGAATGGGATGATTTCACATTTGAATCCTATATGACCTTTACGATGGCCTGGCTTACGGAGGCCAGGAGAATCCTGAAACCGACTGGCTCCATGTGGATTTTTGGTACATATCACAATATTGGCATGATCAATGTTGCTTGCCAGATGCTCGGAATTGAGATCATCAATGAAGTCGTATGGTATAAAAGAAATGCGTTCCCGAATTTGGCGGGGAGAAGACTAACTGCCAGCCACGAGACGATTTTGTGGTGCAATAAGGGAGGCAAAATTAGAGAATATTATTTTGATTATGCGTATTCGAAAAATGGTGATTTTTCATACGACAGCTTGAAATCCCCCGGAAAACAAATGCGAACGGTATGGGATATCTCAAACAACAAAGAAAAAAGTGAGCTTGCATACGGGAAACATCCTACGCAGAAGCCGATTAGAATTCTCAAGCGAATGATTCAACTGACTTCCAGAGAAGGCGATGTTATGCTCACGCCTTTTTCCGGCGCCGGAAGCGAGTGTGTTGCCGCAAAAATGACAGGAAGAAAATACATTGGGATTGAATTTGATCATTCCTACTGTGAAATTGCAGCGGAACGATTGAAGCATGTCGAAGGAAATGAAGATCAGCTGGGGCAGCTCAGCTTGAATCTGCTCGAAAGCGAGGCCGCCAAATGAAGAATTTGATACTGAATGAAAAAGAGCTTCGCAAAAAAATGATTGATTCGGATATCAAAACGATCAATGAATTGGCAGCAAAGGCCGGGGTGTCCAAACCCACAATCTATGAATACATCAACGGAAAATCTCCGCTGTCAGCAGCGTTTGTGCGGCTGTGCGCCTATCTGAATGCAGACCCTCATGAAATTTTGATTGAAACGGAAGCAGCTTTTGCGGAGGACGAAAATGTTCAAACCAGTTATTAAGTGGAGCGGCAGCAAACGCAGCCAATCTGCCAAAATTAAAGCGTATTTACCGGACAAATTTAACCGATACTATGAGCCGTTTGTTGGCGGCGGGTCCATGCTCTATGCGATCAATCCGACCGATGCTGCTTGCGGCGATATCTGCGCTCCACTGATTGATCTATGGAATGAGATTAAAAACAATCCAATTGCATTATCGGAAGCATACAGAGTTCGATGGACAAGACTGCAAACCGAAGGCTATCAGGCATATTACGAAATCAGAGAAGATTTTAACCGAAACCGTGCGCCTGAAGATCTGCTGTTTTTATCCAGAACCTGTGTCAATGGCTTGATCCGGTTTAACGCGAATGGCGACTTTAATAACTCGTTCCATCACACGCGCCCCGGCATATCCCCGGACAGCTTGAAGAAAATCATTCTGGATTGGTCGAATCATATTCAAAATACAGAATTTTTCGCTGCGGATTATACCGTCACAACGGAAACTGCCAAGGCGGGCGATCTAATATATTTAGACCCTCCGTACTTTCATACGAAGGGCCGTTATTATGGAACGATCGATTTTGACACGTTCCTTGCCTATCTGGAACAGTTAAACAGCAGAGGGATCAAATATATGCTCTCGTTCGACGGCTCCAGAGGCGAGGATGACTTTACGGTCGAATTACCAAAGGAATTGTATAAGCGTCATGCGCTGATTCCTTCCGGGAACTCCAGCTTCAAAAAAGTCATGGATAAAGAGAGTATCCCGGTTTTAGAATCCCTGTATTTGAACTGGTGATTTAGAAAAGGGTTATGCCATCGAAGCCCGGTTTATCAAACTTCTCGCAGATGAATTCTTTGAGAATTTCAGCGGAACGGGTGGCTGTCACAATTTCGATGCTCCAGCCGCGCGCAACCGGCTCCATGATGAACAACATATCGCAGCCGCTGCGTTCAAAAACGGTGCGGTTTGCTTGTGCCGACCCTCGCAGATAGGCTGCGGCAGAAATTACTTCAAATGCGTTAAAATCCACCAGGCGGTTCGACCGCGTCCATGCTCCGGGGCGCGGATGGATCGATCGTTCTACGCTCGGAATATAACGCATCAGATTGTAAATGTAGTTTATAAGACCTTTCCCGACATTTGTTTCCAAATTCATAGAACGTTCTTTGGATTCGATAGAAAGTAATACTGGACAATCAAATACTCCAAACAGCTCTAAGACATGGTCTGGGCGTTTTCCGCCGATCGCTTTGCTTTCCCGCGGCAAAGATAGCCAGCGCACTTCGGAGTCTCCATAGAGAACGGACAGTCCGCTCCAGTCGCCGCCAGGCGGATTGCACATACCCTCAAAGCAAACCTCGTGGAGCAGATGCGAAAACAGGAAATGGATTCCGGTATCAACATCATCTTCGTGGAAGGATTGCGGGATGCTGGAAAAGGCATCCTGCTTTAATTTATCTTCATCTGGAACTTGTCCGATGTAACGTCTTTTTAATTCAGAAGTATCTAAAAGGACTTCGGCATCATATGCACTGGCAGAATTCCGAGTAAGAACAGGAACATCAAGTGCAACGTAGTTACTCAATGAGAGAATGGATCTCCAAAAGCCATTTGAATCTGCAAGATACTCGGGACTATTTTGAAGTGCATCGAAGTTATGTTCAATCATTGGACCATATATGTAAGTCATAACTTCATTATTTTCAGATGAAAGCATCGCAGATAATGGAAGAACGCCTCTATCAGGCCGGTTGTCATCGCCTGCTGGCTTAAATCCTTTCATGATACAAAGAATTAAATTCGAATTGTCAGAGGCGATTTTTACAAGTACATCTGCATCGTAAGCAGGATATAAACGTCCGAGTTCCTTTGCAAAACTTGGCCTATTAGTTGCTGGAATTATTCCCAAAGGAAGATCTTTGGAAGCCATTCCGACACTGAGGCTTTCCACCAGATCAAGAAATTTGGCGGAGCCGCCGTGGTGGCCCTTAGCGGTAATCGTTTTTCGGAAATGAAACTCCGAATGTGCTAATGAAAATTGGACAATGCCCTGATGGTATGTATACAGATGTCTCCACTGCGTAGGCGTAAAATTTGCTGCCGGTCGTAAACTACCAGCAAGGAACATTACGATATGAAGGCTCTTCTGGGTAATGATAGATTCTTCTTCAGCGGTATCAAATCCACACATCCGTTTCACGATATATCGCGCCAGTTCTGCTTCTGCAAAATTGTTTTCATCAAAGTTACGCAGTTTGGGTTCAAGATATTTATTGAATTCTGCGGAGCGAATATACACTTGAGCAACAAAGTTTTCCGCGTTTTCTGAGAAATTGATATAACTATATGGAACTGCGGGGTTGGGGAAACGCAAAGATTTTCGTTCGCGAGTTTTTGAGTCTAATTCATAGTTTACAAAATCAACAACATAGATGTAGGGGCAACCCGTGCGGCCGGTGGAAAATGCGCGGCCGCTTCTCTGCCACGCCTGATTGCCGGCTTGCAGTGCACTGCAAAATTCAATTGCATAAAGAATGGTTTCAAAACCGTTTTCCAGATAGGTAACAATCGCATCCGGGGTTTCATCAAGAAAGCTGCCGCTTTCTTTTAGTCCTGCAAAAATATTGCCTTCCCATCTGCTGCGCCCTGCCTTGTTAAAGCCCGGAAGCAATTCCAGCCGCCACGCAAAATGATGCCCGAGATAGTGGAATTGCAGGTTGTAAACGATGGTAGACGGCGACATCAACGATATTTCTACGGACGTCGGCGCTGTTTCTTCGAATATTAGATTGGCGATGCGCTCACATTCCACAATATTATCGCCGTGTATTCTGAAGATTCTTGGCATTGGATATCCTCCTGCCGGAAATGAGATTGCAAGTGAATTTGTCAGCTGATGGAAACATAATTATAACATATTTCGGCAAAAATTTCTAGAAAAATGTTAAAGTGGATATTTACTTTACGGCAGCCGGTTTATTTTACATTCCGGCAGAACAGCGGCTTATTGACACAATGCAAATACTAAAACAGAAAAATGCGGAGAAATCCGCTGAAATAAAGGAATTATGGTGTAACCCCATGACCGGGATTACACCATAATTCCTTAAATACTACTTTATTAGCCCGCGGCGAAAGCATCGGCCCCTACAGAAACTTCTGGAAGATCTACGGGATTGCCGCGCCAGCCTGCGGGCTGGTTTGCAATGAGGCGTCTGTTTTAGAGCCGATGGGGGAGATCAGGATTCCAGAAATGCGATGATCTCGTTCAGGTCGTATTCGCCGCGGTCCATGTCGACGCGGAGCGTCCGCTCCGGCGGCAAGGTCTTCGCCCACTTGTCGTAGAGGGCTTTCAGCTCGTAGACGTACATCAGATCCAGCTCGTCCTCATAGTCTCGCCCGCGCTTTCGCATATGGCTGAGCACGGTCTGTACCGAGCAGTCGAGATAGACATATTTATCAATACGCGGCATCAGCGACTCGATGCCCCGCGCAAGCTTGCAGAGCACGGCGAATTCGTCCTCACTCAAATCGCCCTGATCGCGCCGGTATTCGGCGATGACCAGATTTTCGAGAAACGCGCGATCGAAGAAGAAAAACTCGGCCTCGTCCGCGTTTTTCCACTTCGGGTCGTCAAAATAGAGCGACAGGAACGTCACCTGCGAGTGGAATGACCAGCGTTTGGAATCGCTGTAATATTCGTGGATATAGGGGTTGTCCTGCGGCCGCTCCTCATGGAACGCGGCGCGCGGGCCAAAATGCGCCAGCAGGCGGCGCAGCAGCGTCGTCTTTCCGGAGCCGACTGTTCCGCAGATCGCGATATATTGCATGGCGCACCCTCCCTTCGGCAAAACCTTCCCCATTATACCCGACCGCCGGCAGAAACGCAAGATGGCATTTTGACGATTGACTTTTTGTATCATTTGTATTATAGTGAATAATACAAAAAGGAGAGGATCTCATGCTTATCCACTTTGATTTTGCAAGCGGCGTCCCGCTCTACCGGCAGCTGCGCGACCAGATCGTGCTGGGACTTGCCGAGGGGCGGCTTGCGCCGGGGGAAAAGCTCCCGCCGGTGCGCGTGCTCGCCGAGGAGAGCGGCGTCAACACCATGACCGTCAGCCGCGCCTATCAGCAGCTCAAGGCCGAGGGCTATCTGCGCACCGACCGGCGCGGCGGGAGCGTTCTGATCCGCCCGGACGGGCAGCCCGGCGCAACGGCGGAGCAGCGCGAACGGCTGCGCCTCTGCCTGTCGGAGCTGCGGCTTGCGGGATTGCACAAGGACGACATTCTGGCGCTCTGCGCCGCGCTTTGCGGAGGTGATGACAGATGATCATGCGGCTGATTTTATGGCTGAGCGTGCTGTGGATTGCGCCGCTGGTCGTGGGCGTGCTGGTCAACGATGCAAAATTCAAGAAAAATCTGGCCGTCGGTGTGACGATCCCACCGGAATTTCAGGCCGATCCGGACATTGCCGCGCATCTTGCCCGTTTCCGGCGGCAGGAGTGGACGCTCTGCGTCATCCTCGCGGCAGCCGCCATCCCGTGTATCTTTGTGCGGGACTTTGGGCAGAACATGACGCTCTGGTCGGTCTGGCTGCTGCTCGTCTGCGTCCTGCCCTATGCGCCCTATGCGCGGTGCAATCTGGCGCTCAAGCGCCTGAAGGCCGAGCGCGGCTGGCGCAGAGAGACTGCGCCGTGCACCGAAACCGTCGATCTTTCTGCGATCCCATCTTACCGATGGCTCTCGGCGTGGCTGTTTGCACTGCCGTTCGCGGTCAGCCTCCTGCCGCTGCTTTGGAGCGCGGAGAACTGGATCGTGCTGCTGACGGACGCGGGCTGCGTCGTCCTGTTCTGGCTCTGCTACCGCTTCTGTTACCGGAAAAAGAGCGAGCGCGTCGACGAAAATGCGGAACTGGCCAAGGTGCTCAGTCAGGTTCGGCTGCACCGCTGGGGGCGCCTCTGGCTCGTGAGCGCGTGGATGATGGCGGCATTGAATCTGATGTTTTCATTGGCTGAGCCGAATTCCGTGTTCAGCCTCTGCGCATTTGGCGCAGTGGTCCTGCTGCACATCACGTATCTGCTGTACACCGAATTCCGCCTCCGTGCGCTTCAGGCGAAGCTGACTGCGGGTGCGGCGACCGGCGCGCTCGTCGATGAGGACGACCGCTGGATCTTCGGCCAATTTTATTATAACCCGGATGACCGGCACCTGATCGTCAATGCCCGCACGGGCCTCAACACGACGGTCAATCTGGCCCGGCCCGCGGGACGCATCTTCATGGGCTTTGCGGCGCTCTGCCTGCTCGGGATGCTGGCGATCGGGCCGTGGATGTCGTCACTCGACACGCGGCCAGTGACGCTGACGGCGACGGAGACGGAGCTGATCAGCACCTACGGAACCAAAGAGACCCGCATCCCACGCGCGGAGATCACAGAGGTTACGCTTTTGGACGAACTGCCGGACGGCCTGTCGCGCACAAACGGAACTTCGATGGAGCATCTGGCGTATGGGCGCTATTTCTCGCGCGTGTATGGCGGGATTGACCTCTGCCTTGATCCCACGGAGCCGCCGTTTTTGCTCATATCCACGGCGGAGAAAACCTATCTGCTCGCCTCGCGGGAGGCGGAGCAGACGAGAGAGGTTGCCGAGGCGCTGGAAGTTGAAATCCCGCGATAGGGCGTGTAGGAACGGACGACCTTGTCCGCCCGCGTTCATTCCTTCGGAATGGGCTGAGAAATTTTGAAATTTTGAGATTCCGGGCCGCCGGCGGCGATCCACCCAGCCATAAATGCTGCGCGGATCGCCGCAAACAGCGCATCTTCTGCGGCATCGTATGTCCAGTGTTCCAGGAATGCATCGAACGCATTTTCAAATCGTTATTCATCCTTGTGATTGCTTCTTTGCAACATATTTTGATATTATTTTTATAATCATATTATAATATATTTTAACAGTCAAGACCAATCTATAATGTATTATAGATTGAGGTGATTATATGGCGAATGAACCATTGAAGATCAAACGCAAAGGCGAAGATGGACACCGCGTCATCACAATCCGTATCCGGGAAGATACGTTGGAGTCCATCGACAAGATCGCTGCCGAGGCGAATTATTCCCGGAATGAGTTGATCAACCGGATGCTGGAGCATGGTCTGGAACATATCGAAATTGAAAATTGAACGCGCCGTCCGAGTGGGCGGCGCGTTCTTTGTCGGGCGGCGAAGCCCGCCTTTGGCTGGAGGAATTTGCGGGTTCCTTTTTGCGCGGTTTCTGCTATAATCAATACAAGCCATGTCCGCACGGACAAGCCAGACAAGAAGGAGCATTCGCATGGAGAACATCAAAAAGAAGTTTGGCTTTGGATTCATGCGCCTGCCGATGCAGGGCGAAGAGGTCGACATCCCGGAGACGACGAAAATGGTCGACGCCTTCCTGGGCGCGGGCTTCAACTACTTCGACACCGCGCACGGCTATTTGCAGGGCAAGAGCGAGCTTGCGCTGCGCGAATGTCTCACGAGCCGCTATCCCCGTGACCGCTATGTCCTGACGGACAAGCTGACGGCGAATTTCTTCAAGACCGAGGCGGATATCCGTCCGTTCTTCCAGAGCCAGCTGGACGCCTGCGGCGTCGAGTATTTTGACTTTTACCTCATGCACGCGCAGGGACTGACGAATTATGATCATTTCAAAGCCTGCCGTGCCTATGAAACGGCGCTGGAGCTGAAACGGGAAGGCAAGATCCGCCATTTCGGCATTTCCTTCCACGACCGGGCCGAGGTGCTTGAACAGATTTTGGGCGAGTATCCGGAAATTGAGGTCGTGCAGATCCAGTTCAACTACCTCGACTATGAAGATCCTGCGGTACAGAGCCGCAAATGCTATGAGGTCTGCGTCCAGCACGGCAAGCCCGTCATCGTTATGGAGCCGGTCAAGGGCGGCAAACTTGTCGACCTGCCGGAGGAGGCCCGCGCCGTGCTGGACGGGATGCACGGCGGCAGCCCCGCCAGCTATGCCATCCGCTTCGCGGCGGGCTTCCCGGGGATCCTGATGGTGCTCTCCGGCATGAGCAATATGGCGCAGATGCGGGACAACCTCTCGTTCATGCAGGATTTCCAGCCGCTGAACGAGGACGAGCTTGCCGCAGTGAAGCAGGTGCAGGAGATCTTCCACAGCAAACGCCTCATCCCCTGCACCGGCTGCCGCTACTGTACGGACGGCTGTCCGAAGCACATCGCCATCCCCGACCTCTTCGCCACCATGAACTCCAAGCAGCTCCACCACCGCTGGAACGCGGATTTCTATTATAACGAAGTACATACCGCGCCGGGGCGCAGGGCGTCTGACTGCGTGAAGTGCGGCAAGTGTGAAAAGGTCTGTCCGCAGCATCTGCCCATTCGCCAGCTGCTGGAGGATGTGGCAAAGGAATTTGAAAAAGCCTGAAGTGGAAAGGAGTATGGATCACGAAAATTCAGAATGAAGCCGCATTTGAACAGGAAAACGTCTTTGGCAGGGGCGCGGAAAACACCGCCTACGCGCAGTATTTTTCCGGCGCGTCCTTCCTCAATCCGCTGACCGATCCGAAGAAGACCGTCTTTCTTGCAAACGTCACCTTTGAGCCGGGCTGCCGCAACAACTGGCACATCCATCACGCCGCATCCGGCGGAGGCCAGCTCCTGATCTGCACGGCCGGCGAGGGCTGGTATCAGGAGGAGGGGCAGCCCGCTGTCAGCCTCCAACCCGGTACGGTCATCACGATCCCCGCCAACGTCAAGCACTGGCACGGCGCAAAGCGGGACAGCTGGTTCAGCCACATCGCCGTGGAGGTTCCGGGGACGGAGTGCAAAAACGAGTGGTGCGAACCGGTCGGCGACGAGGCGTATGCGAAGCTCTGATCTCGCCGCATGGGCATTTTCTGACAGATTTTGCGCGGCTGCCTCTTGCAAAACCGCTGCGCACCGGATATAATGTAACAGAAAACCATAACAACAAAGGAGAATCCAACATGAAAATCGCTCTTGCCTGCGACCACGGCGCATACGACCTGAAGGAAACCATCAAAGCCCATCTGACGGAAAAGGGCTATGAGGTCAAGGATTTTGGCTGCTTCGACAAGTCGAGCTGCGACTATCCCGACTTTGCCGCGCCTGCGGCGAAAGCTGTTGCCTCCGGCGAATGTGACATGGGCGTCCTCACCTGCACGACCGGCATCGGCGTCTCCATCACCGCCAACAAGATCAAGGGAATCCGCTGCGCGCTGCTCGGCGACCTGATGTCTGCCCGCCTGACACGCGAACATAACGACACCAACATGATGGCCATTGGCGCCGGCGTCACGGGCGAGATGCTCGCGCTCGAGATCGTCGACACCTGGCTCGGCACCGAGTTTTCCCACGCCGAGCGCCACCAGCGCCGCATTGATAAGGTCATGGCACTCGAAAACAACTGAGCGGGATTTGCGGGGGCGGGCAGGGGCGTCTGCCCGTAAGCCCCCCACTTTATAGAGGGGGGCTTTTCCTGCTGCTCGCACATTGTTCACAAAAATCTCCTCCCATGCTGTCTGAAATATGACAGAACCCACAGTTGCATTTTTGCGCAAAAGCGCATATAATGGCTGACGATAAAACTCGAAAGGAAGTGCGCGCCATGATGAAGCTGAAAGCCTCTGTCAAACCGCGCAGTTCCGTTTTTATTTGCGGCGGCCGTGTTTCCGGCCCGGTGGTTTCTTTCATAAAAGAAGTATTTGAATTGTGAGATCGGTGTTTCCGTTCCGCAATTCTTTTTTTATGTCTGATGCACAGGTCGGTGCGGCTTGAAAAAAGAGAGGAGAAATTATGGCAAAGTACAAAATTCCCGAAGAAGGCATCTATGATGCCCGCCCGCTGGGCAAAGGCCGGATGTTTCTGCTGGGCTTCCAGCACATGTTCGCGATGTTCGGCGCAACCGTCCTCGTCCCGATCCTGACGGGTCTGGACGTCTCCACCACGCTGCTGTTCGCCGGTCTCGGCACGCTGCTGTTCCACCTGATCACCGGCGGCAAAGTCCCCGCGTTCCTCGGCTCTTCGTTCGCGTTCCTCGGCGGCTACGCGGCCATCGCCCCGATGCTGGAAGACGGCTCGCCCAACCTTGAGATGCTGCCCTACGCCTGCTTCGGCGTTCTGTGCGCAGGTTTGATGTACGTCGTCCTCGCGGCATTGTTCAAAGCGTTCGGCGCGAGCAAGGTCATGCGCTTCTTCCCGCCGATCGTCACCGGCCCGATCATCATCGCCATCGGCCTGAACCTGTCCTCCTCCGCGATCAACAACTGCACCGGCAACTGGTGGGTCGCCATTGTGGCCATCGCCATCATCGTCGCCTGCAACATCTGGGGCAAGGGCATGGTCAAGATCATCCCGATCCTCCTCGGCGTCATCGGCTCCTACATCTTCGCGGTCATCATCGATCCGTCTGTCCGCGCAAACGTTGTGCAGAACGTCCACGATGCGGAGTGGCTGGCCCTCCCGATCCACATGGAGCACACCGTCATCGGCCTGTTCATGCGTGACAATCTCGACGGCCACCTGCTGCTGACCTCCGTGGTCACCATCGTCCCGCTGAGCCTCGCCACCATGGTCGAGCACATCGGCGACGTGTCCGCGATCTCCTCCACCTGCAACCGCAACTACATCGAAAACCCGGGCCTGCACCGCACTCTGATGGGCGACGGCCTGGCCACCTCCCTCGCGGCCCTGTTCGGCGCGCCCGCCAACACGACCTACGGCGAAAACACCGGCGTCCTCGCCCTCTCCAAGATCTATGACCCGCGCGTCATCCGCATCGCGGCCGTGCTCGCCATGCTCTTCTCCTTCAGCCCGAAGTTCGCGGCCATCATCTCTTCCATGCCCGGCGGCACCATCGGCGGCGTTAGCCTCGTGCTCTACGGCATGATCTCCGCGGTCGGCGTGCGCAACGTCGTCGAGAACAAGGTCGACTTCACGAAGTCCCGCAACGTCCTCGTCGCGGCCCTGATCCTCGTCCTCTCCATCGGCATCAGCTACTCCAGCGCCGGTGCGCTCCAGCTCGGGCCGATCAGCCTCTCCGGCCTCGCCGTCGGCTCCATCGTCGGCATCGTGCTCAACGCCATCATGCCCGGCAAGGACTATGTCTTCGGCCAGGACAAGCAGGGCGACGAATCCGTCAACTTCATCGTGCAGTAAACTCCAATACCCCAATGCCCTCTCCGGTCAAATCGGAGAGGGCATTTTTTAATTCCTTCTGGAGTGGGGAGCATTCCGCTGCGGAAGAAAATGTGAATTTTTTATGTCAACGCCACAGAATCTTTGCGTTTTGCGGGAAAATGCGGTATACTGAAACCGGAACACTGAAACGAAACTCCCGTGGGAGGCTATCTATGATCAATGTAGAACTTTCGAATATCTGGAGCTGCGTGAGCCTGCCGAATCTGCTCTCGTCGGAGCAGGCGCTGTTCGAAGCGCATCTGAAGCTGCGGCGCAATCAGCCGGGCTTCGACGATTTCCTCGGCTGGCTCGGCTGCGGCGACGCGATGATCGCGCGGACGATCGGCGCGGTGGAGCGCGCGGCGGACACGATCTGCCGCCAGAGCCAGGTGCTCGTCGTGGCGGGTATGGGCGAGAGCTGGCTCGGCGCGCGGGCGGCGGTACGGCTGCTTGGAAAACCGGCGCGGGACGGACGGCCCGCCGTGCTCTTTGTGGGCGACCGTATGGGTTCAGACGACTATCTGGCTCTGTTTGACCGGCTGGAGGGCAAGGATTTCTGCTTACAGCTCATCATGCCGGAGCAGCCGGAGCCGGAGTGCGCGATCGCGTCGCGCGCGGTGCGCTGGATGATGGAGCGCCGGTACGGCAAGGAGGCAAAGGGCCGCATCTTTGTGACGGCACTGCCCGATTCGCCGATGGCCGTGATGGCGAAGGAGGAGGGCTGCACCTTCCTCCCGATGCCCACGGAACCGGGCGGCGCGGCCAGCGCGCTGACGGCGGCGACGCTGCTGCCGCTGGCGGTGGCCGGCGTGGAGCCGCTGGCCTTTCTGGAGGGCGCGGCCAATGCCTACCGCGCGTTCGACCTGCGGGCCTTTGAAAACCCGGTCTGGATGTATGCCGGGGCGCGTTACGCGCTCTGCAACCGGGGACGAACGAACGAATTCCTGCTGACTGCGGACGGACGCTGCCGCGCGCTCGGCGCGTGGTGGCAGCAGGCGGTGCTGCGGCGGATGTGCCGCGGCGGGATGGGCGTCCTTCCGGCGCACTTCAGCCTGCCGCAGAGCACGGACGCGCTCGACGCGATGCTGACGAGCGGAACCTATCCGGTCTTTGAGACCGTCCTGCGGCCCAAGGCCGCGCCGCAGCAGCGGCTGCATGTGGAGATGGATTGGAAGGACTACGACGGTCTTGGTTATCTGACAGACACGACGCTCGAGGATGTGGCGGAAAAGACGCTGGACGCCTTTGTCGAGTCGCAGGCCGCGGCGGACGTGCCGGTGATTCTGTTAGAGTGCGACGCGCTGGACGCACCGCAGGCGGGCGAGCTGCTCTACTTCTTCGAGCTGGCAAACGCGATCTGCGCGGCGGCCAGCGGCGTAGATCCGCTCGCGCCGATGCAATTTGGCCCTGCCAGAACACTCGCGGGGAAGCTACTTGGGAAACTGGAATAAAGTTTTCTGTTTCTTCATGATTTTGCGGTCGGCGGCACTTGTGTTTTCGCCGGATACCTGATAGAATGGAGAAAAGGCACAAAGGAGGAATGGCCTATGGTTAACATTATGATGGGGCCCGAGGGCTCCGGCAAGACCAAGCTGCTGATCAACGCGATCAACAATTCGGTCAAGCACGAGACGGGCAGCATGGTCTGCATTGAAAACGGTAATGCGCTGCGCTTTGACGTCGATCACCGGGTACGTCTGATCGATGCGAGCGAGTATGCTTCTGGAAGCTATACGTTCCTGCGCGGGTTCCTGAGCGGTCTGCACGCAGGCAACTTTGATATTACGCACATTTTTGTAGACAACCTCTACAAGATCGCACGGAGCAAGGATCCGGTCGAGACGGAGAATTTCCTGGACTGGTGCAGCCTCTTCTCGGCGGAAAAGGGCGTGGCCTTCACGTTCACCATCCCCGGCGAGCCGAGCGATGCGCCGGATTATATTGCAAGATTCATGGACTGAATGAACAGCGCCCTCCCATCCGGGAGGGCGCTGATTTTTATTTGGGCCGATGCCACCATCGGCCCCTACAAGAGGTCGCAGAGATCATTGCAGATTCCGGTGTTTACGGAGCATGAAATAGGTGAGGAAATAGAGGATGACGCCGAGGAATAGCTCGGTGAAGAGCGCAAGCAGCATCGTGCCGTGCGCGGCCTGCATGGCTGCCGCAGCGGTATCGGTCCGGCCCAGATTGTCCATCGCGTCCGTGAGCAGACGGTGGAACGCCGTGTCACTTACCACGCCGGAGAGAACTGCGACGCCGAAGATCTGCAAAATTGCCTGAATGACGAAGTAGAACACGACGGAGAGCAGGCCCTTGTGATTGGCAAAGCTGTAGCCGATGGACATCGGCGCGTAGAACAGCAGGCAGGTGACGAGCAGGGAAACGAAGAGCAGTGCCAGCGTCTCCAGCGCGAAGGCGAGGCCGTTGGCCATATAATAGCTGTCCAAGCGGCGGAAGAAGTCGGCAAAGCCGGTAAACATCTCCCGCGCAAGACCGCCCCTCCAGACCACGATGGCGACGGAGAGGGCCTCGGCAAGGAACGTGAAGATAAAGAACAGCGCGGCGGTGATGAGTTTCGACCAGAGGAGGCTGTGGACGCTCGTGGGGAGCGTGAACATCAGATAGCCCTCGTCGGTCAGGAAATTCTGGTGGAAGCGCTTGATCATCAGGACGGTGGAGAAGACCATCACGCCGAGCAGCGCGAGCACATAGGCGATGATGAGCAGCCTATTGAGGATATTCAGGAACGCGGAATAGGATTCGACATGCTGGAATACAAGGTCGTTCGCGCGGACAGCGAGCGCGAGCAGCACCAGCGCGCCGAACAGCGGGGCCATCAGACGGCCTGTGGCGCGGAATTCATGTTTGATCAGTTTTCCCAGCATTTGAATACCTCCCGGAACAGCGCATCGACCGATTGGCCGCGCGTCTCGCGAATTTCGTCACAGCTCTCATGCAGGCTGATCTTCCCCTGATTGAGGAAGATGACCTCGTCGAGCACCGGCTCGACGTCGGCGATCAGGTGCGTGCTGATGACGACGGCGGCCTCTGGATTGTAGTTGGAAATGATGGTGTGCAGGATGTAATCCCGCGTTGCGGGGTCGACGCCGCCGATCGGCTCGTCGAGCAGGTAGAGCTTGGCTTTGCGGCTCATCGTCAGCACGAGCTGCACCTTTTCCTTCATGCCCTTCGACATCTGGCGGATGGACTGGTTGAGGTTCAGGCCGAGGTGCGTGAGCATCCGCTCTGCGGCCTGCCGGTCGAAATCGGCGTAGAAATCACAGTAGAAGTCCAGCAGCTGCCGCGTTTTCATCCACGGGCTGAGCGTGACGCGGTCGGGCAGGTAGGACACGATGGCGTTCGTCTGCGGCGACGGGGCTTTCCCGTCGATCAGAATTTCACCGCTCGTGGGCTGAAGCAGGCCCATGGCGAGCTTGATGAGCGTGGATTTGCCGCTGCCGTTCGGGCCGAGCAGGCCGATGATGCGGCCCGGTTCGAGCGCAAGATCGATGTGGTCGAGCGCCATGGCGGAGCCGTAGCGCTTTTCCAGCGCATGACATTCAAGAATTGGCATCTTTCGTTTCCTCCATCTGGTTCAGAAATGTGATGAGCGCGGCACGGTCAAAGCCGAGGGCCGACATGGCCGCGAGATACTGCCGCGTCTGCCCCTCGGCCAGGGCGCGGCGCGCCGCGTCGATCGCGGCGGCGTCTTCGGTGACGAATTTTCCGGACGTGCGCTGGGTGTAGATGAGGCCCAGCCGCTCCAGCTCGGCAAATGCGCGCTGGACGGTGTTGGGATTGACGCCCGCGTCCGCCGCGAGATCGCGCACCGAGGGCAGCTTGCTCCCCGGCGGATAGGCGCCGGAGACGATCTGCTCTTGCAATCGTGCGACCAATTGCGTGTAGATGGGCGTGTCCGCTTGGAAAGACCAGGGCATGAGAACACCTCCTGTGTCTCTGTATTAGGTGATTAGTACAATAGCACAAGTAGGGACGTTTGTCAAGCGTGATCTGCAAAAAACCGGTAGTAGCTTTTTTTCGCTCCGTCTGATATACTGGTAGCAAAGACAGGAGGGATGAGGATGTATCCCAAAAAGAAACCGAAGACCGACGAGGAGCGGTTCCACGAGATTTTCACCAAAAAGGTCGGCACGACGCCGGGCGCGTATCTGCGGCGGAAGCTGGCCGCGGGCGTGCCGGAGGGTGAACTGCGGCGGATGTATGACATGCTGGCCGTGGAGCTGGCGCGGACGGCGCACTGCAAGGCCATCCGGTTCGACGAGGCGCTCGGCCAGCCGGATGCGAAGAGCGTCCACACCCAGCGGGCGGCGAACAGCCGCGTGCCCGTGTGCCCGAAATGCGGGGCGCAGATGGTGCTGCGCACCGGGCAGAGCGGCGCACGGAAGGGGCAGAAATTCTGGGGCTGCTCGAACTATCCGGCCTGCCGGTATACGAAGAATGTGGAGCCGCGCGGATGAAAAATTTCAAGATGACGCTCAGCTATGACGGCTCCCGCTATTTTGGCTGGGAGCGTCAGCCGGGCAAGGAGACCATTCAGGGCAAGCTCGAGGCCGTGCTGACGCGGATGTGCGGCACGCCGGTCAACGTGATCGGCGCAGGCCGGACGGACGCGGGCGTTCATGCACGGGCGATGGTCGCGAACGCCTATATGGACACGGACATGGAGCCGGAGTCCATCCGCGATTATCTCAATCACTATCTGCCGGACGACATCGGCGTGGCCGAGGTGAAAGAGGCGGCCGACCGCTTCCACGCGCGCTATCGCGCCGTGGGCAAGCTCTACACCTACACCTGCTATGTTGGTGAGACAAAGCCGGTGTTCAACCGGAAATATGTGACCGTGCTGGACGGGAAGCCGGACGTGGAAAAGATGCGAAAAGCGGCGGAATTTCTGGTCGGCGAGCATGATTTCCGCAGCTTCTGTGCCAATCCACAGATGAAAAAGTCGACGGTGCGCATCGTGGATTCCATCGAGATCCAACAGAAAAAGGATCTGCTGTATCTCAATTTTCACGGCACCGGATTTTTGCAGAACATGGTGCGGATTTTGACCGGGACGCTGCTCGAGGTCGGCTTCAGCAAGCGGAGCGTGGAGAGCGTGAAGGACGTTTTGGAGGCGAAGGACCGCAAGCTCGCGGGCTATACCGCTCCGCCGCAAGGCCTCTGCCTCATGCGAGTGGATTATTAAATTCGAAGGCCCCCTCTACCAAGAGGGGGCTTTTTTGCTTGACTTTTTGGTATGCGGTGTTATACTTAGTATAACTTTTCTTACCAAAGGAGGGGCGGCATGGCGCTGCAATTTCCGAAAAACAAGTTTATGTGTCTCGTCAAGGTCGGCGAGAAGGGGCAGATCGTGATTCCAAAGGGGGCGCGCGACCTGTTCGACATTCAGCCCGGCGACCAGCTGCTGCTGATGGCCGACAAAAAGCGCGGCATTGCGCTGGTTGACCCTGGCGAGGTCTATCTGCCGCCGGACATGTTCCCGGCAAAGGAGGACGACCATGGAAATTCTGAAAATTGAGGGACTTTGCAAGAAATATCCAGCATTTTCCCTGAAAAATGTTACGTTTTCGATGGAGAGCGGAACGGTCATGGGCTTCATCGGGCGCAATGGCGCGGGCAAAACGACGACGCTCAAGTCGATGCTCCGCCTTGTGCATCCGGACGCGGGCCACGTCGAGCTCTGCAGAATGGACGTCGCGGAACAGGAGCTGGCGGTCAAGGCACAGATCGGCTTTGTGACCGGCAGCGCGGCCTATTATCCGCGCAAGCGGCTCGGCCAGCTGACGGCGGCGACGCGGCGGTTCTACCCGAACTGGGACGAGGCGCGATATCAGGACTGCCTGCGGCGTTTCGCGCTGGACGAGGGCAAGCGCGTCAGCGAGCTGTCGGAGGGCATGAAGGTAAAATATCAGCTGGCGCTTGCGATGTCGCACCACGCGAAGCTGCTGATTTTGGATGAGCCGACGTCCGGACTCGACCCGGCGGCGCGGGACGACCTGCTGGGGCTGTTTCTGGAGCTGGTGGAGCGGGACGGCGCGTCGGTGCTGTTTTCAACGCACATCACGTCTGATCTCGACGCCTGCGCCGACACGATCACGTACATCCGGAACGGTGAAATTTTTGCGAGCGAGGCGCGGCGGGCCTTCACGGAGCGGTATCGCTATCTGCGGGCGGATGAGGGCGCGGTCTTACCGGAGCTGGCCGCGAAGCTGATCGCGCCGCGGCGCCATCAGGGCGAGATCGAGGGATTGCTGCGGACTGCGGATGCGCCGGAGGCTGGCAGCCCCGCGACGCTGGAGCAGATCATGGTGCATCTGGAACGGGAGGTGGAGGCATGAAAGCGCTGCAATGGAAGGAATGGCGGCTGTCGATGAGTCCGGTGCCGCTGCTGTTTTTGCTGCTGAGCGGGTTGATCCTGATTCCGAATTATCCGTATTATGTCACATTTTTCTACAATGGCCTCGGCCTGTTCATGCTGATGCAGTCGCTGCGGGAAAACCGCGACACGGCGTATCTGATGCTCCTGCCGGTGACGAAGGCGGAGATGGTGCGCGCGCGCTTCCGCACCGTGGTACAGCTGGAGCTGCTGCAAGTGCTGGCCTGCGTCCCGTTTATGGCGCTGCGGGCGAGCTACGGCCACCTCAACAACGCCGTCGGCATCGAGGCGAACACGGCGTTCCTCGGCCTTGGGCTGGTGCAGATGGGGCTTTTCAACCTCGTGTTCTTCCCGATGCACTACAAAAACGCCTACGACCTCGGCAAACCGTTCGTCGCGGCAAGCGTGGTGGAGTTTTTCTACATCGTCCTCGCCGAGGTGTGCGACCATGTGATCCCGTACATGAAGACGGTCTGCGAGAGTTATGCGCTGCGCGACCAGCTGCGGCAGTGGCCCGTGCTGCTGGGCGGCGCGGCGGTGTTTGCGCTGCTGACCATGGCGGCGGAGCGCAGCTCTGTACGGAGATTTGAACAAGTGGATCTTTGAACAAAAGCCGGGCGGCCAATGGCCGCCTGAAAGCCTTTCCCCAAGGGAAGGCAGCCGCTGCGGCAAAAACCGCCCCTCGTGTCGATGACACGAGGGGCGGTTTTGGTTAGGATTCTTTGGTGGGGTCGTAATTTTTGCCGAATTTGAGATTATCGAATTTGATCGTGGCGCTGTCCATACGGGTCTGCGCGGGTTTCGCCGGGGCGACCTTGACGTCAGGCTCCGGCTCGCTGCCGACGAGCTTTTCGAGATTCTCGGAGATCTCGTCCGCGATGTCCTGCGTGTGCTTGCTGGACGTGTCTACCACGAGCGACGGTGCGCTGTCGGCCTGCCAGTCGTAGGGCTTGGCGTGCTTCGGCGGCTCCGGCTTCTTGTCTTCGACGGTCAGGTCGCGGGCCTTGAGCTGCTCCAGCAGCTCGAGATGCCCTTTGATGTCGCCCTCGATGACGTTGATAAAGTTCAGCGCCGTCTGCTTTGCGTATTCCAGCCGTTCCTGCTCGGCGGCGATGTCGGCCTCGACCTTTTGCTTGGCCGCGCCGTCCTCCGCCGTCTGCACCATGGCGCTGCACTGCGCCTTGGCGTCGGCGAGCATCTTGTCGCACTTGGCCTGCGCCTCGGCCATGGTCTTTTTCATGGCCGCCTCCTGCCCGCGGTATTCCTCCAGCTTTTCAACCAGAATTTTCATCTTGGACTTCAGCACGGAGTTTTCCTTGTAGAGCGCGATATAATCCTCGGTCAGCGGTTCGAGAAAATCATCGACCTGCTGCATGTCATAGCCGCCGAAGACGGCCTTGGAAA
>ERZ827440.1604-NODE-1604-length-23918-cov-3.146042_pt1 | contig 23918 bp, 19 predicted proteins | sample MGYA00519774_ERZ827440 | MGnify/ENA primary metagenome ERZ827440 (study PRJEB31778, sample SAMEA3449302) | human gut metagenome | biome: human gut; feature: human-associated habitat; material: faeces | place: United Kingdom | collected 2010/2012 ... | reverse complement strand
ATTCTTCATCAAACCGACCGACGCCCTTTTGTGGCGCGGCGCCATGGCGGTCAGCGCCCTCAAGCAGATGATCCACCAGACCAAGTGGGGAACGCTCGATTTCCTGCTCGCGGACCTGCCCCCCGGAACGGGCGACATACACCTCTCTATTATAGGCGAACTGAAAATCGACGCCGCGGTGATCGTCTCGACGCCCCAGCAGGTGGCGGTCGCCGACGTGGTGCGCGGCGTGGAGATGTTCCGCAACGAAAACGTGAACATTCCGGTAGCGGGCGTGATAGAGAACATGGCGTGGTTCACGCCCGAAGAGCTGCCTGAAAACCGGTACTATATCTTCGGGAAAGGCGGCGCGCGCCGTTACGCCGAAGAGAACGGCGTGGATTTTCTGGGCGAAATACCCATCGTACAGTCCATCATGGAGGGTTCCGACGAGGGACGCCCTGCGGCGGGGATCGATCCGAGGGTCGAAAAATGGTACCGCGAAATCGCCGAAAAGACTGTCGAAAAGGTGATGAAATCGTGTTAGGAAGCGTGTTGATAAACGGCGATAACTAATGATAACTTTCCGGTCGGAAGAGTTGCAAATTCCGGAAAGGGCGGGCATATACAAGATTTTCCGGAAACCAAAAAAAGTTATGGGAAATTATAGTCAGCCCCGAACCCCGGAAAACGGAACAGATTGTTCACAACAAACGGCTGTCGAAATGTTGACAACGTTTTTTGACAATTGTTGATTATAATTTCATACCTTTGAATACGAACCGGTTGTAACGAGAAATAGGAAACAGTTCGGGAGTAAAATGTTGAAAGATATTTTCCGCAATAACTTGTGAACAGTATCAACAGCTATTATTTCTATTCTTATTTCTTTATTAAAATTAAATTAAAAAGTAAAAATAAAAAATGAAGGTTGATAACTCCGCGCAAATCCGGAATCGGATCGAAGAACTGAAACGCGAGAAACACGCCGTCATACTGGCCCATTACTATACGCTGCCCGAAGTACAGGAGGTGGCCGACTTCCTGGGCGATTCGCTTGCGCTGTCGGTCAAGGCGCAGTCGGTCGATGCGGAAATCATCCTGTTCGCCGGCGTGCATTTCATGGCCGAGACCGCCAAGGTGCTATGCCCCGGCAAAAAGGTGCTCATACCCTGTCCCGAGGCGGGATGCTCGCTGGCCGAATCGTGCGACGCCCGCGACTTTGCGGCCTTCAAGGCCAGGTACCCGGGGCATACGGTGGTTTCGTATGTCAACACCACCGTCGGGGTCAAGGCGCTGACCGATATCTGCTGCACTTCGTCGAATGCCCTGAAGGTCGTGGAGTCGATCCCGGCCGACCGCCCCGTCATCTTCGCGCCCGACCGCAACCTGGGCGCTTACATCAGGAAGCTGACCGGCCGCGAGAATATGGTGATCTGGGACGGGGCGTGCCATGTCCACGAGGAGTTTTCGCTCGAAAAACTGGTCCGGCTCAAAAAGGAGCACCCCGCAGCCCGCATCGTCGTGCATCCCGAATGCCGGGCCTATATCATCGAGGTGGCCGATTTCGTGGGGTCGACGGCTGCGATCCTCGACTATTGCGGCCGCAACGGGGCCGATGAGTTCATCGTCGTCACCGAATCGGGCATCCTCGCCGAGATGAAGAGGCGCTATCCCGGCAAGACATTTATCCCGGCGCCCCCGGACGACGAGACATGCGGCTGCAACAACTGCAAGTATATGAAGATGGTGACGCTGGAAAACATCTGCGAATGCCTCGAGCGGGAGGCCCCGGAGATCGTACTCGATGAAGAGGTGCGCCGCAAGGCCGAGCGTTCGATCCTGAACATGATCAACATCAAATAATCGTTTATATATGAAGAAACTGTTTTTACTGATTGCAGCGGCGTGCGTGTCGCTGACCGCGGCGGCAGACGAAGGCATGTGGATGCTGCCTTACCTGCAGAAAATGAATATCCGGGACATGAAGGCGCGCGGATGCAAACTTTCGGCCGAGGATATTTACAGCATCAACAAATCTTCGCTCAAGGATGCGATCGTCATTTTCGGCGGCGGCTGCACGGGCGAGATCGTTTCGCCCGACGGCCTGCTGTTCACCAACCACCACTGCGGCTACGGGTCGATACAATCCCTGTCGTCGGTCGAACACGACTACCTGAAGAACGGCTTTTGGGCCATGTCGCGCCAGGAGGAGATTCCTGCCCCGGGGCTCAAGGTGCGTTTCATCCGTTCGATCAGCGACGTGACTGCGGATATTCTGGGCAACGTGCCTTCCACGGCCGGGCAGCAGGAATACGAACGGATCACCTCGGAGAATATCGCCGGCCTGACCGCTTCGCTGCAGGAGGCCAACCCCGGCATGACGGTGGAGGTCAAGCCCTTCTTCGAAGGGAACCAGTATTTCGCCTTCGTGATCGAGGTCTATACCGACGTGCGTCTGGTGGGAGCGCCCCCGACTTCGATCGGCAAGTTTGGCGGTGACACCGATAATTGGATGTGGCCGCGCCATACAGGCGATTTCTCGGTGTTTCGCGTCTATGCCGGACAGGATAACAGGCCGGCGGATTATTCGCCCGAAAACCGCCCTTACAAGGCCGAGAAGTTCCTGAAGATTTCGCTCGACGGCTACGAGGAGGGTGATTTCGCCATGATCATGGGGTTCCCGGGTTCCACGCAGCGTTATATGACTTCGTACGAGATCGACGACATGCTGAACGTTTCGAACCCCAACCGGATCTTTATCCGCGGCGAGCGCCAGGCCATCCTCAAGGAGGATATGGCTGCCAGCGACAAGGTACGTATTCAGTATGCTTCGAAATACGCCACGTCGTCGAACTACTGGAAGAATTCGATCGGCAAGTCGCGCGGCATCCTCAAACTGGGTGTGAAGGAGCGCAAGCAGCAGCAGGAGGCTGCCTTCCAGGCATGGGCCGAGAAAAATACGCTGCCCGAGGAAGGGTATATCGACGCGCTGCCGAAAATCCGCGAAGCGATCGAGGGGCTGGCCGGCATCGACGATAACCGCCAGTATCTGGAAGAGGCTTTCCTGCGTGCGGTGGAGATACTGACCCCGGCAAGGATGTTCGACGGGCGGACGGAGATAAAGGATCCCGAAGCGGCCCGAAAGGCGATGGCCGGTTGGTATAAGGATTACAACGCCCCGACGGATCGGAAGGTGGCCAAGCGTATGCTGAAGATCGCCCGCGAGCATATGACCGACCTGCCGTCGTTCTATACGGAGATCGTCGACAAGGAATTCAACGGCGATACGGATGCCTATGTGGATTATATTTTCGATAATTCGTTATTTACATCGCAGGAAAAGGTCGATGAGCTGATCGGTGCTTTTTCGGCCGATAAGTATGCTGCCGACCCCATTGCCCCGTTTGTAAAATCGGTGTGGGAGAAGTATAACGCGCTTTCCCAGGCACGCAAGCCGGTCGTGGAAAAATATTACGAGGGAAGCCGTAAATACGTGGCGGGGCTAATGCTCCAAAACCCGAAAAAGGCGTGGGCTTCGGATGCCAACTTCACGCTGCGGCTCACCTATGGCCGCGTGCTGCCCTATTCGCCTGCCGACGGCATCGAATACAACTACTATACGACGCTCAAGGGCGTGATGGAGAAGGAAAACCCGCAGAACCCCACGGAGTTCACCGTGCCCGAAAAACTCAAGGAGCTTTATGCGGCACGCGATTTCGGCCGTTATGCCAATGCCCGGGGCGAGCTTCCGGTGGCGTTCCTTGCCGACTGCGATATTACGGGCGGCAATTCGGGTTCACCGGTGATGAATGCCAGGGGCGCACTGCTCGGGCTGGCTTTCGACGGTAACTGGGAAGCCATGTCGGGCGATGTGGCTTTCGAGCCCGATCTGCAGCGCACGATATCGGTCGACATCCGCTACGTGCTGTTCATCATCGACAAGTACGCGGGCGCAGGATGGCTGCTCGACGAGTTGGTGTTCGAATAACGATTCCGACCGCCGATAATTAAGAAATATGCCCCGGACTATGCCGGGGCATATTTTTACCCGCTGCTTAATGCGGGCCGATTCATTCCCGCGGTTTCCGTTTTGTTTTCTTATGGCGGGGCCCCCTTGTAGTTTGTAAACAAATAATGGGGCTTTGCTTTTTCTTTCCCTAAAAATTACTAATTTTGACAGAAATTAGTAATACTGTATATCTCAATATGGCAAAAGAGTTCAAGCGTTACCTCGTTACATCGGCTCTCCCCTATGCCAACGGCCCGGTGCATATCGGCCATCTGGCGGGAGTTTATATACCTTCGGATATTTACACGCGTTACCTGCGGCTGAAGGGCTGCGACGTGATTTCGGTCTGCGGATCGGACGAACACGGCGTACCCATCACGATCAAGGCCCGCAAGGAGGGTGTGACCCCGCAGCAGATCGTGGATCGTTACCATAACCTGATCAAAAAGTCGTTCGAGGGGTTGGGAATGTCGTTCGATATCTATTCGCGGACATCGTCGGCGACCCATGCCGCGACCGCATCGGAATTTTTCCGCAAACTCTACGACGAAGGGAAATTCATCGAGAAAACCTCCATGCAGTATTACGACGAGGAGGCGCAGACGTTCCTTGCCGACCGTTATATCGTCGGCACTTGTCCCAAATGCGGGAACGAGCGTGCCTACGGCGACCAGTGCGAGAAATGCGGGTCTACCCTCTCGCCCGACGAGCTGATCGACCCGCATAGCGCCGTGTCGGGTTCGGTTCCGGTCAAAAGGGAGACGAAGCACTGGTATCTCCCGCTGGATCAATACGAAGGCTTCCTCCGCGAGTGGATACTCGATGGGCATAAGGAGTGGAAGACGAATGTTTACGGACAGTGCAAGAGCTGGCTCGACGGCGGATTGCAGCCCCGTGCCGTGAGCCGTGACCTCGACTGGGGCATCCCCGTGCCCGTGGAGGGTGCCGAAGGGAAGGTGCTCTATGTGTGGTTCGACGCTCCGATCGGTTACATATCCGCCACGAAAGACCTTACGCCCGATTGGGAAAAGTACTGGAAATCGGAAGACACCAAGATGGTGCATTTCATCGGCAAGGATAATATCGTGTTCCACTGCATCGTCTTCCCCTCGATGCTCAAGGCGCACGGGGGTTATATACTGCCTGAGAACGTGCCGGCCAACGAGTTCCTGAACCTCGAGGGCGATAAGATTTCGACCTCGCGCAACTGGGCGGTGTGGCTGCATGAATACCTGGAGGAGTTCCCCGGAAAGGAGGATGTATTGCGCTATGTGCTGTGTGCCAATGCCCCCGAAACCAAGGATAACGACTTTACATGGAAGGATTTCCAGGCCCGCAACAACAACGAGCTGGTCGCTGTGCTGGGAAATTTCGTCAACCGTGCGCTGGTGCTTACGCAGAAATATTACGGCGGCGAGGTTCCTGCCTGCGGAGAGATGAATGATTATGACCGTCAGACAGTTGCGGAAGTAGCTGCCGTGAAGGGTTCGCTCGAGGCCAATATCGAGAACTACCGTTTCCGCGAAGCCCTGAAGGATGCCATGAACATTGCACGTATCGGCAACAAGTATCTGGCGGACACCGAGCCGTGGAAAGTCATCAAGACCGATCCCGGGCGCGTGAAAACGATTCTCAACATCGCGTTGCAGATTACGGCCAATACGGCGATTGCCATTGAGCCTTTCATGCCTTTCTCGGCGTCGAAGATCCTGAAGATGCTCGCCGTGAAGAAATTCGGATGGGAGCGCCTCGGGGCGATGGATCTGATTGCTGCCGGGCATAAGATCGGTGAGGCGTCGTTGCTCTTCGAGAAGATCGAGGACGACGTGATCCAGCGCCAGTTGGACAAGCTTGCGGCGACGAAAGAGGCCAACCTGGCTGCTGAAAATTCGCAAAATATTGAACCTCAGAAAGATACGATACAATTCGACGATTTCCAGAAAATGGATATCCGGGTTTCTACGATCCTTGCGGCGGAAAAGGTCGCCAAGACGAAGAAATTGCTGAAATTGACGGTGGACACGGGGATCGACCAGCGGACGATCGTTTCGGGAATAGCGGAATATTTTACTCCCGAAGAGCTGGTCGGGCGCAGGGTGCTGGTTCTTGTAAACCTCGCTCCCCGCGAACTGAAAGGGATCGTGTCGCAGGGCATGATCCTGATGGCCGAAGATGCTTCGGGGAAACTGCTGCTGCTGGGCCCCGACGGAAATACGAATAACGGTGCTATCGTAGGATAATGCGAGGAAAGGATCGGTTCTAGGTTTGTTTTTGCCCGGTTTACTTGCTGTGGGGATAATTTAGAAAAACCTTTAAATTTTACTATAATGGAAAATATAGATTGGAGCGCCTTGGGGTTCGACTATCACAAGACCGACGTCAACGTCCGTTATTATTTTACGGATGGTAAATGGAGTGATATGGAGGTTACGAGCGACGAGTACATCAAGATGCACATGTCAGCTTCGTGCCTGCATTATGGCATCGAACTTTTCGAGGGTCTCAAGGCCTTTCGTGGGGTCGATGGGAAAGTCCGCCTGTTCCGTGTCGAGGACAATGCCCGCCGCCTCCGGTCTTCGGCCGAACGTCTTTGCCTTCCGCTGCCGACCGTCGAAATGGTCGTTAATGCCTGCGTCGAGGTCGTTCGGCGGAATGAAGCCTATATTCCCCCCTACGGAACAGGGGCCTCGCTCTATCTGCGTCCGGTGATGTTCGGAACGACGGCCGGCCTGGGAGTCAAACCTGCAAAGGATGCTTTGCTGATTGTTTATTGTTCGCCTGTGGGTGCTTATTTCAAGGAGGGAATCAAGCCGATCCTGGTTGCCATCGACCGAGAGCAGGATCGTGCTGCTCCACGTGGAACAGGCGATGTGAAGGTCGGCGGAAATTATGCGGCCAGTCTTTTGTCGGGTGAAAAAGGGCATAAAATGGGCTATTCGAATATCATGTATCTCGACGCTGCGGAGCATAAATACATCGAAGAGTGCGGTGCATGCAATTTCTTCGGCATCAAGGATGGCAAATATATCACTCCGAAATCCCCTTCGGTGCTTCCGTCGATCACCAATATGAGCCTCCGCCAGCTGGCCCGCGATATGGGGCTGGAGGTCGAAGACCGAAAAATTCCGGTCGAAGAACTTGCCTCTTTCGAGGAGTGCGGAGGCTGCGGAACGGCTGCCGTGATCTCCCCTATCGGCACTATCTATGACATGCAGACGGAGAAAACCTACTCTTATGGTGATAAGGTTGGTAAGATTTCTCTGGAATTATATACCCGATTGCAGGATATTCAGTACGGACGAGCTGAGGATAAATACAATTGGTGTACGATTGTTTTGTAGAATACGAATATATTGTTAAGAGGCCGCTATACAGCGGCCTCTTTTTGTTTCGTTTGTGTTTAAGGGTTTTGTATATATGTTCCACGTGGAATATGTCTTCTTTGGTGGTTGTTCGGGAAGAATATAGAAGTGATAATCTTTACAGAATCTCGTGGTTTAATTATTTCGGGAGGTTGTGGGTTGATAGGTTCCACGTGGAACATTACCCTATCTTCCGAATTTTACCAAGAGAACATTTACGTCTGCGGGTGAAACTCCGGGTATGCGCGAGGCTTGCCCGATGTTTTCAGGGCGGATTCGGGACAGTTTTTGCCGGGCCTCGATAGTCAGGGAATTCATCGAGTGAAAGTCGAAATCCGCAGGAATCCGTATGTTTTCGAGCCGATGTAGTTTTTCTGCAATGAATTTTTCGCGTTCAATATATCCTTTATATTTGATTTGGATTTCTGCCTCTTCGATCACCTCTTCCTCCATCCGGTTCGTTTCGATGAATTTTCGGAGCTTCGGCAGGACAGCTTGCAACGAATCGAACGAAACATTATTCCGCATTAGTATGTCGTAAAGCTTCCTTCCCTGTGATAAAGGTTCGGAATTTATTGCTTTTAAATAGTCGTTAATTTCGGCTGCTTTGATACTCTGTTGGCGAGCGAAAGAAATAAGCGATTCTACGAGCGTATTTTTTTTGACGAAATTGTCGTATCTTTTTTGGGTAATAAGCCCGATTTTATATCCGATAGGAGTAAGCCGAATGTCCGCATTGTCCTGCCGGAGCAGAATGCGGTATTCTGCACGCGAGGTGAACATGCGGTAGGGCTCGTCCACCCCTTTGGTCACAAGGTCGTCTATCAGCACTCCGATATAGGCTTCGTCGCGCTGCAATACGACGGCCTCCTCCCCTTTCAGCATCCGGTGTGCATTGATCCCGGCCATCAACCCCTGGGCTGCGGCCTCTTCGTATCCGGTCGTCCCGTTGACCTGCCCGGCGAAATAAAGGGCGGAAACGAGTTTTGTTTCGAGCGAATGGTGCAATTGTGTGGGTGGAAAATAGTCGTATTCGATGGCATAGCCCGGGCGATAGATGTGGAGGTCTTCGAATCCCCGGATTTTATGCAGTGCTTCCAACTGTATTTCCCAGGGCAGCGACGAAGAAAAACCGTTGAGGTAGTATTCGTTGGTGCTGCGTCCTTCGGGTTCGAGGAAGAGCTGGTGCTGGTCTTTGTCGGCGAATGTACGCAGTTTGTCTTCGATGCTCGGGCAGTAGCGCGGCCCGATTCCCGTTATCGTCCCGTTGAACAGCGGCGAGCGGTCGAACCCTGTGCGCAGGATGTCGTGCACCTCGGCCGACGTGTAGACCAGAAAACAAGGGAGTTGGTCTTTAACCGGTTGTGTATCAGGGGAAAAGGAAAATTTGGATGGTTTTTCGTCCCCGTATTGCGGTTCGAGTATTTCGAAGTCGATCGTGCGGGCATCGAGGCGTGCGGGCGTACCGGTTTTCATACGCCCGGTTTCGAATCCGATTGCGCGCAGGGACTCCGTGATCCCGTGCGAAGCGGCGTCCCCCGCCCTGCCGCCCTCGGCGTGCGATGTGCCGCAGTGCATCAGCCCGTCGAGGAACGTACCGGCGGTAAGTATGACGGCCTTGCAGGCGAATTCGATGCCCATGCGTGTCCGTACGCCTGTCACGCGCGGTTTAGCTGCCGAGGTGTCGAACAGCAGCTCGGTGGCGGCGTCCTGCCAGATATAGAGGTTGAGCGTGTTTTCGAGCGTATGGCGCCACTCCTCCGAGAAACGGGTTTTGTCGCATTGCGCACGGGGGCTCCACATGGCTGCGCCCTTCGAACGGTTGAGCATCCGAAACTGGATCGCGGTGAGGTCGGTAATGCGTCCCATCTGTCCTCCCAAAGCATCTATTTCTCTGACTATCTGTCCTTTGGCTACACCTCCGACGGCCGGGTTGCACGACATGGAAGCCATCTTGGCCATGTCCATGGTGAGCAGCAGCGTGCGCGACCCCAGGCGTGCGGCGGCAGAGGCCGCTTCGCAGCCGGCATGTCCGCCGCCGATGACGATTATATCGTATTCGAGTGTCATTGTGCCGTCTCCCAGAATTTGAGGTATTTATCCTCCTTGCGGTGCATCTGCGCATTGGTGCGGGGCGTCTTGTCACCCTGCCCGCAGAGGTGCAGCATGCCGTGTACGATGACTCTGCGCATTTCCTGGAGCGTCGTGCAGCCGTATTGCCGGGCATTGTCGGCGACGGTCTCGACGTCGATGAAGATGTCGCCCGAGATTATGCGGGCACCTTTGCGGTCGCTGTAATCGAACGTAATGACGTCGGTGAAATAGTCGTGCCCGAGCCACTGGCGGTTCATCTCCAGAAGCCGTTGCGCCGAGCAGAAGATGTAACTCACATCGCCCGGCGTATACCCTTCCGCTTCGGCCACTGCGCGAAGCCATGCCGCCGTCAGGCGTTTCTGAGGCAGCCGGAAGGTACAATCGTCGTTATAGTATCGTATTGCCATGTTTAAGGACAGCCCGAGGCCGTAATCAGTCTGTAAATCTTTGCAAAAGTACAAAAATAATGCAGATGAAAACGCCCCGGAGGGCTTTTTCTCGTTGCAGCTGTCCGGGGGCGTTCCGAAGCCGCATCGGCCTCCTCCGCCGGGAAGTGCCGTAAAAATGAAAAAATATATTTTTTCGAGCAAATCGGGATTTTAGTTACGGATTGTAACTTTTATTTGCGATCGGGATATACACAGGGAGTTGCGGACGGATTTTTTCTTAATAATTATTCTGATTGACTGTTTGTTATGAAATATCCGCAGGGTATAACGAAAGGAAAAAACCGTTATATTTGCCTTGTCACGAAGTATTAACCAAAAATCTCAAAAAATGAAAATCTTCAAAATGCTTACCGCACTTGCGGCTTTCTTTGCCGTGGCGTTGTTTTCGGGGTGTGATGACGACAAAAGGCCCGAACCCGATCCGCAGCCGGTGAAACTCGCTTCGCCCGAGATTGTCTTCAAGGATGTCAAACCCACGTCGTTCGCGGCTTCATGGACAGCCGTGGAACATGCTGCGGCATTCGGCTATAAACTGCTGACGACCGAAGGGGGACAGGAGGTCGTCGTGGCTGAAGTAGCTTCGTATGATGCCGTGGAGGTCTCTTTTTCGGGGCTCAAGCCCGCTACGAAATATACGCTCGAAGTCGTCGCGCTGGCCGGGAACGACCCGGGATATACCGATTCGGATCCGGCGAAGGCTTCAACGACGACAGCCGACGAACCGGTCGTCGTGACGTCGCCGTGGGTCGATGTCGAATTCTCTTACGAGACGGTCGGCGGAAAGGGGACGTTGCGTGTCACCAACAAAGCCAATGTCAAGTGTGCGCATTTTTATTCGAGTACCGAGACGGTGAATGTTATCGGCGAAGGGTATGATGACGAAAAGACGCTGATCGGGTATATCCTGCTGGATTACGAGGAGAACGTGCCGGGCGTTTATATGGACACGGCCGAGCACAAGTTCAATAACAACGGTGCCGGATTCAAGGCCGGCGACAAGCTCTTCTACTATGTCGTGGGCGTGGATGCGGCCGACAAACCGGGCGACCTGAACTGGTTTTGGGTCGAAATCCCCGCCAACATAGGCGACCCGGTGATTATCCTCGATTCGCCGGAGGTCTGACGACTTTCCGGAATAATTGGTAAGCGGGATCAGGTAGAAGCCTGATCCCGCTTATTTGTGCCCTGTCCAGGCTTGGTGCTGGGCAGCATACAAGGTCTTTTCAAGCCGGAAAAGGTCGACGGGAGAGCTGGCCTGTTTAGTGAGGAATTTCTGCCCGCCGATGCCTGAAATTTTTGATGGGAATTATCCTTCGCCCGAAACGGTATTTAGCGGGAACTCCGCCAGAAACAGTTCGGGGTTGGGGGCGCCGTCTGAAACAGTCCCCGCCCGAGTGTGGGCGTCTGGGACTGTAGCCCGAAACGGTTTTCGGTATGTCGCCGGGGTTACCGTTCGGAGGGGGTTCCGGTTCGGTGTTTATCGTCGGGGTTTACCGTTTGAAGCAGTTTTCAGCGCGGAGCTTCATGCCGGGGTTCGGCGGGTAGATGCCGAATACCAGTTTGTACTCGGTTTCCATCGTCATGATGTTGACCGACGAGCCGATGGTGCCCAACTGTTCGTTTCTTGCCACTTTCTGGCCCTTTTCAACGCATATCGACCCCATGTTGGCATAGGAGGTTATATATTCGCCGTGAGCCACGAAAACGTCGTATTTGTTCGTGATACGGTTGCGCTTGATTTCGACGACCTTTCCGTCGTAGATCGAAATGACGTGCGCACCCTTGGGGCCGGCGATCTCGGCCATGTTTTCCTTGTAGCGTTTTACCGAACCGGCCGTGACGGGAAGCCTCAGCCCCGTGGTCTTGGTCGAGAACGACGCACCCTCGGTATTGCCTTTGGTGAGTTTGCGCAGCTCGCTGATGGCCACGTCGAGCTGCTGTTCCTGCGACAGTTTGCGTTGCAGGGCCTGTTTCTCCTTTTGCGACATCTGGCGGATATTGGCCCGGGCGTTACGCGAATCGCGCTGGAGCTTCTGTTTCTGGGCGGTAAGGTTTTGCGTCACCGAGTCGAGCGAGCGTTTGCGGCGGTCGAGCAGCTCCTTCTCGCGGGCGACCTGTTCCGAAAGCGCGGCGATGTCGTGCAGCTTGCGTTCGCGCATCGAAGCCACTTCGCGCAGGTTGGTGATCTTTTTCGCGACGTCGGTGAAGTCGCGCGACGAAAAAATGTAGGTCAGGTAATTGTTGTGCTTATAGTTGCGGTAGGCCTCGCGTACCATTTCGGCATACTGCGTGCGGTTGCGCTCCAGGGCCGAGCTGAGGTTGCCGGCGACGCTGTCCGTACGGGATATCTCCTTGCGAAGCAGGCGCGCCTGCTTCTCGGTCTCCTCGAGCAGTTGGTTGCGGGAGTCGAGCTGGCGTGCCAGGCGGCGAACCCGTTCCTCGGTGGCGGCGCGGCCTTCCTGTATCTTCGAGATCGCGCGTTCCTCGTCGGCAATCCTCTTTTCCAGGGCAGCGATGACCCGTTTCTGCTCTTCGATGGCATCGCGGCCCCCCTGCGCCGCAGCGCCAAAGGCGGCGAACAGGAAAAGGAGGGTCAGTATGCGGGCGGGCTTCATCACGGTCACTCTTTTTCGGCTTTGCCCTGTTCCATGCGGCGGGTGATCTGGTCGGCGTCGTAGCCCTTTTCGAGTCCCTTGCGCCAGTATATTTCGGCCATGAACTGTTCGCCCATGGCATGCAGGATATCCCCGTAATGAACCAGCAGCGCTGCACTCTCCTGCCCGTCGAGGGCGATGGCCTGCTGCATCACCTTCTTGGCCTCGGCCGTGCGTCCCAGCTTGAAGAGCACCCAGGCATGGGTGTCCAGGTAGGTGGGGTTGTTGTCCGTGAGGGCGATGGCGCGGCTCGACATCGTGAGCGCCTTTTCAAGGTCACGCCCTTCGAGCGAGAGGAAATAGGCGTAGTTGTTGAGTACCATGGCGTTATCCGGATCGTAGCGCAGGCTGTGGTCGTAGGCTTTGTAGCACTGTTTCATATCCGCCCGGAACGAACCTTTTCGGACAGCCCGGGCGAAATCGTCGTCGATGTCCTGTTCGCCGGCGGTGGCTTTCTGGTGCCAGGTGTCGCCGATAAATCCCCAGATCACGCTGCGCAGCGAATCTGTCCGGGCATAGCCCAGCGATTGTTTGTAGGCTTTGATCGCCTGGGGGTATTGTTTGGAATAATTCAGCGTATGCCCTTTCGAGAGGTGGAAATCGACCTGCCCGGGAAAGAGCTCCAGGGCGCGCCCGATATAGCGGTTCACCGAATCGGGATGCTGAAGATAGCTCTCGATGTCGATCACCGAACGGAAATACTCCTCGACGGGCGGCTGGTCGTCGAGGTGGAGCTTGTAGAGCGCGAGCGCCTGTTCCAGCTCGCCCGAGGCGATCAGGTGTTTGGCATAAAGTTCCACGACGCGCCTGTCCTGCGGGTAGCGGACGGCAAGCGTCGAGGCCAGCGTATTGAGCTGGGGGTAATATTCGCGGTAGAAACGCATGTCGGAGGTGAAGATCCCGAAACGCTTGATCTTCGTGTCGAGCGGCATCTTGTCCGACTCGAAAAGCCGCTGCGTAACGTCCAGCACCGCCCGGTAATCGTGGCGGCCGTTGTAGAAATCGGCCAGCGACATGAGCGTCCCCACGTCGGTCGAGTCGATCTGCAATGCCCGGTCGTATTCGGCCTTTGCCAGCGAGTCCTTGCCCAGAATGCCGTAGAGGTCGGCCAGCACGACGTGGTGTTCGGCCTCGTAAGGCACCGCTTCGACCATGGCCTCGGCCTCTTCGACGGCCTTGTCCATCTGGCGCGTAGAGACCAGCAGCTGCCGCTTCATGGTGCTCAGTACCGGGATGCGCCCGAAGCGCACCTCGGCCGAGTCGAGCGTGGCGATGGCCGAGAAGGGCTGCTGCGCCTGCTCGTAGAGGGCGGCCAGAATCCGGTAGTTGTCGGGGTTTTGCGGCTCGTCGCTGCGCAGGCGGCGGTAGACGGCCAGCGCCTCGTCGTAACGGCGGGCATAGATGAGTGCCTGCCCGAGGAACTGGTGGTACCACTTGTTGGCGGTGTCGAGCCGGAAGGCCGTGCGTGCCAGATCCACCGCCTCGTCGGGCGTGGAATACATGCCGTTTGCGGCCATTTCGTAATAGGCCGGTGCGAAGGTCGAGTCGTTGCGGATGGCCTCGACGAAGAATTCCCGCGCCCGGACGGTGTCACGGGCAATGGCATTCTGTTTGATGCCTTCCGTATACAGCCATACGCTGCGCAGCGAATCGGGATAGCCGGGCACGCCGGCGGGGCCTTTCCCGGCGGCGAATGCCGAAAGGAAGAGCACGCAGAGTACCGTGATCGCTGTCAGACGTTTCATGGGCCCGGTGGTTTTAGAGTGCCGTGTCGAACTGGTGGAGGAAACGCACGTCGTTCTCGAAATAGAGGCGCAGGTCTTTCACGCCGTATTTGAGCATTGCGATGCGTTCAATACCCATGCCGAAGGCGAAGCCCGAGTATTTTTCGGGGTCTATGCCGTTTGCCTGGAGTACGTTGGGGTCAACCATGCCGCAGCCCATGATTTCGAGCCAGCCGGTACCCTTGCACACCGGGCAGCCCTTGCCCCCGCAGAGGTTGCACGATACGTCGACCTCGGCCGAAGGTTCGGTAAAGGGGAAATACGACGGGCGCATGCGGATGACGGCCTGCTCGCCGAAGACCTCCTTGGCGAAGTAGAGCAGCGACTGTTTCATGTCGGCGAAGGAGACCCCTTCGTCGATATAGAGTCCCTCTATCTGGTGGAAAATGCAGTGCGCACGGTAGGAGATGGCTTCGTTGCGGAAGACCCTGCCGGGGCATACTACCCGGATAGGCGGTTTCTGCGTCTCCATGGTGCGTACCTGAATGGAGCTGGTGTGGGTACGGAGCAGGATGTCGGGGTCTTTTTCGATGAAGAACGTATCCTGCATGTCGCGTGCCGGATGTTCCGGCGGGAAGTTCAGGGCCGAGAATACGTGCCAGTCGTCCTCTATCTCCGGGCCTTCGGCTATGACATAACCGAGCCGTTCGAATATACCGCATATCTCGTTCCTTACCAGCGATATGGGGTGCCGGCTGCCGAGCGGCTGCGCGGTGCCGGGGCGCGTCATGTCGTCCAGCGTGGCCGAGGGAGTCCCGGCTGCATGCGCTTCGAGTTCGCTTTTCAGTTCGTTGATGCGTTCCTGTGCGCGGTTCTTGAGTCCGTTGAGGCGCTGGCCCAGTTCGCGTTTCAGTTCCGGGGCGACGGTTTTGAATTCGTCCATCAGTTCGTTGAGCTCACCCTTGCGGCCCAATACCTTGATTCTGAACTCTTCCAGCTCCGCAGCGGTACCGGGGTGGAACTCCTCTACCCTTTTCAGCAGTCGTTCTATCCTGTCGGTCATATCCTTCGTATTGTTTCGGTTCTCCTGAATGATACATTACAATAACTTACAAAGTTAAGGATTTTTGCGGTTACTTTACAAGCCGTTGCCGGATAACGGCGTTAAAAGTCGTCCGGTACCGGGAAAGTTTTTTCATGCCGCGTAAATTGTATATCTTTCGTCTCCGTATTGCATTGCATTCCGGATAAAGATATTTCGAGATATGGCTGAATTCATCGTGCAGGGCGGAAACCGCCTGAAGGGAGAGATAGTACCGCAGGGGGCCAAGAACGAAGCCCTCCAGATAATTTGTGCCACGCTCCTTACCCCCGAACGGGTGACGCTGCACAACGTTCCGGAGATAGTGGATATTCTGCAGCTCATGGATATGCTACGTGCCATGGGGGTCGAGGTGGAGAAGACGGGGCCGCAGAGCTACGCGTTCCGTGCCCGCGACATCGACCTCGATTATATCCGTTCGGAGGATTACCGCCGTCGAGGCGCCCGGTTGCGCGGTTCGGTCATGGTCATTGGGCCCCTGCTGGCCCGTTTCGGCATCGCCTATCTGCCCAAACCGGGCGGCGACAAGATAGGGCGCCGGAGGCTGGATACCCACCTGATAGGGTTTCAGAAACTCGGTGCGAAGTTCGATTACGATTTCGACAACAACTATTTCGCCCTCCGCTCGGACGGTCTGCGCGGAACCTACATGCTGTTGGACGAGGCTTCGGTGACGGGTACCGCCAACATCGTCATGGCTGCCGTGCTGGCACGGGGGGAGACGACCATCTACAATGCGGCCTGCGAACCCTACATTCAGCAGCTGTGCCGGATGCTCGTTCGCATGGGAGCCGACATCCGCGGTATCGGTTCCAACCTGCTGACCATCCGCGGTGTGGAACGTCTCGGAGGAACGGAGCACACCATGCTGCCGGACATGATAGAAATAGGCAGCTTCATCGGAATGGCGGCCATGACGCAGTCGGAGATAACGATTAAGGAGGTCTCTTTCGGCGACCTGGGCATCATTCCCGCACAGTTCGCCCGCATGGGAATCCATTTCGAGCAGCGCGGAGACGATATCTATATTCCCAGTCAGGAGCACTACGAGATAGAAACGTTCCTCGACGGTTCGATAATGACCATTGCCGATGCACCCTGGCCGGGACTGACGCCCGACCTGCTTTCGGTCTTCCTCGTGGTGGCGACGCAGGCGAAGGGTTCTGTGCTCATCCACCAGAAGATGTTTGAAAGCCGCCTCTTTTTCGTGGACAAACTGATAGACATGGGGGCGCAGATAATCCTCTGCGACCCGCACCGGGCCACGGTCATCGGGCACAACCACGAACGCCGCCTGCGCGGTACGATGATGACTTCGCCCGACATCCGTGCCGGGGTAGCGCTCCTTATCGCCGCCCTGAGTGCGGAGGGGCGCAGCGTCATCCAGAATGTGGAGCAGATTGACCGCGGTTATCAGAACATCGATGCGCGCCTCAACGCGCTCGGCGCCAATATCGTTCGGGCCGAATAGCCCGTTGACCGGCCGGCCGGAATGCGGCTGCGGGATACCGTGCATCGGAGGGAAGTATTCCCTGCCGTGTACGGTTTTTCGTATGCCTGCCATGGAGAGAAGCGGCAGGTGTTGGTCGTTTCTGCAAAAAATTTTCGTTTCCGTGCAACAAAACGGAACCTTCAGGCATCATATATATGAAAGCCGCTCCGGCAGGGGAGGCCGGATTTATCGACAAGGATGTTTCCGGAGACTCTGCGGGGCGGGCGACGGGCAAAGAGATTCCCGGGAGAACCGCTGTGGTCCGATGGCCTGAATCAGCCGTTGTCCCTTTCCCAAATATCCAACTCGCCGATTTCGGCCAGATGAAAAATCCGTGCCAGTTCCCCTATTACCGGCGAAACGAGCTCAATCACATCGGAGATTGAGCTCTCTTTTGTCTTGTCCCCCTTCATGCGGTAGAGCATGGCGGCGTAGAGCGTCCGGAAAGCGAGTTCCGTATCGGATATCTCCTGCCGTCCGATGAGCTGCCGCAGACGCGGCAGTTCGGGCTGCAGACGGGCATACAGTTCGCGGTAATGCTCTCCGGCTGGAGCCTGGAGCAGCTGTTCGTGCAGATTGTTCAGGTCGCCTATGAGATGCAGGGTGTGGTCGAGATGGCCCGTCTTTTCCTTTCCCTCTTCGCGTAGCAGCGACCCCACGTCCATGTACCACATGAGCAGGTTGTTCTGTCTCTCCTCATCCCCGGGTATCTGTGGGGCCACCAGTTGCGACCAGATGGCTTCGGGACTGAACCGGAGCGCCCGGAGCAGGTCCTCCAACTGCCACAGGTAGAGGATATATTCCGCGATATTCTCCTTTCGTTTCGCTTGTGCTATGTACATTTTCCTTGTTTGAACGGTTTATGTCCTCCGGGCATCCGTTTCCGGAAGGCGGTTTCCGGGCCGCTCTCTTTCCGGCTGTTCAGAGCGGTACCGAGAAGCCGCATGTTACGAATACTTTCTTGTCGCGCGGTTTGTAGACGCCTACCGTAAGCGTGCAGGTCGATTCCGCCGGCATGCGGAACGGGGCGATGTCGAGGCTGACGGCTCCCCCGAACGTATAAATGTGGCGCGGTACGCCGCGTTTTTGCAGACCGTTGCCCGCGGTTCCCGTGAGGTCGATGAAATATTCCGGTTCCAGATAGCGTGCGTATTGGAACGACAGGTCGAGCGAGATGCGTTTCAGGAAAAAGACGCCGCTCACTCCCCAGTCCGGATAGGCTACGGGGAAGAGGTAGTCGGCCGAGGCGGCGAAGTAGCTCGTCGTGGCTATCTGGTCATATCCGCGGGGCTGGAAATCGATGACGTTTATCATGGGGAAGACGTCGGTAGTCCGCTGGTAGGCTGCGGCGAGCGTCAGGCCGTGGTGAAGGAAGAGACCGGGGGTGTAGACGCGTCCGTACACGCTCCATGCGGTGGCGAACAGCTTGCTGAACGGATTGCTGACCGTGCTGGCACGGAGCGTATAACCCCAGCGCGGCTGCAGGTCGAGGCGGGCCTTGCGGACGTATTCGTTGTACTGTACGGAGGCGAGTACGAGCGATGCCCGGTTCGACTGCCCTTCGGGGGTGATGATTTCCGTATTGTCGAGGTTGAATTGCAGCGTCGGCACCAGCGAGCGTATCCGGTAGCCCGACGAGAGCAGCAGCGGCAAGTAGGCCCTGACCGAGAGGTCGAAGCTGTTGCCCTTGTAGTAGCTCGTATAGAAGGGACTGCTGGCCGTATTGATGGTTTGGTGGGGATGGTCGCTCCACAGGGCCGTCACTTCGATTTTGGGTGCCCAGCCGTAGTAGGCGAACCGTCCCCTGACCGTGGAGTGGCCGTCGAGCGTATAGCCGTATCCGAGGCTCGCTTCCGTCGTACCGAGCAGGTTCTGTGAGATGAGCGTCGCGCCGAACTGGGCATCCAGCGTGGAGTTCTCCATCAGCCGGTCGGGCGAGTAGTAGAGCGGCGCCCAACTGTGCAGGTTGAAGAGGTGTCCCGCTTTGGAGTAGCGTTCGGCCGGATGTTTCTCCATCGAGGCATTCAGCTCTTCCTCCGTGAAGACCACGTCGTCCACGACCGGAACGTCCCACGGTTTCAGGGGGGCATTCACCACGTTCCGGGGAACGGGCGTCCATTCCACCTCCTCCCAGTACTCCACCTCTTGCAGGGCCGTTTTGTAGCCGTCCCTTTCGTAGGTCGTGAGTGCCACGAATTCGCCGCCCGGCGAAGGAGAGGGGGCGAAAGAACCGTAACGCGATTCGGAGATGCGGTACTGCCGCCCGGTGGAGAGGTCTATTGTGTGGGCTTCGTCCTTGCCGGAGTAGATGGAGTTGAAGTAGAGCATTCCGTCGCCGGCGCTCAGGTTATTGACCGTTACGTAAGCGGGGGAGGTGACGGGGAACCGCCGTCCTTTCAGGCCGGAAAAGTCGACTCCTCCGATGGACATGCCGTCATCGGAGAGTGCGATGTAGTAGAAACACTGCGTCAGGTCGTCCCATGCCAGGCCGTGCAGCGATACCGACTCGTCGAAGTGGGTACGCAGCGTACCGCGCTCGCGGGAGTGCAGTTCAACGGAGTAGTGGCCGTCGTAGTGGTAACGGACGAAGGCCAGGTCGCCGTCATCGGTCAGTACCGGATAGAGGACGCCGTCGCCGAACGAAGCCTCCTGTCGGTAGCGGTCGTCCCCGTACTGCATGACGCAGAGACGCGAATCGACTTTCTGTTCCCATACGGTGCTCTGCCGGTATTCCGTCCATACTACGGTGCCGTTGCGGAAGACGGGACGCGTGCTGACCGGCCCCGTGTAGCATACGGTGCGTTCCTGTCCTGAGTGCAGGTCTATTTCCACGAACCGCGATGCCCGGTCGTAATCCTCTTTCAGGACGAGCAGCGTGGAGTCGTTGACGTAGAGGGGATGGGAGTAGGTGGTGTAGATTTTCACCGGCGGCGATACCACGCGCGGACTGTTGCCCGTGTCGGGCAGCGAGTCCCACAGTTCGTTGAGGGAGGAAAAGGTCTCCCGGAAGAGCTGCCGCGTGGAGGTGCCGTAATATTTGTTCAGCGCGAGCTGCGTGGTGAAGATGAGTATCGGGTAGTCGGAGGTGTAGCGCGTGATGCTCGCTCCGATGTATTCGTCGTATCGCCTGTCGGCATAGGAAACGAGTTGGAATCCGAGTTCGTAATGGCTCGGTACGTAATCCTTGTAGGAACCGCAGAACCATTTGTCGGGATTCCGGCTGCGCAGTATTTCGTCGCCCAGCGCACGGTAGTGCATGGTGAATGACGGCTGCAGCCCTCTCCCGAAGGAGGACATCTGCGTTTCGGCCATCACCGCATCGCCTTCGATGAACCAGAAAGGCAGGAGTCCCGTGGCGAGCAGCGGTGCCTGCTGTCCGAACAGATAGCCGAAGACCTTCACCGTCGAACGGTTGACGTTGCCGAACTGAACCATGTGGCGGTACTCGTGCGTGGCGAGCTGTTTGAGCCATGGTTCGGAGTAGGTGTCTATGGCGGGTATCCCTCCCATCTCTATCCGCCGGGGGGCCATCATGGCGAGACCGTTGGAGAAGAAGTTCTCCGTGGTCATCATGACGGGTGTTTTGAGCGGAGGCAGGGGATATCCGTAGCTGATGCGGCTCCGGACGGTGTCCATGTAGAAGAGCGTGCGGTGGGCCTGTTTCCCGAATCCGTCCGGAAAGACCACCTGCAGCGAATCGTTGCCGATGGATTTCCACCGCAGCGAAGCGGGCGACTGCCCCGTGTTGTAGTATTGGGCCCGTGCCTGCGGGACGGCTGCCAGCAGCCAGAGGGCGGTGAGCAGTATGGCGGTTTTTTTCATTGTCCCCCTGCTTTTTTTGCCTTGTATCCCGCTTTGGTGAGTATCTCCGTCACACGGTCGCGGAAATCGCCCTGTATGATGATTTCGCCCTCTTTGGCCGAACCGCCCACCCCGCACCTGTTTTTCAGCATGCTCGCCAGAGCCCGGAGGTCTTCCTCGCTTCCCCGGAAGCCGCGTACCAGCGTCACCTGTTTGCCGGCCCGCGATTTTCGGTCGAGCCATACGCGCAGTTCCTGCTGCTGCGGCGGAAGCGTCGGAATGTTTTCCGGCGCTTCGGTTTCGTATTCGAAGTCCGGATTCGTGGAGTAGACCACGTTCAGCCTCGATTTCCAGTCGTTGTCTGCCATCGCTTGTCTGTTTAGTGCAAATATAGGAAAATATATTCGACGAAACCCGAAAGGAGGTAAGACGGTAGTCCGATATCCGTACAGAAGGTGTCGTGCCGGAACGGCTTGCGCAAGGATGTCGATATATATGATTAAATATTTGTATTGTTGGTAATTATTTCGTATGTTTGAAATAACTACACTGTTGCCTTGTGTTTGTTTGAATTTATTAACCAATCGGATGTTATGAAAAATGTTTCTGCACACTCCCTCACCGTCTTGAAGCCAGAGGGCGAAATCTTCTGTGACGGCGTTTGAACAAGCCGCAGTTAATGCTGCTTCAATAATCTTTAACCTATTAAAATTTTATTATGAAACTAAGATTACTTTCTTTGTTATGTGTACCGCTGTTGTTTGCAGGCTGTGAATCTCCGGACGGGGTAGCCCATTATCGTTATGGCAACCTGACGGACAGAATCATTCAGGTGGAAGCGCCAGATGCAGATGATTATTGGAATCCGTGCACGTTCGAGCTTGCTCCGGGGGAGGAATATGAACTCACGTACACGCACCCTCGAAGTATAATACTTTCTCCGTTTAATCATAGTGAGTATGTCAAAATTTCCGACGGAGAACGGGAAGTCACTTTTGTTTCCCGTCCGGACCAAGAAGGGCAAAAGACTTATTTATATGATATGGACTCGTATCAGGTAGTCAAATCGAAGAAATGCGAAATCTGGTTCCGTTACGATTTTACGGAAGCCGATTTCCGGGACGGCGTTCCGGTAAGTAATGATTAATGTAATTGCGTGAACTTGAGTTGATTAAAAATATTTTTATTATGAAACTAAGATTACTTTCTTTATTATGTGTGCCGCTGCTGTTTACCGGCTGCAATGGGGTATACACTTATCATTATGTTTATCATAATGGCACGGATAAGCCTATCGAAGTGATGGCATATTATGTTTCTGATAATCAAGATGCCGTGGAAATGCAATGTCATTTTGTCCTTGTCCCGGACGGCGAGTACACGATTACAGGCAGTGGCGTTCCTCGTGACCCTTTTTTCCCTTTTGAGAGAGCTCGTTATGTCCAATTGTCGAATGACGAACAGGCGGTCGTTTTTGCAACGGCCGGTGATGTCAACGGTGTACGATACAACATCTTCAGATTGGACTGTTATGAAGAGCGGTCCCGAATGCATACCGTGTGGCTTACTTATACTTTTACGGAAGCCGATTTCCGGGACGGCGTTCCGGTAACGGAAGAGTCGGATACTGATTATTAATCTAAAACTACTATCATGAAAATTAAAATTCTTTTCTGTTTTTGCCTTGTACTATTGTTTACGGGCTGTCATGAGATGTACACTGTTCACTATGTTTATCGCAATGGCACGGATAAGTCTCTCGAGGTGGTGGCATATGATATCACTGATAATGCTCAAGGCTCTGCGGTGGAAATACAGTATCGCTTTTCCCTTGTTCCGGACGGCGAGTACTCGATTACAGTTCATGTTCCCGGGAATAGCAATTTTTTTCCTTTTTGGACAGTCGATTATGTCCAATTGTCGAATGACGAGCAGGCGGTTGTTTTTGCAAAGGCTGGTGATATCGATGGTGTAAAATACAGCATCTTCAGGCCTGACTGTTATAAAGAGCGGTCCAGAAAGCGTACATTATGGCGTACCTATATTTTTACGGAAGCCGATTTCCGGGACGGTGTTCCGGTAACGGAAGAGTCGGATACTGATTATTAATCTAAAACTTAATTATTATGAAGAGACACATTGGACTGCTGCTGTTGGCAGCGTTGTCGGTCGTATCCTGCAATAAGGAGGGAGAGATTTTTTACAGGGAAGGGGAGCAGAAAACGGAGGAGGCAACGGTGACCCGTGCATTGCAAAATGCCAGCGACCCTTTCGCCATCGATGCCATGCAGCAAGCGCTGGACCTCGTGGCGGCCGATGACCCGTCGGTGCCGCGCATTACCCTGCAGCCGACCGGTTATTACGTGAAGTTCAATCCGCAGGACAGCGTGCAGATGGCGACGCTCGACGGGCTCGGTATCGAATTGTTCAGCCATCCCCTCGACAACGGGATTTATCCCGAAACCGAACCCGAAGAGGTGACGGAGGACACCCCCATCGTGTATGAACCCCTTTATGCCGTCGTTCCTGCCGGTTTCGTGTTTCCGGAAGAGGTGGATTACGAACTTATTCACGGCGTATTCATCCAGAACAAACGAGGTCCTGCATCGGATGAGGGCCAGCTACCTGCCGGGGTGTATGCCAGCGTATTGGATGCGTCGCTTCGGCTGACGGGCAACGTTTCTTCGGCGAGGAGCACCGTACAGCCGTTCCAGCCTTCGGCGAGGCTCAGGTTTGAAATTACGGATAAATCTGGTTATGGTATTAACAATGATACCCTCCCGCTGGTCGGAGCGAAGGTGCTGGCATTCTACTATACCGATGTTTCGTGGGGCGTTACCGATGACAACGGCGAGACGGGACCGATATGCACTACCAATACGCCGGTGCGCTACGAGGTGCATTGGGGCGACGACCGTTGGAATGTGTACATAGCCAATAAGAACAAGAAAAGGATAAGCATTCTGGACGGCACCCATACGGGGCCGGTGGATGTCGTTTTCGCCGACGGAACCTGGGAGGGGGTGATGTCCGGCATGCACACGGCCCTTTACTCCTATTTCTACCGGGACTATCCGCTGACGCGCTACCTGATAAAAGGCGATTATACCCTCGATATAGCGACGATGACGAAAGGCGGAAGGAGCAGCGCCGCTCCCGTACGGCCGTTACGTGAAATATACTTTTACGGAAAATCATTACTGTCCCGTTAAAAATGGAAATTGGTCTTTGAAATAATTGAAATATAGT
>ERZ827440.1597-NODE-1597-length-24012-cov-3.618608_pt1 | contig 24012 bp, 10 predicted proteins | sample MGYA00519774_ERZ827440 | MGnify/ENA primary metagenome ERZ827440 (study PRJEB31778, sample SAMEA3449302) | human gut metagenome | biome: human gut; feature: human-associated habitat; material: faeces | place: United Kingdom | collected 2010/2012 ... | reverse complement strand
CAATACCGTACCGAAGATGGCGAATACGTCATGTTCGGAGGTGTAAACGGATTCATAACCATCCGAGAAAACGCCAAGAGCAAACCAAGCATCCACATGCCCGACATCCAGTTTGACAGGCTCTCAGTCCTCGGCGTGGACTATGCCCCCGAAGAGTTTTTTGGTGGGGGGGGGAATTTCGCACTTCGGGATTGCTGGAGCTGAACCACGACCAGAATGTTTTCTCGATCTCGTTCAGGGCGATCGACTATCTTAACGGCAATAACCAGCAATATTACTATAAATTAGAAGGAGGCAACGACCAGTGGATCAACAACGGGAGTTCGAATACGGTTTCGTTCGCCAACATCAGTCCCGGTACCTATACACTGCTAGTCAAATACTACAATTGTGCCACAAACCGCGAGAGCCGCACGGCAACTCTACAGATAAGGATCAGACCGCCATGGTATTTCTCGAACGGAGCCAAAAGCCTATATTTCATCTTCATTCTGAGCTGTATCGGACTTTTCATTCACTATTTGATGAAGCGAAGCCAGCGACATCACGATGCAATCATGCAGCAACTGGAACAGCAGCACAAGGAGGAAGTCTACGAATCTAAACTCAATTTCTTCACCAATATCGCGCATGAATTCTGTACGCCGCTCTCACTGATATATGCCCCCGTCAATCGGATACTCAGGATAAAGCATCTCGACCAGCCGACCCTACGCTACGCTGGACTGATAAAAAACAATGCCGAACGCCTGAACTCACTCATTACGGATTTGCTCGAATTCCGGCGGGTAGAAACGGGACACAAGACGCCGAAAATCACCGCTGTCGACATCTCTGGAATTGCCCAAAGCATCCTCGAAGCATTCTCGGAAATGGCAGTAGGCCTTAATATCAGGCTCGAAGCAAATATTCCAGCAAAGGTATGCCGGAACTCGGACAGCAGTTTCATCGTCACGATCCTGAACAACTCCCTGGCCGTCGCCATAAAATATACCGAACACGGCGGCATCGTAAAACTCTGCATCGACACGACGAACGAACTGCTGAACATCACAATCTCCTATACCGGCAGGAAAATCAGCGAAGGCAACCTGCCCCACTTGCCGGATCGCTACCGCATGCTCGACAACCTCGAGCATAATCCTGACGCGGAGTTGAATTCGAGAGATCAGCTCGCACTTGCCATATCGTATAGCCTGATTCATATCCTCGGAGGGGATGTGCAGATAGACACTTCCGACAAATGGACACATTTCCGTGTTACCCTGCCTGCATCGGAGGCGACAGCAAATTCCACCCCCGCCAATCACAGTGAGAAGGAACAACTCATACCAAAAGCCGATACACAGGCAACTCCCATCCGTCTTCCGAGCACTCCCTTCGACGACTCAAAGCTCACCATGGTGGTCATCGACAATGAACACGAGCTCCTGTGGTTCATGACCGATCTTTTTTCCGACAAATTCAACGTCATATGCTTCGATTGTATCCCAGAAACCGACTCGGTATTCTGCGATAACATTCCAGACATTATCCTATGCAACTACATGATGTCAAATTTCAACACACTGGATTTCACTAGGCGCATCAAGTCGAATCCTGATCGGTCGCACATCCCATTGATCATGATTTCCGCTAAACACGAGATCGAAGATCAGATAGCAGCCCTCAATGCAGGCGCCGAACTATACGTCACCATGCCCTTCAACGTCGATTTTCTCCGCACTTCGGTCGAAAAGCTACTCAAACGTAAAGAAGCACTCAAAGCGTATTTCGCCTCCAAGATCAGTGCCTTCGAACTTGTAGACGGCAAGCTGATCCACAAGTCACACCGTAAACTGTACAAAGAAATCGTCGACATTATCAACAAGAATATCGAAAACGACAAACTGTCGGCTGAATTCATTGCCACCCAGATGAACATGGGCGTGCGCAAACTCTACCGACAGGTCGAAGAGATCAAGGGTATCGGCATCAGCAGCCTGATCCGCGAATGCCGGCTTGTGGTGGCGTGCGATCTATTGATCAAATCGCGGCTCACGATCGACGAGGTCGTCTTTAAATCCGGCTTCTCCAACCGGGTCAGTTTCTACAAGGCATTCGCAAAAAAGTACAACTGCACTCCCAAGGAATACCGCGACCGGAACAGCATTGGATGACATACTACAACACTCCCTGCATGAAAAAAAGTCTCGTTCGATATAAAGCTCTTCATGTGGCAGCCTTCCGAACATGCCTCATTTCACGGAAATAACATCAACACAGATTCCAAGCACGACTTCACCTTGTAAACAATTGTGTCAAAGTAGTAAACATCAGTGCATTCTCCGATCCTTTTTACCGACAGTAATAATTATTGAATTTTACTCTGCATATATTTGACAAAGCAATTCCTTGGCTCTGAAACAGAATTCTGCCCCTTCCCAACCGACTACCGAAAATCTTAAACCTATATGATGAAAAAAATTCTTCCCGTTGTATTATTACTGTTCATATGTATAGACGCCTTTTCACAGGATAGAGTTCGGGCCTATTTAGTCTCGAACGCCCATTTTGATTCCCAGTGGAACTGGGATGTGCAGCGTTCGATCCGTGAGTACATCCCGAAGACGCTGGATCAGAACCTGTTCCTCTTGGGCACCTACCCGGATTATGTATTCAATTTCGAAGGGGGCATCAAGTACCAGTGGATGAAGGAGTACTACCCCCACCAGTACGAGTTGATCAAGCGTTACATCCGCGAGGGGCGCTGGCATGTCACGGGCAGCACGTGGGACGCGACGGATCCGAACATCCCGTCTGCGGAGTCCTTCACGCGCAATATCCTGTACGGGCAGCACTTCTACCGCCGGGAATTCGGGGTCGAAGGCACGGACATCTTCCTTCCGGACTGCTTCGGTTTCGGGTGGACGCTTCCGACGATCGCGGCCCACAGCGGTCTTATCGGTTTCTCGACTCAGAAACTCATGTGGCGGCACCGCCCGTTCCACGGTACGAGCAAGATTCCGTTCGAGATCGGCTTGTGGCAGGGCGTTGACGGCTCCCGTATCATGGCCGTGATGGACGCGCACAACTATACGACCAAGTGGCGTTACGAAGACCTCAGTCACAGCAAGTACCTGCAGGACATCGCCCAGAGCAACCCTCTGAATGCCGTTTACCATTACTATGGTACGGGGGACACGGGCGGCGCCCCGACCATCGAGTCGGTTCGGGCTTTGGAACTGGGACTGCAGGGCAACGGGCCGGTGGAGATCATCAGCGCCACGAGCGACCGCCTCTACAAGGACTATCTTCCCTATTCCTCCCACCCGGAGCTTCCGGTGTGGAACGGGGAGTTGCTGATGGACGTGCATGCCACGGGTTGCTATACCTCGCAGGCCGCGATGAAGCTCTACAACCGCCGTAACGAGCAGCTTGCGGACGCTGCCGAGCGCAGCGCCGTTGCCGCCGACTGGCTCGGGGCCGTGCCCTACCCGCGCGAGGTTCTCACCGAGGCCTGGAAACGCTTTATCTGGCACCAGTTTCACGACGACCTTACGGGTACGAGCCTCCCCCGTGCCTACGAGTTCTCGTGGAACGACGAGCTGATCTCGCTCAAACAGTTCGGGGACGTACTCACGACCTCGGTTGGCGCGGTTTCGCGGGGTCTGGATACCGATGTCAAAGGGCTCCCCGTGGTGCTCTACAACGCTGCGGGGTTCGAGGTCTCGGACGTGGTGGAGGTTACGCTTCCGCTCGAAGGCAGCAAGTTCACGGTCTACGACGACAAGGGCGTCCGGGTTCCCTCGCAGGTGCTGGGCACGCAGCAGGGGCAGACGCGGCTGCTGGTCGAGGCCACCGTCCCGGCTGCGGGGTATGCCGTCTACGACATCCGCAAGGGCGGGCAGCCGAAGGCCCCGGCGATAAAGGCCGGCGCATGGGGGCTGGAGAACAGCGTCTATAAACTTACGCTGGACGCCAACGGCGACATCTCGTCGATCGTCGACAAGCGTCATGGTCGCGAGCTGGTGGCCGCCGGCAAGTCCATCCGCCTTGCGTTCTTCCCGCAGAACGAGTCTTACAGCTGGCCGGCCTGGGAGATCCTCAAGAAGACCGTGGACGCATCGCCGCAGGCCATCACGGGCGAGGTGAAGGTCTCCGTGGCCGAAGAGGGGCCCCTGCGCGCCTCGGTATGCGTGGAACGCACGCTGGGGGATTCCCGCTTCCGGCAGTGGATCACGCTGCGCGAAGGCGCCCAGGCCGACAGGATCGACCTTGTGAACGACATCGACTGGCAGTCGTCCAATGCGCTGCTGAAGGCCGAGTTCCCGCTTTCGGTCTCGAACCCCGAGGCGGTCTATGACCTTGGCGTGGGCTCCGTGGCGCGGGGCAACAACACCGCGACCGCCTACGAGGTCTATGCGCAGCAGTGGGCCGACCTCACCGACGCGGACGGCAGCTACGGGGTCTCGGTGCTCAACGACAGCAAGTACGGCTGGGACAAACCCGCGGACAACACGCTGCGCCTTACGCTGCTGCATACGCCTGCGACCAAGGGCGGCTACGCCTACCAGAACAAGCAGGACTTCGGACACCATACGTTCACCTACTCGATCGTAGGGCACGCGGGCGATTACCGCGCGGGAGGTGCCGTGCGCAAGGCCGAGGTGCTCAACCAGCCGCTTCGGGCATTCGTCGCGCCCCGCCATGGCGGGGTGCTGGGCCGCAGCTTCTCACTGGCCTCCTCGCAAAACCCCAATGTGGCGCTGCGGGCGCTCAAACAGGCCGAGGATTCGGACGAATATGTGGTTCGTTTCTACGAGACCTCGGGTCTCGGGTCGCAGCAGGCCGTGGTGGGCTTCGCGGCGCAGATCGTCGACGCCCGGGAGCTCAACGGCGTGGAGGATGTCGTGGGCGACGCGGAGTTCAGCGGCCGCGAGCTGCGCTTCGAGGTCGGGCCCTTCGGCATGAAGACTTTCCGCGTGAAACTCGCCAAGCCCGCCCGGGCGCTCACGCCCGCCGCGGAGGCGGCGGTGGAGCTGCCTTACAACGTCAAAACGGCCTCTTACAACCCGTTCCGCTCGGACGCCAACTTCGACGGCAAGGGCTGCTCCTACGCCGCCGAGCTGCTGCCGTCCCGCATCGTGTACGGGGGTGTCGGCTTCGAGATGGGGGATCCCGCCGCGGAGAACGGCGTCAAATGCCGCCGCGACACCATCGACCTGCCCCGCGGGCGCTACGGCAAGCTCTACCTGCTGGCCGCCTCGACCATGTACGACACGCAGGCCGTATTCACCGTCGACGGAAAGGAGCACACGGCACTGGTACCCTATTATGGCGGCTTCATCGGACAGTGGGGCCATACGGGGCATACCGAGCCCTACCTCAAGGATGCGCAGGTGGCCTTCGTGGGCACGCACAAGCATGATATGATCCGCAACGAGGACAGGCCCTACGAATTCACCTACATGTTCCGCATCGGCCTCGACATCCCCGAGGGGGCACGGCAGCTGGTACTGCCCGACGACCCGCGCATCGTGGTGTTCGCGGCGACGGTGGCCGAAGACCCCGCCGGAGGTATCGGTGCGGCCTGCGACCTGCTGCGCGTGCAGCTGCCCGTGAAAGGCGCCGACGCCTCGCAGGCCGGGCGGCGAAACCTGCTCTACGGCAAACCCGTCGTGGAAAGGTCGGGGGAGGTCAACGCCTCCGAGAGGGCCGAGTGCGCCACCGACGAGGACGTATCCACCAAGTGGTGCGATTACAGCGATGCCAAACCCAAGCTGCTGGGGGTGGATCTCGGACGGGAGACCACGATCCGGGGTTGGTATGTCATGCACGCTGCGCTCGAAGCCCTGGACTACATCACAAAGGAGTACTCCCTGCAGGTGCGCCGGAGCCCCGGCGAAGAGTGGAAAACGGTGGACACGGTCTACGACAACACGGCCCTCGAAACCGACAGGGTTCTTCCGCAGCCCGTAACAGCCCGATACGTGAGGCTCGTGGTCTCAAAACCTGACCAAAGCGAAGGAAATACCGCCAGAATCTATGAATTCGAGGTGTATTGAGAATCAAAACAAAACTACACTAGAAAGTTGATCAAAAAACAAGTTCCGGGAACTTACCTGCCCGGCACCTCGACCTTCTGGCCGGAAAAACTTGAGTCACCTAATTATAAACCTTTTACTAACCACCAAATCAAAATGCCTATGTTCAAGAGATCTACCCAAAAGAGTGGGAGAACCGCTCTTTCCAGGTCTTTGCATTCCCTGATTGCACTGGGACTTGCCAGTACAATGGGAATATCGGAAGCTTTTGCAAATGAAACCAACAAACAGTCTGCAGGCACTGCTACAGCTGTCCGAACTGACATCCAAAACAAGAAAATGGTCAAAATCAGCGGTAACGTCATGTCGTCGGACAACCAGCCCCTGGTCGGTGTAACCGTCATCGTGGAAGGCACTGTCTTGGGCACCACCACAGGGCTCGACGGGGATTATACATTGAGTGTCCCTGCCGGGAGCGTCGTAACCTTCTCACTATTGGGCTACGAAACAAAAAAGTTCTCAGCCGATGCCCCAGCCCAACTGCGGTTCGTCACCCTCTATGAAGCAGCGACCAACATCGACGATGTAGTAGTAGTCGGATTCGGCACCCAAAAGAAAGAAAGTCTCGTGAGTTCCATCACCACCATCAGCCCTAAAGAACTGAAAGGCCCCACCAGCAATCTCACCACCATGCTCGCCGGCCGCATCCCGGGCATGATCTCCTACCAGCGCAGCGGCGAACCCGGCCAGGACAACGCACAGTTCTTCATCCGCGGTATCGGTTCATTCGGCACCGGTAAGGTCGACCCATTGATCCTGATTGACGGCATCGAATCGTCATCGACCGACTTGGCACGCCTGCAACCCGACGATATCGCCACATTCTCAATCCTCAAGGATGCCACCGCCGCCGCCGTATACGGAGCCCGCGGTGCCAATGGGGTAGTCCTCGTCAACACGAAGAGCGGCGAGGAGGGAGCTACGCGCTTCACCTTCCGCGCCGAAAACTCCATCTCGTCCAACACCCGCAATTTCAGGCTTGCAGATAACATCACCTACATGGAACTGGCCAACGAGGCTGCGTTCACCCGCAACCCCCTTTCGCCGCTGACCTATTCACTGAGCAAGATCGAAAACACCCGCAAAGGAGCAAACCCGATTCTTTATCCCAACAACAACTGGATCAAACAAATGATCAAGGATTACACGATGAACCAGCGTTTTAATGCCAGTCTGGCAGGCGGCGGTAAAGTCGCCAGGTATTACATATCGGGCACCTTCAACATCGACAATGGTGTACTCAGAAACAACGATGCCAACAACTTCAACAACAATGTCAAACTGAAGAATTACTCCATCCGCAGTAATACCGACATCAACCTCACGAAATCGACCGTAGCAAAGGTGCGCGTATACGGCCAGTTCGATGACTACACAGGGCCAATCGGAGGAGGATCCCAGATCTTCAACTCAGCCCTCCTAGCCAACCCCGTGGCTTTTCCTGCCTACTACCCGTCGAGCTATTCGCCCAACACCTCGCACATCATGTTCGGTAGCGCGCTAGTTCCCAATTCCACAAATACCCTCTATGTCAACCCTTATGCACAAATGATTTCCGGCTACCAAACATACAGTAGTTCGACGATTATGGCGCAGCTTGAGTTGGAACAGGATTTCAGTTTCCTGACCGAGGGTCTCTCGGCGCGGGTTATGGGCTACACCCAACGTTACAGCTATTTCTCCTCCAGCCGCCAATACAACCCGTTTTACTATCAGGCAACCGCCACCGACGACGGTGTCCAATTAAGGTGCCTCAACCCGGGCGGCGACGGATCCATCGGAACCACTGGCACCGAATACCTAAACTATACTCCGGGAGAGAAAAAACTGAACACGGTTTTTTATGGGGAAGCTGCAATCAACTACAACCGCACCTTCGCTGAAAAACACGCGGTTGGGGGCATGCTCATCGGTACGATACGACACTCCGTCACGGGCGACGCAGCCACATTGGAGGCTTCGCTGCCCTCACGTAACCTAGGCCTTTCCGGGCGCTTCTCCTATGCGTACGATTCGAGATACTTCTTGGAATTCAACTTCGGATACAACGGTTCGGAGCGTTTCGCCCAGCATAACCGCTGGGGCTTCTTCCCTTCGGTCGGGGCCGGCTGGACAATCTCCAACGAACCATTTTTCGAATCTGCCAAAGACATAGTGAGAAACCTCAAGATCAGGGCTTCCTACGGCCTGGTCGGCAACGATCAGATCGGCGATGTGAACGACCGCTTTTTCTACATGTCAAACGTGAATCTCAACGATTCGAACCGGGGACATTCTTTCGGCGACAATTCTCCTTACACGACTAAACCAGGCGTATCGATCTCACGTTACGCAAACTACAAGATCGGCTGGGAAGAATCGCGCCAGCTGAACGTCGGCCTGGACGTAGGGCTCTGGGATCTGACTCTTATGGTGGACGTCTACCAGCAAAAACGCTCGAACATCCTGCTCACGCGCTCCTATGTCCCCAGCACGATGGGTCTGCAAACCAACGGTTCGGCAAACGTAGGTAAAGCCGAGACCAAGGGCATCGACATTTCGCTTGATTACGCCAAATTCTTCAGTAACGGCTTTTGGACACAGGTAAGGGGCACCTTTACCTTCGCCACGAGCAAGATAACGAGATACGATGAACCCGCCTATGCAGCCAACGAGTACTACCGAAGCGTCGTGGGGCAACGCATCGGTCAGCCCTATGGCTATATTGCCGAGCGCCTCTTCATCGACGATGACGAGGTGGCCAACTCGCCGCTGCAAACTTTCGGAGAATACGAGGCTGGCGATATCAAATACCGCGACATCAACGGCGACGGACAAATCACCGAAGCTGACAAAGTACCTATCGGACACCCCACCACACCCGAAATCAACTATGGATTCGGTGCGACCATGGGGTACAAGGGATTCGATTTCAGTTTCTATTTCCAGGGATCCGGTCGCTCTTCGATCTTCATCGACGCAGATGCCTGCGCACCCTTCATCGACCGGGGCAATGGTCTGCAGAGCGGCCTGCTGAAAGTTATCGCCAACGACCATTGGTCCGAAGATAATCGCAATTCCTATGCATTCTGGCCACGCTTGAGTGATAAAACGCGGGCCAACAATAACCAAACCTCTACCTGGTGGATGAGAAACGGAGCATTCCTCCGTCTCAAATCAATTGAAATTGGCTACAATCTGCCCGATAAGGTTGCCCTCAAGATCGGCCTGAAAGGCCTGCGCGTATATGCAAACTGTTCGAACCTGTTTTCGATCAGCCAGTTCAAACTTTGGGATCCCGAAATGGGCGGAAGTGGCCTTGGCTACCCAGTACAGAGAACTTACAATATCGGTTTGAACATTACCCTTTAAGAATAAGTTAACCGTATCAAGATCAATCCGAATATGAAACAAATATCGAATATAAAAATTATTTCCATCACGGTTCTACTAACTGTAGGATCGCTGTTCTCGTCCTGTAATTATCTGGACATTGTGCCCGACGACGTAGCCACGATAGACCACGCTTTCGCGAGCGAGATCGAAGCGGAAAAATACCTGTATACCTGCTACTCCTTCCTGCCCGACCTTGCAAATCTGGCGGCCAACCCGTCCCTCGTAGCGGGCGACGAGATATGGATGGCATATCCCCGTTTACAACCCCAGGCATACACATGGGATTACATCGCACGCAACATGCAAAATTCCAACGACCCCATAGCCAACTATTGGGACGGATCGATGGAGGGACAACCCTACTTCATGGCGATTCGCGAATGCAACACTTTCCTCGAAAACGTGTCGGACATGAGCAAGGTCAAAGACTTAACGCTGGACAAGCGCAGTCGCTGGCTGGCTGAGGTTAAATTCCTGAAAGCCTACTATCACTTCTTCTTGTTGCGCATGTATGGCCCCATTCCCATCGTCGACAAGAACCTCCCCATCTCGGCCACGGCCGAAGAAATGCAGATCAAGCGCCAACCCGTCGACGAGTGTGTGCAATACATATCGGATCTACTCGACGAATCCTATGCAGACCTGCCGACCTCCATCCGCGTGAAGGGTGAGTATGGGCGAATCGACAAGGCAATCAACCGCGCATTAAAGGCAAAGTTATTACTGATGGCCGCAAGCCCGTTGTTCAACGGCAACCCGGACTACGCCAACTTCAAGGACGAAGAAGGTAATCCCTATTTCAATCCTGTCGAAGACGCCACAAAATGGGAAAAAGCAGCTGAAGCGGCCAAACAGGCCATCGACGATGCTACCAACGCTAGCCACGACTTATTCTACTTCGACCAGTCAATGTCTGGGTTCGAACTCTCAGAAACAAGCCTTATTCAGATGAGCATCCGGCATGCGGTCTGCGAAAGGTGGAACAAGGAGATCGTCTGGGGACTGTCCGACAGCCGTGCGACCACCATGCAGAATTATTGCATGCCGCGCCTGACAAATGAAATGACACTGACCCTCTGCTATGCGGCATTGGCCCCTACCCTCAAGATCGCCCAACAGTTTTACACCAAGAACGGCGTGCCCATCGAGGAGGACAAGACACTCGATTTTTCAACTATCAACGAACTGCGGACAGCCACCGACGACGAGGTTTACAATTTTGATGTACGTTTTGAAACAGCCCGTCTGAATTTCGACCGGGAAAACCGTTTCTATGCCTGCATGGGTTTCGACGGCGGCAAATGGCTGATGTCCGACATCGCATCCCGAAACGACGCCGAGGCCTATGTGGTCAAGGCAAAAAAGAACCAGCTTGCGGCAGGCAATCCCCTGGGACTCCACTCTGAGTCGGGCTATTTCATCAAGAAACTGGTACATTGGGACTCTTCATTCACCAACACGAACAATGCCATCAAAGAGTACCCGTGGCCAGCGATCCGCCTGGCCGACGTATACCTGATGTACGCCGAGGCGCTGAACGAATGGCAGGGCCCCGTAGACGACGTACACGAATACGTCAACCGTGTCCGCAAACGCGCCGGTCTGGAGTCCGTAGCCTATTCCTGGACGAACTTCTCCAAGAACCCGGCCAAGCCGACCACCAAAGAAGGCATGCGTGAGATTATCCGCCGCGAGCGTCTCAACGAGCTATGTTTCGAGGGCAGCCGCCTGTGGGATCTCCGGCGATGGAAAACCGCAGCGACTGAATTGAACAATCCGATCACCGGCTGGGACATCAACCAGACGGAGGCGATCGACTACTATCAAGTTCGCACCCTTTTCCAGCAGAAATTCGTCATTCCCCGCGACTACCTCTGGCCAATCAAAGATTACCAGCTGACCGTCAACCCCGCCTTGCGCCAGAATCCAGGATGGTAAAAAACATCAAAATACGTTTTATCATGAAAAAGATCATAACATACTGCATCATATTCCTTCTTCCCGCCTTCTTATCTGCCTGCGCAGACGACAAGACTGGGCCGATGGAAAACAACACGACCCAGCCGGGCGAGGTGAGCAACGTGCTGGTTGAGAACATGGCCGGCAAGGTCGCTATATCCTACACCCTGCCCAAAGACCAGGATCTGCTTTATGTCAAGGCCGTCTACCAGCTCCATTCGGGAGCCACACGCGAGGTCAAAGCCTCATACTACACCGACCGGATGGTACTTGACGGATTCCGGGATGCCAAGGAGTATGAAATACAGCTCTACGCCGTCAACCGGAGCGAAGTCGCTTCAAACCCCGTAACGGTAAAAGTTTATCCTCTCGAAAACCCGATTTGGGGCGTACGCCGGTCGATGGAGATCTCAGGCGACTTCTCCGGGGTCAATATCCAGGCCAACAATCCCGACCGGTATGAGGTGTCCATCGAACTGATCATCCAGGACACCACTGGCAAGTGGCGCCAACTCGAAAGCATCCACTCCTCCGCGGCCAAGATCAACCGCACGCAGCGAGGGCTGGATACATTGCAATACAAAGTAGGAGCCACCGTTCGAGATCGCTTCTTGAACTATACCGACACCTTGTATACCGACATCGTGCCGCTTTACGAGCAACTGCTCGATAAATCAAAATTCTCGGAACGTACAATGCCTGGCGATGCCGCCATCCAGGATCCACAAAACCTGCTCAATGTCGGCAAGATATGGGACGGCGACGCCAGCTATACCGCTCCGTACCGTCTAGTAACGCAGGCCAGCGACTCCCCACAATGGATTACGTTCGACATGGGGCAGACCGCCCGGCTAAGCCGTCTGAAACTCTGGAACTACGGCGCCGATCCCAACGGAGTGCGGTGGTTCTACTATCAGGGCCACATGCGTTATTTCCAGGTGTGGGGCACCCTCGAGCCCAACCCCGACGGCAGTTGGGATAACTGGACGTTACTCGGCGATTTCGAAGTCGTAAAACCCTCGGGGCTACCTGCGGGCGAGGAGTCGAACGAAGACTTTGAGGCCGGGGTTGCAGGCTTCGATTTTAACTTCGACTACGGCCCCCAAGTCAGGTACATTCGGATAAAGAACCTCGAGAACTGGGAGGGCACCTACTGGTTCGAGATCAAAGAGATTTCCCTATACGGCGATCCGCGTTGATTAATTAACTGACAAAAACGACCAATTAAAATGAAAATACATCTGATATACAAGCTATTATTTCTATCCGCGTTTACCATTATGGTATCGGCGGGCTGCACGGATATGAACGAATATACCAAATTCCTGGAAGGCGGTGAGATCGAATACACGGGTAAAATAGACACTGTAGCTGTGTTGGCCGGTGACGGACGTGTTGCCGTGACGGGCAGGTTTGGTTCCGACCCCAAGGTAGTGAATTGCCGCATATACTGGAACCTGCGTGCCGACTGGGTCGAGGTACCGGTCGATTTGAGCCAGAGCAACCAGCTATATAAAATAATCGAACTGCCAGAGAACAGTTACAGTTTCGAGATCATGACCTACGACAAGCTGGGCAATAGCTCCATCCCGGTAACTGCGACGGGCTCTTCCTACGGCGATTCCTACAAATCGAGCCTCTCTAACCGGCTGATCAATTCGGCCAAGGAGGAGGAGGCCGACGACGGTACGGTCAACGCCGTCATCGAATGGCGGGCCATCGACACATCCCGGGGCGTCTATGCGTCAGAGGTAACTTACACCGATACCGATGGCATCAGCCATACCGTCAGCGTTCCTGTAACAGAAACCACCACCACGCTTCCTCGCTATAAAAGCGGTACGGATATTACCCACATATCCCTCTACAAACCCACCACAGATTGCCTAGACATCTTTTATTCGCCGAGCACTACTTATGTAGCCGTAGCCCCTGAAGCAGAGCTGAAGGAACTGGACAAAACGATGTTCTCCGTCCTGACGCTGCCCGGCGACGCCACACCGGCTGCCGGAGTTCTCGGCCTCGAAAAGATCTGGGACGGCATCACGCAGGAAGATTGGACGCAGCGTTTCGTCTCGAACGGCACCGACCCTGCAACACCACAGTGGGTAACCTTCGACACGGGACAAACGGTCAAACTGACCTCGCTCAAACTTTGGAATTACGGCGACGACGGCACGACGCCCGGCGTCCGATTACACTACGCCCCAATACACATGCAGCACTTCCAAATATGGGGTTCGCGCGAACCGAAGGCCGACGGTAGTTGGGACAGCTGGACGTTGCTTGGCGACTTTATAGTCACCAAGCCTTCGGGATCACCCGTTGGGGTCGAGACTGAGGAGGCTCGAGCCAAGGGAGTAGCTGGATTCGACTTCGAGTTCACAGGCGAACAGCCCAAGGTACGCTACATCCGGATCAAGAACCTCGGTAACTGGGACGGTCAGACCTACACGTTTGACATTGAGGAGATCTCACTGACCGGCTGGGTATATTAAACGGCCCTTTCTATTTCAATGCATTCGAGCCGGCGGGTATTCCCTGTGAATATCCGCCGGTGCGAATCCGCACGACAAACCTTAATAAATTCCAATTACGCCATCTGCCTATGACTACCTACAAATTCGCCGCAACGCCTACCCGCCTGCAATCCGTAGGCGGACTCCTGAGAAAAGTTGCCCTGTTACTCCTCATTCTACCACTAGGAGTCTTTCAGGGGTGCGAAAAGGACTCCGACACCCCGCCCGAAACCGATAAACCAACACCTCCTTCGGGGACATATTCGGTGAGAATCGGCGCATCGAACCAAAACCTGCCTGGCCCGGGAACGCTCACATTGGAATATTCCGATTTCCTTTCGGGAGGAGACCTTAATCGCGCCGTCGACAACAATCTCGGCACGAAGCTGATCCTTCCGCACGACAAGTTTTACATCTTGTGGAAAGGTGACAGCGGCTTTGTAGCCAACAGCTACTACCTGACTTCCGCCGACGATTCACCGCAAAGTGACCCCAAAACATGGACGCTCTCAGCCTCCATAGATGGCACCTCGTGGATCGTACTGGATACCCGAACAGATCAGACATTCACTGAAAGAAAAACCACGCTTGAATTCCCGATACCAGAGGATGATACGGCCTACATATACTACAAACTGGAAATAGTATCCAATAACGGGAGTGCTAACACCCAAATTGCCGAATGGGGCATCCGTTACTTGGCGGACATCAATAGCCCCACCAGCATTACCGTCAATTCGAACAAAAACATGCCTGGTTCAGGACAACTCTCCGTCGCTTATTCCGACGCCCCTGAAGCCCACAGCCTGGATAAGCTAATCGACGACATGAAATCGACCAGCTTCCTCACTTACCATGATGAATTCGACATCACATGGACGGGCGACGCGGAAACGGCGGTAACGGTCTACTCCCTGATGTCGTCAGTTAACAAACCGGAGAACGACCCCAAATCATGGACACTTTACGGTTCCATCGACGGCGAGGCGTGGACGGCACTCCATACCCAGAAGAATTACACATTCATCGCCCGGAAACAGAAAAAATGGTTCCGGCTAGACAACACGACCGCTTACAAATACTACAAGCTAAGCATCGAGGCAAACAACGGCGGAGGTTTCACCGAAATAGCTGAAATGCAACTTCTGAACATCGACATGGACATTTCATTGATCCTGGCGAAGGCTAAGGCCCATACCAGCGAAGGAGCGCTCACGGCGATGGGACATTTCTTCAATTTCCGAGCAAATACCCCCACCACCGCCGAAGAGCGGGCTTGGTTGGGCGACCCCGCACAGGAACCAACCGGTGAGCGATGCAACGTCCCGAACGACTACCCGCCCCTGATCAATTTCGAAGTCGACCTCTACCCATTCGGGAAACCGATGATGGCCGATGCCAACCAGCGTGGCATCGGTGACTGCTGCGCCATCGCAACCTTTTCGGCGCTGGCCTACTGCTATCCCGACTTCATTCAGAGCATCATCACTGACAATGGTGACGACACCTATACCGTAAAGATGTACGATCCCAACCGGGAGCGTATCGACGTATGTGTGAGCAATAAATTCTGGGCAGGCGACCCAAGCTACCTCTCCGCTGCAGCCGGCAAGGGAGCTACCCAAGCCACTTGGGCCACCGTGCTTGAAAAAGCACTGATGAAATACCGCGAAGTCTACTACGGCAACCCGAATCTGGGCGGCATCGGCACGCCCGATGTCGCACCTCCCTTCACGGGTTGTGGATATGGCTACGCCTACAATTTCAACTCGGCGGTGCTGACACCCGAAGACTGGCACAGGCTGGTTCAAGTATTGCTCATCGAGGGGCATTATTTGGTAGGCGGATTCTGGGTGCCCAACATTCCGCTGGGTGGTGGCGTATCGATAACCGGCCATGCATTCGCCTTCATGCACTCGACCGATCCTACCGCACTCTTCGCTATGCGCAATCCGTGGGGCAACGGTGATGCCGACGGACTACTGACTATGCCCTCCGGCAATACGGTGCTCACAGCACAAACCAACGTTTGGATATTCGAACCAGGCGAAGTAGTCTCGGAATTCGGCATCGGCGTCATCGACGGGTACAGCTACCCCTACGACCTGTAACACCAGTCAAACCAAGTCCGCAGGGAACAAACGCCCGTTTCTTGCGAACTTGGCTTGGCAAATTCCCTGTTTCCCTGTAACTTTATACCCTAAAATACAAATTCCGCATGAAGCAAAAAATGGCTCTCGTCTACTGTCTCCTGGCGTGCCTCATCCTGTCGGGCGCAGCCGAAGCTAAACAAACCAATTCCCCGGTCTACAAAGACCCCGGCCAGCCTATCGAAGAACGGATCAAAGACCTAATATCGCGCATGACCGTCGAAGAGAAAGTCTGGCAGTTGAGCCAATACCCTGTAGGAATCAACGACAACGACAACAATATTATCGACGTCGTAAAAAACATCCCGGCAGAACTGGGTGCCATTCTGTACCTAAACACCACTCCTGCCGTCCGCAACCGGATACAGCGCCGGGCAATGGAGGAGTCACGCCTCGGCATACCAATGATCTTCGGCTACGATGTCATACACGGATTCCGTACCATCTACCCGATTTCGCTGGCACAGGCATGTTCCTGGAACCCGACACTGGTCAGTCAAGCCTGCGCCATAGCCGCCCAGGAAGCCAGGATGTCGGGTGTCGACTGGACTTTTTCACCCATGATCGATGTGTCGCGCGACGGACGCTGGGGACGGGTAGCAGAAGGCTATGGTGAAGACCCTTACACTAACGCCATTTTTACCGTGGCATCGGTGCGAGGCTACCAAGGCGACAACATGGCCGACGGACATCAGATCGCCGCCTGCCTGAAGCACTATGTCGGGTATGGTGCCTCGGAGGGAGGCCGTGACTACGTCTATACCGAAATCTCGCCGCAGACCCTGTGGGATACCTATATGCCTCCTTACGAGGCCGGAGTAAAAGCGGGCGCCGCGACCCTGATGAGCTGCTTCAACAACGTCAGTGGAATCCCGGGCACAGGCAATCGTTATCTGCTGACCGACATCCTGAAAAAAAGGTGGGGCCACGACGGGTTCGTCGTTTCCGATTGGGCAGCCATCACGCAGTTGGTTCCGCAAGGCTACGCATCAGACAAAAAGGATGCAACCCTAAAAGCTTTTAATGCAGGCGTCGAGCTAGATCTCGGCAACAGTTGCTACGACAGCCATCTGCTCGAACTGATCAACGAAGGCAAAATCTCCATGCAACGGCTCAACGACGCAGTGGCACGTGTACTGCGCATAAAGTTCCGGCTTGGGTTGTTTGAAAACCCCTACATTCCCGTCACCACGGACGAAGAACGCTTTATGCTGCCCACAAGCCTAGCGACAGCAGAACGGCTGGCCGAGGAGTCAATGGTATTACTTAAAAATGAAGGCGAGATATTACCACTGCAAGATGCGGCACGAATCGCCGTCGTGGGGCCTATGGCTCGTGAAAAATGGGATTTGCTGGGCTCCTGGCCTGGCCACGGTTCTGGCGAGCACGTCGTAAGCATCTACGAAGGGCTTGAAAAGGAGTTTGCGGACAAGGCCGAACTGCTGTACGCACGAGGCTGCGATTTCGAGAACGGAGACACTTCAGGTTATGCCGAAGCTGTGGCACGTGCCTCTGAAGCAGACATCGTACTAGTCTGTCTCGGTGAGAAACGGCAGTGGAGCGGCGAAAACGCATCACGATCTTCGCTGGCGCTACCCTCCGTGCAGGAAGAACTCGTATCCGAGCTGGCAAAGACCGGCAAACCGATCGTACTGATACTCTCCAACGGCCGACCGCTCGAACTGCGCCGATTGGAACCCGCCTGCCAAGCCATTGTCGAGATGTGGCAACCAGGGCTGCGCGGAGGTAATGCCCTTGCCGGCATCCTTTCGGGACGGGTGAACCCTTCTGGCAAACTTGCCATGACCTTCCCTTACAGCACGGGGCAAATCCCGATCTATTACAACCGACGGCCAAGCGCGCGTCCCAACCAAGGGCAATACCAAGACATCCCTGCAGAGCCGCTTTACGCCTTCGGCCACGGGCTGAGTTATACAGAATTCACCTACAGCGAACCGACGATCCCCACAGGCCGCCACGCCGTAAAACGCACGGAGAAGTTGACCGTCGAGATCGAGGTTTCGAACACGGGCAGCCGCGACGGATACGAAACCGTACATTGGTTCATCATGGATCCCGTCTGTTCGATCACGCGCCCAGTAAAAGAACTTAAATACTTCGACAAACAGCTGATCCGCACCGGGGAGACAAAAACCTTCCGTTTCGAGATTGACCCTCTGCGCGACCTGAGTTTCGTCGACGGGCAGGGCAACCAGTTCCTGGAATCAGGCGACTACTATGTGAAGGTAAAGGACAAACAGCTTAAAATAGAGATCACCGATTAATACCGTCCTTCCCATCGACATGCTCGACAGAAAGGCAGCGGCTTAACCAAACCACGCTATGAAAAAACATTTTTACGGGCTATGCCTGCTGGCGGCCATCACGATAGTACCTTGCACAACCTTTTCCCGGGGTTCTCTCACCAGCAAGAAGCTGTCCGCAGGCTTCCGGATACCGCCTCCTTCAATCCAAACAACGGTGTATTGGTACTGGGTCGCAGACCACATCTCAGAAGAAGGCATCATCAAAGATCTGTATGCCATGAAAAAGGCTGGGATCAACCGAGCTTTCATCGGTAACATCGGATATAAAGAGGTTCCGCTTCCGGGCGGACAAGTAAAATTCAGGACAGAAGCATGGTGGAAGGCGCTGCATACGGCGCTCAAAACTGCATCCAAACTCGACATCGAAATAGGTATCTTCAATGGGCCGGGTTGGAGCCAGGCCGGAGGCCCCTGGGTTATACCCGACGAGGCAATGCGTTATTTGGCTTCCGTCACCGCAAAAGTGACGGGAGGGAAAAGGGTCGAACTCGAACTGCCGAAACCGGGGGACAATTTCCGTGATGTGAAAGTAATCGCCTTCCCCGATCCGACCGACCGTGGCGAGCTACTGAATAGCACCAACTGCACGGTCACCGCCACCCCTGGGATAAGTGACGCTACGTACTTGATCGACGGGGATATGACCACCGAAGCTATGCTCGTCTCCGATGAGCAGCGGGAAGTCAGCATAAACTTTACAGCAGACAAGCCTTTCACAATCCGCTCCATAAAACTTTTTCCTGTACATCGGCACATGAACGTCCCAGTCCGAATCGAGGTGAAGGAAGGCGGCGATTACCGCCCGCTGGCCGAGACGCAGGTCGACCGTTACAACTCCGAGAACATCGTTGGGTTCGACCCATTCGCCCCCATAGCAATCGCTGTACCTGAAACAACCGCCACGGAATTCCGGATCGTGATTTCCCAAGCAAGTCCGAATGTCGGTTTCAAAGATATAGCCCTCTCATCAGTGCCCCTAGTGGAAAGGTACCCGGGAAAATCGCTAGCAAAAATGTACCAGCAACCCTTGCCCTACTGGCACGATTACATGTGGCGGGAACAGCCGTATGCCAAGGATTCAACCGCCTGCGTCCCAGCCAGTCAGGTTTTGGACATATCCGGCTGCTTGAACGGTGATAGGCTGGTCTGGAATGCCCCAGCGGGGAACTGGACGATCATGCGCACCGGCATGATGCCCACTGGGGTGAAAAACTCCGCATCCAGTCCCGAAGGCTCCGGGCTCGAAGTGGATAAGATGAGTAAGCAACATGTCGCCTCGCATTTCGAGTCTTACATGGCAGAAATACACCGACGCATTCCTGCCGAAGACCGGAAGACATGGAAAGTCATCGTACAAGACAGTTATGAAACCGGCGGGCAGAATTTCACCGACGAATTCATCGAAGAATTCAGGATGCGTTACGGCTACGATCCCGTACCATTCCTGCCGGTCTACCAAGGTATTGTCGTAGAAAACGAAGATATCTCTAACAGGTTCCTGTGGGATCTACGCCGACTCATTGCGGACAAAGTTGCTTACGATTACGTAGGCGGCATGCGTGAAATCAGCCACAAGTACGGATTGACCACCTGGCTCGAAAACTACGGACACTGGGGATTCCCTGCAGAATTTCTGCAATACGGCGGACAATCTGACGAAGTGGGCGGCGAGTTCTGGGCCGAAGGACATCTCGGCAGCATCGAGAACCGCGCCGCATCGTCGTGCGCCCATATATACGGTAAGACTAAGGTCTCATCAGAATCATTCACCTCGAGCTGGAATCCCTTTGCAAGACATCCGGCCGGCATCAAACGACGCGCAGACCGCTTCTTCTCCGAGGGTGTGAACAATTCCCTGCTACACGTCTATATCCACCAACCCTATGAGAAAAAACCCGGCCTCAATGCATGGTTCGGCACCGAATTCAACCGTAATAACATCTGGTTCTCGCATATGGATCTGTTCTCGGCTTATCTCAAGCGAGTGAATTTCATGCTCCAACAGGGAGTGAACATTGCTGACGTCGCCTATTTCATCGGCGAAGACACCCCAAAGATGACAGGCATAAACGAGCCAGAACTACCGACCGGATACCAGTTCGACTACATTAATGCCGAAGTTATCAAAACACGTCTGTCCGTACGAGACAATATGCTGACCTTGCCGGACGGCACGCAATACAAGATTCTCGTCCTGCCTCCGGTAAAGACCATGCGTCCAGAACTTCTTGCCAAGATCGCATCACTGGTAGAAGAGGGAGCCATCGTGTTAGGCCCTGCGCCCGAACGCTCGCCCAGCTACGAAAATTACCCACATGCCGACCACGAGGTCGCACAGCTTGCAGAGCGACTGTGGAGTGGCATCGACGGTAAAAATGTAAAATACAAACGTGTCGGCAAAGGAATGGTGATCAATGGCATGAGCCTCACTGAAGCCTTTGCGCTGACGGGTTGCCCCCCTGACTGCAAGATTGCAGACAGCGATCCTGTGCTGTACGGGCACCGCACGGCGGGACAAACGGAAATCTATTTCCTGACTAACCAAAGCGATCGGCAGATAACCGTATCACCCGAGTTCCGAGTAAGGTCGAAGCAACCGGAATTGTGGGAACCTGTATCGGGAATCACCCGAAAACTCGCCGCCTACACCCAAACTGGTATCGGCACCATCGTTCCGCTGCAACTGGCTCCCAACGAAAGCGTTTTCATTGTTTTCCGTAACAAAACGACCAGAAACGGAGAGCAAAGAGTTGAGGCAAACTACCCGAAACTGCAGGCGATCGCCGAACCGGATATCCCGTGGACAGTACATTTCGAAAAGGAGCATCACGGGCCGGAGCAGCTGACCCTGAGAACACCAATCGATCTCTCCAAATCGCCGCACTCCGACGTATGCCACTATTCAGGCAAAATCACTTACCGTTCGGGGTTCAGCCTGGATAAAATACCTCCGGGTCGTATCTACCTCGACATACACGAAATACACGTCATGGCCAAGGTATGGATCAACGGCAAATATGCCGGTGGGGTTTGGACTCCGCCCTACCGCATAGACATAACCGACCTGATACACAAAGGTGTCAACAGGGTCGAAGTCGAAGTGGTCAATACGTGGGTCAACCGTCTGATCGGCGACGCCCAGCTACCAGAAGCGGAACGGACGACCTGGACTTTTATCAACCAATGGGGCCCGGATTCGAACCTTCCGCCGTCAGGACTGGTGGGCCCCGTCGTAATCGGGAACATCCGCTATTGACCGATGGCGACAAACAGATCAAAACAAACACGAAAATTCCGTAAAACGCATAAAAACATTATAGAGCATGCGAAAGACATACCTGCTTTCCACCGTTTTGGTGGCCATGGCTCTGGGCACAAACTGTCACATCGCGGGTACCCACCCGAGCATATCCTTCGAACCGGAGAAAAGATCGCTTGACGGCTGTAAAAAGATTGTTTTCGACGCGCCGTCCGGGAATGCCGTCCGAGGCTACTGGCTCGTGAATACGGCTCATCCCGAAGACGATCCCCGCAATTGGTCGCTCTGGGGTTCGGACAACGAGAAAAAATGGGTCAAGATCGACCAACGCCTCGACCAAACCTTCTGGGCACGCTACACGGAAAGGGAATATGCAGTTCAGCTCCCCGGGAAATACAGTAAATACGCATTCATCATCGAAACCGTCTCGGGAGACACACTCACCACGCGGGGATCACACGGATTCCGGTTTTTCGACAGCAATCCCCACGAAGGATGGGAGGATTTCACATATCCTGACGTGGTGTTTCATTACAGCTCACCCCATACGGGCGGTTCGCGCATTTATCGGGAAACGATAACCGATCCAGAATCCTATATCCGCTATCATGCCCGCAAAGTTTGTGAAATCCTCTTCTGGACGGACGACAACCCGGAAAACCGAAACAGAATCGACCGAATAACTTATGAACTGAAGGACTACGACGGCATCTCTGCCAAAAGTGGCGAGGCACCCGACATATTCATCAGCTTCAGCACTCGGTACATCGAACGCACCGCCCGGAATTCAATCCTCGAATTTTGCGACGAAACCAGAGGTATCCTCTACCACGAACTCACCCACGGTTATCAGCATCAACCCAAAGGGTGCGGGAGATATGACGGACAATCGGAGTACTGGGCCGCCATCGAAGGCATGGCCGATGCCGTGAGGATCGACGCAGGCTTCCACAAGCAGCGTCGCCCCGACCCCGACGGGAATTGGATGCAGGGCTACACGACCACTGGTTTTTTCCTACAATGGTTTCGGACAAAAGACCCCGATGCTCTGCGCAAGTTCCACGATACGATGCGCACTCTATACCCGTGGAGTTTCGACGCAGGGGTCAAAGCCGTCTTCGGCAAGGATACTACTATCCAAGAATTGTGGGATGAATACGCCCAGTTTATAAGGGAAAACCCCGGCTACCACCACTATACCGAACGTTAGTTATCACCAGGCCGCTGCCGCATGCCCAGTAAAAATCCATCAGCCCCGGCGAACTCCGGTTCCCGTCATCCTCAACCGAATCAATTTTTACTAATTTTAAGCCCATGAAATTCAAATTTATATCCCTTTTGACACTGCTTCTGGCAATTGTATTCCCATTGCATGCAGAAATCAAACCCGCCACCATTTTTGGCTCCAACATGGTACTTCAGCGTGGTGAACCCGTCAAAGTATGGGGCACCGCCACGCGCAATGAAAAGGTACTTCTACTTTTTAACGGTCAAAGCCTCGGCACGAAGGCGGACAAAAACGGCAGGTGGAGCGTAACACTAGCGCCGATGGAAGCCGGCGGCCCCTACACCATGACGATTCGCGGAAAAGACAACACCCTCGAATACAGTAACGTGCTTGTCGGCGAGGTCTGGCTCTGCAGCGGACAGTCCAACATGGAGTGGACACCGGCACAAGGTCTCGACAACCTCCAACAAGAGGTCACTGCAGCCGACTACCCCCAAATACGTAGTTTCACCGTCAAGAAGGCGATGTCGGCCGACCCACAGGAGGATCTTTCCGGGAAATGGGAAGTCTGCTCACCAGAAACCGTTCCTCATTTCACCGCCGTAGGCTATTTCTTCGCTCGCAAGTTATGGCAGGAATTGGGTATCCCCATCGGCATCATCAATTCGTCATGGGGCGGGACTGATATTGAGGTCTGGACAAGCCCAGAATCCTACGAAGCCCTCGAAGGCAAAGTCGCAACCCGCGGGTATAACCCTGCTTTCAAACGGGTATTGCGCGACATGACACGTGTTACGGGCGAGCCAAGGCAGGCGGAGTATGCCTCAGCATTCAACAACGACCCGGCACTTGCAGCCCGATGGTACGACGACCCGGGTGACCTGTCGCAATGGTCAACGATGGCCGTCCCTCAAGAGTGGGTTACCACGCCGCTCGGTATGTCCGACGGGCACGTATGGTTCCGTTACGAACTCAACCTCCCCGAAGAGGCAGCAGGCAAACCTGCGAAACTATCACTGGGTATGATCGACGACAACGACATCACTTGGGTCAATGGCGTCGAGGTCGGGCGCATCAACGGTCATACCTACCTGCGCAACTATGACATC
>ERZ827440.1576-NODE-1576-length-24244-cov-7.700690_pt1 | contig 24244 bp, 21 predicted proteins | sample MGYA00519774_ERZ827440 | MGnify/ENA primary metagenome ERZ827440 (study PRJEB31778, sample SAMEA3449302) | human gut metagenome | biome: human gut; feature: human-associated habitat; material: faeces | place: United Kingdom | collected 2010/2012 ... | reverse complement strand
GGAGACAGTTTGCAGCACGCGCAGCCGAATCCGCGTTGCAGGCAATGACTACCCGACCGAGGTCGTGCGGTCGAAGCTGCTGAAGCTGAACAGCGAGCATATCCGTTTCGTTATGGACTGCCTGAAGCAGAACACAACGCGGATTCGGAATATCCGGCAATATCTGCTGGCTGCGCTGTTCAATGCACCAAGTACGATGAACAGCTATTACGCGGCTCTGGTGGCGCACGATATGGCAGCATAGTGGCATCCGCGAGAATACTCACGGATTTAGCGTTTCAACGTAATGTTCAACCAGCTCTTGACACAATCCAGCCATATGTGGTCGTATTGATGCACCTCTCCGGCGTTGTGGATCGTTTGCCGGTCGCTTGTTGAAAGCCCGTGTTCTCCCTGCGGGAAAACATGGAGCTCAAACGGAACATGATTCGCTGCAAGTGCTTGCGCATATAGCAGGCTGTTCATCACCGGGACGCATTCATCTTCCGCAGTATGCCATAAAAAGGTTGGCGGCGTATCTGCACAAACGTGCTTCTCACATGAAAATAGATAAAGTTCCTCGGGTGAACAATGGTCTTTTCCTGTTAACGCAGTCATACTGATCTGGTGCGTCCATTTGGGCTCCGCCGTGATCACCGGATAACCCAAGACTGTCACTTGCACCGGCTTGCTGTTCGGAATTACTGCACGAATCGCGCTGGAATCATATGACGTTGCGTACTGCGCGGCAAGATGCCCGCCTGCGGAGAAACCCATAAGCGCAATTCGCCCCGTGTCACAGTGCCATATATTCGCGTTTTGATTGATCAGTTCTATCAGGGCTGCCGCCTCGCACTGTTGTGCCGGATAGTGATGCGGTGCAACAGAGTACAACAGGACAAACACGTTGAATCCTTCCGGCAGGAAGTGAAACGCGATCGGCTCGGCCTCCCGCTGACTGCAAAACTCATAGGCTCCGCCGGGGCAAACGATCAGGCAAGGATGCTGCTCATCATCGCGTCCCATTTCCGTTAAATTATCTGGAAGATATACCTTAACAAGCGGATCTCCGCTTTGAGTCCCAAGCTTCGGGAAAAATTGCTTTAAATGTAGAAGCTCATATTTCATGCTGCATTCCCTTTATTCACAAATCTGTTTTCCACCCGTAAACACCATGGCAAGGCTCAGCTCCTCGTCGCAAACAACGAAGTCAGCCAGCTTGCCGGATTCGATGGAGCCGATCTCCTTCTCGCGCCCGATCTCCCGCGCGGGAATCAGCGTTGCAGCCAAGATCGCCTGCTCCTTCGGGATGCCAAATTCGACTGCCTTGCGCATACAATCATAGAGATTTGTCGCGGAGCCGGCGAGTGTGCCGTCCGCGAGCTTCGCCACGCCGCCATACAGGAACACGTCCTGTCCGCCGAGGGTGTACTGCCCGTCCGGCATGCCGCAGCAGCGCAGCGCGTCGGAGATCAGGCAAATGCGCCCCGGAAACAGCCTAAACGCCATGCGCACTGCGCTCGGGTGAATGTGCTGTCCATCACAGATCAGCTCCGCGACCACGTTTTCACGTTCGCTGCCCGCGCCAATGGGACCGGGCTTGCGGTGGTGGATGCCGGGCATTGCGTTATACAGGTGCGTCAGGTGGGACGCGCCCGCATCGAGTACCGCCGACGCTTCCTCATAGGTGCAGTCGGTGTGCGCGATGGAGACGGTGCAGAGCTTGGACGCTTTTTCGGCAAATTCCACCGCACCGGGCAGCTCTGCTGCCACGTCCGCGATACGGATGAGCCCTTCGGAAGCGTCATAAAGCTGCTGGAACGCCGCAAAATCCGGATCTCTCAGATACGCGCCGTTCTGCGCGCCCTTTTTCTTCTCGGAGAAGAACGGTCCCTCCATCTGGATGCCCATGAGATGGGCACAGCCCTCCGGCTGCGCCTTTTTAAGCTGCACAGCCGTTTTGTACGCCGCCTCCAGCACGTCGTAGGGCAGCGTCATGGACGCGGGCGCGAAGCTCGTCACGCCGTTTTGCGCGAGATAGCGCGCCATTTTCACAAGACCGTCATAGTCGCCGTCTGAAAAGTCCGCGCCGGAGTTGCCGTGGTTGTGGACGTCCACAAGACCCGGAATGACATGCTGGTTTTCCAGATCGATGCCGTCCTCCGCAGGGACGGTGTTCAAAACCTCCGTGAATCTTCCGTTTTCTACGCGGAAGGAGCCATGTTGGAACTGACCGCCCACGAAAATATTGGCATTCTTAAAAAGCATATCATTCCTCCACAAACCTTGCCGCCGCTTCGTCGCAGATAACGGTCACGTCGGGATGGAACTGCAGAATGGAGCCGGGAACCTCGGGCTTGACCGATCCGAAGAAGACCTGCTGGAGGATCTCCGCCTTATCTGCACCGGTGACGATCATTAAGATCTTCCGTGCGGACATGACCGTGCCGATGCCCATCGTGATGGCGGAGGTCGGAACGTCTTCCAGTGAATCAAAGAAGCGTTTATTCGCCTCGCGCGTCATTTCGGTGAGCTTTACCTCATGCGTTATGACCGGGAAATGGTCGCAGGGTTCGTTAAAGCCGATGTGCCCATCATGCCCGAGTCCGAGCAGCTGAATGTCCACGCCGCCCCAGTCCTCGATCTGATGCTCATAAGCTTCGCACATGGCAGGGATGTCGGCGGCCAAACCGTCCGGGACGATGGTATTTTCGGGCTTGATGGAAATATGGTCGAACAGATTTTCCTGCATGAAGCGGCGGTAGCTCTGCGGCTGGTTGGGCGCTAACCCTTTGTACTCGTCCAGATTTGCCGAACGCACGCGCGAAAAGTCGATTTTTCCTCCCTGCTCGCGTGCAATCAGCTCGCGGTAGAGGGGCAGCGGCGTCGAGCCGGTAGCAAGCCCTAATACGCACGCTGGTTTTGCCCGGATGAGATCTTCAAACATATCTGCCGCAGCGCGGGCCATTTCCTCGGGTGATCTCACCCGGATCAGATTCAGATGTAACATAAATTGACTCCTTTCTGGTGTGCTCAGCGGATATCCGGCAAGCTGGCCGCCGCCATTGACTGACCGACACGGCGGAAGTTTTCATCCGGCAGCATGACGCGCAGCTTCCGCGAAAGCTTTGGATATTCCTCGTTCAGTACACGCTGGCATTCGGACACGATGCGCTCGCCGCCGATGCCGGAAGCCACGCGTCCGAGGACGAGCAGATTCCGGATGTCATAGAACATCTCATAGAGGCTGAGCGTATGTGCCAGATACACGCCGATGGAATCGAAGATCGCCAGCGCATAGGGATTGCCCCCTTCCGCCAGCTTCTGCACTTCCTTGAGCTTTTCAGCGGGTGTGAGATGCTCAGACAGCGCGATGCCTGCGGCGGGCGCGAGCTTTGCGACCGCGTCCTGCGAGAAATATTTGCAGCCGACGCCGAGATCGCCGGACCACTCATCGCGCATGGCGTGTTCATTCAGATCGACCGGTGCAAAGGCCAGCTCGTTGAACCAGCCGAGAATATTTCCCTCGGCGTCGACGTAACCGACAGCTTCGCTCGTGCCCATTGCAAGGCCCATGACGCAGCCCGTGCCAAGGCTCATATAACCCGCCAGTGCAGTCACGTCGCCGTCGTTGGCAACGACGATGGGTACATCGCCGATCTCCTTCGCAGCGCGGTCATAGATCGTTTTGACCTCCTCGCGGCGTTCACGCGGGACCTTGATAAACAGGGAGGACACCATCGGTGCATTGCCGACGAAGGTGCCGGCGGAGGAAACGCCAATGCCGTCGACGCGCGGCATTTTGGAGGCCGCGGTCTGAAAAGCCGTGACGATGCCGTCAAACTGGTACTGGGGGTCGGCGCTGGTTTTCGGGTGCCAGACGACCTCCTCTGAGTAGACGGTCTTGCCGTCGATGACGGCAGAGACCTTGCGGTCAGAGCCGCCCGCGTCAAAGCCGATGCGGCAGCCGTTTGTGTGACCGCCGACGTGGATGGGCTGCTCATTGGCGGTGGGAAAATCGTCCTCAGAGCAGATGATGACCTCCAGAGGGCGCTCAAACATATCAAACTCGAAGCCCGCGTCAAATTCCCGTGCGCCGCCGGGACGGTAAGCGTCCCGGATCTGCGCGGCGATCGTATCGTCGCCCTGAAGATAGATACGGAAGCCGCCAGCCGACCAGAGAAGCATTTTGACGAGCCGCTCTGCAAATCTTATGTTCGCGGCAGCGAAAGCTTCGCCGCGCAGGCGCGTCTCATAGACGGTGATCTTGCCGTGATCGCGTTCGACAGCGATCCGGAACGGGCGATCCGCTTCTTGCAGATACGCCTTCGCCCAGATGCCGAAGGGAATGAACCCCGGATCGAGCGCGGGCATATTCTTAACAGAGTAATCGATTCCAAGATAGTTCATACTGCCTCCTTCCGGTTCATGCGCGCGCCTCGAGCTCGGTCATCATCTGGTCGAGCTGCATGAGGCAGCGCGGCAGATGGAACGGTCCTTTGAACGTGCTGCCCTTGGTGGAGGGCATGGTAGGAAGCCCGTCGCGGCGCAGATAGCCGTACCATTCGCCGTAGGCCGGATCGGAGAAATGCTTTTGGCAGTAATCGAGCGTCTTGAAGAACCAGTCGAGATCCTGCTCGTTTCCAGTGTCGCGGTAGAGCATCATGGAGGAAATGAGAATTTCGTTATGCGGCCACCAGAGCTTCATATCGTGCTCATAAGATTCAGGCGGCAGACCCTTGGCGTCGACAAAGTACAGAAGTCCGCCGTATTCCTCGTCCCAACCGGCGTGGATGGCGTTGTCGAAGATGGTCTGCGCCTTTTCGATGAGTTCGGGCTTGCCGAACTGCTTCGCATACTCCAGCAGGAACCACACGCCCTCGATGTCGTGACCGGGATTGACAATACGACCGTCGGTGAAGTCAAAGCGCGGCGTGCCGTCCGGGGCGACATTTTCCAGTGTACAGCCGAGATCAAACTTGACAAAATACTTGAAAATTTCCTCGACGCACTGCGTCGCGCGCGCGGCGTAAACATCCTTGCGCTCCGGGTCGCAGCGCATGAGGATGAGCGCGACATTGAGATAGATCATCGGAATGCCGAAGGCGCGGCCGCTGCGCGTTTCGGGAATGGTTTTGGGTCCCATGCCGACCGGGTCTTCCATGCCGTGGTTGAGATCCCAATAGAGGTCTGCCATCTGCCGCGCGCGGGCAAGACGGCTTTCGTCGCCCGTGACGGCATAATATTCCGCGTTCGCCATCGCGCAGAACGCCTCGGAGAAGCAATACCGGCGCTGCCGCAGCGGCTGACCGTCCTTTGTAACGGTAAAATACATACGGTCGCCTGCGGCGTGATTAAAGCAGTGACGCTCCATAAAATCAAGGCAGCTGCGGCTGGCGTCGAGCCATTCCGGCTTCGTGCCGTAGACTGTGCACAGATGGGCAAAGATCCAGCCGCACCGCCCCTGCATCCAGACGCTCTTATCCGTGGAATAGATTTTACCGGTTCGGTCAAGGCAGGTATAGACACCGCCGAATTCCGGATCCATGCCGTTTTTCAGCCAAAAATTTACGCAGCGATCCAATTCCGCGCGTACCCAAGTATGCGCCTCGGTAAATTGCTGTTTTCTCATTTCATTCATGTATATGCACCTCTTGCTACAATTCAAAAACAGGTCTGTGATTTATGCCTTTACATATTTCTGGACAGCCGCTTCGATCATCTGCTTCGCACAGACGACTGTGTCCATGTATTGATTCATTGATCATTTCCAAACGTATACAAGTATCAATTATTGATGAAGATTGGCCAATGCCCGCATAATTTTCTCTTTGTTCCGCGCAGATGCTTCCGGGTTTTTACTGCAATACTCATGATACAGAATGTCCAGAACATAAAACTGCGCGATCTTTGCGGCAACCGAGCCTTGCTGCAGGGGGGATTCGTTCGAACCGCATTGCAGCACAATATCCGATTTTTCCGCCCCGGGAGATTTGCAGAATCTCGTCAGCATAATAATTGTTGCACCGTTCTGCTTTGCTTGAGATAAAATATCCTCCATCTCAGTCGTCGCGCCGGAATAAGAAATAAAGAACAGAACGTCTTTCGCCGTCATGGTTGCCGCGGCAGAAATCTGCAAATGAGAATCATAAATGCTGAAGAACTTCGAGCTGACCGTGGAAAACAGATGCGCTGCTTCCTCCGCCATCAGCATGGAGCCGCCCTGTCCCATGCAGTAGACGATCTCTGCCTGACTGAGCACCTCTACTGCGCGGATCACTTGCTCTTTTTTCAGCAATTCAGCAGTTTGTTTCATTGCGGCAGAGTATTCACCGTATAGCATTCCACCTACGTTTTGGTGCGCAGCGGAATCTGTCGTAGTTTCAGACTCCTGGCTGTCTGAAAAGGGTTCATAGCTCGGGTGGCTTAATTTCACAAGCTCAATTTTCAATGCCGTGTATCCACGCGAGTGAAACCGTTTGCAGAAGCGGGTAATTGTAGCTTCTCCGACGTGACACGCCTCCGCAAGCTCGCTGATCGACATCATCTGCACTTCATCCGTATGATCCAGAATGTATTCCGCGATCCGCTTTTCAGAAGTTGTAAGTTCGTAGTAGACGCTACTCATTTCGCTCAGAATATCCATATGTTTGCTCCATTTCGTCGTTCTATTGCCTTGAAATCATCTTTCATGCGCAAGGATAATTTACATATCTATAATGCTACACCTCACGCGGAAGTAATTTCAACCATCATATTAAATGAAAATTTCTTTCATTTTTTATGAAAATAAACGAGGTATGATTCATGATTTATGACACGCTTGCCAATGCCCATCTGTACCAGGGAATCAGTGATCGGCTCCAAAAGGGCTTGGATTTTCTGATCCATTCCAATTTTACACGGAAGTTGGGGAACATCCTGAACATACTGAACATAATAAGATGGTAGTTCCTGATGACTTCCGATGTTGATATTGTGCAAAAGAGCGACTGCCATTGACTGCCGCTCTTTTTGTATGTAGCACTATCAGCGTCAGAAGTTTCCAGCGTCTGTCCAGCCAAGCAGCGTCTCATCCGACAATGCGTTGGAGAAAATCTTAATCTTATCAATCATACCATAATACGGATACTGGAAGCCGCCATTCCGATCTGTCATTCCCAGCGTACCGGAATTGATGCCTACAATATCAGAAAGGAAACCATATCCGGTAGTCGGATAACCGCTGGACAAAATAGTTTGTACCAGTTCGCCGTCGAAAAACAGCTTATAGCCGCCGCTCTCACTGGCCACGAATGCCGCCGTATGAGTCTGGTTCGCTGCCAAAGATACTGTGACAGATGACTTTTCAAAGTCTCCACCGCTCTGACGTCGAATCTCATAGCCCAGCTTATTGGATGCAATATAAAGATGGAAATGAGAATTCACATATCCAGACGCATTATTGCTAAAGCCCACCAGAGAATGTACAGAGGACACCTGCGAAGGAGTGAACTGTACAACGATAGTTCCCTCGTGGAGCGCCGCAATCTTTTCCATGGCATCTGCATTGATGGTCGGATAAGTGCTGTCCGTTCCAGGTGCAGCCTGTGCCTCAGCGGAATAGATCAGATCTGGCGCAATAGGCTCAGACGGGTCAGGCTGCGTACCCCCAGTGTTCCCTTTAATATAATCCAGCGTATATTCGCCATAGACAAGAGAATGGATATTGTCCGGTCTACTCTCCTGCTCATAGAGGCAAACCACATTACCATTGGGCATTTCCATCAAACCAGAGTAACCAAACTCGCCAGTTCGAATCACCTTGCTATACGGCCAATCAAAGCCGAAAATCGTTCTGCCATTGGAATTCGTGCCATTCTCTTTGATCAGACCGATACGGAGTGTACCATTTGCACGGCTACTGGAAGCAGCATTGGCAAAGATAACTGCGGGGTATCCATCAATAGTCTGGCTGTAGTTGATAACAGACTGCTGACAACCAGCATACCGAGTTGGTGCGATCAGTACAGACTCCTGCGGCATATCAGCATCCCAAGTCTCGCCGCCGTCATAGCTGGTAGCAATCAGAACGCCACCGCCCTGACGCACGAACATCTTCAGTTGAGTGGATACGTTATTACCCTCGGAAGGCATCTCAACGATCTGGATTTCACCCATAGAAATCTGGCTTAAGCCCTGACTGGCGCGAGCATCATTTGGAGAAGCACCACGCTGCCAAGTCTCGCCATTGTCATCGCTGTACAAAACAGCGCCGCTTAGCCCACTGTAAGTGGAGGAGTTATAGTAGATTGGAGCAAGGATTCTGCCCGCGTTTTTACCGGTTTGGATCGTGATACCAATACCGGGAGCAGTGCCAAAGTGCTTCATATCTGACGTCTTGAGGCCATTGTTCATCAGTTTGGGTGCAGACCAAGTATAGCCGCCATCGTCGCTATACCGCATCACCAGAAAAACAGTATCAATGACACGAAGTTCGGTTCTTTTCGGGACGTCATTTTCATCATAAGAGCCATAATTGGTGTAGAAAATGTTACCTGCAACGGTATTGCCCTGATAGAGCGTGAAATCATCGCCAACAGTATAGTCTGTCTCAGCACCATTCAGATAGACTTTGCCCGTATCCTCATGCAGCTCGTACTGAGTACCAGAAGCGTCCTTCAAAATCAAATAGCCATCGGTAGTATAACCGGAAGACGCAGTCGCATAGGGTGCGCGGACGTTGCCGGTCATGGCATCGCAGAAGAAGAACACACGGCCGTTCGCGCCATTGACCAACAGTGAATCACAGTAGGACGCGCTGTCAGTTTTCATCGGAACCTGCGGCTCATTGGGGTAATCCGTGAAGTTCATCAACATCGTTGGATCACTCCACGTCTCGCCATTGTCGCTACTGACACGGATGCCGATGTCGCAGTTATTGGGAGGATCATTGCTGGAACCCGCAGCGTCGCCATAGCGAATATCACCGGCTGCAATGATTGTACCCTGCGCAGTACGGATAATCGCAGGAATACGTATTCCTTCCGTATTCCAGTCCTCGAAGGAGAACACATTCTCCTGCCGCACGATACCGGCATCCTGCTCCACATAGGTCAGTTCTTCCAAATCGGTCGGGTCAAGAGCGGTATCATATACCTGAACATGATTGATCTTACCATTGTAGGGATACGCCAGAGATCCCGCACGATAGGTCGCACCAATATAACCGACATCTGCGCCGGAGATCGCGGACATAAAACGGTAATCGTACTCCCAGAGTTCAAACAATGCCACAGGCATCTGGAATACAAGTCGGCCATCAAAATAGAATTTATAGCCGTTGATCGGGTCTGCGGAGAGCGCCATAACATGGCGAGTTCCGCTGGTCACTTCGGCGGGTGCCTGAAGGTTGACATACCGCGTCTCGCCATGATTGCGCGCCTCGATGCCGAGGAAACCGCGGTTGTCGATGTAGACATGGATATGTGCATCGCTATAAGAGCTATTGCTCAAGCTGATAAGCGTATTTGCGATGGTCATCGCGCCCGGTGTAAAATCGATGATGATCGTACCCCCACTGAGCTGAGATAACTGCGCTACGGTGTCCGCAGGAATAGCCACTGCGTCGCTGGAACTGGAAATGGTCAGGTCGGATTCGGAATAGATCGGAGTTTTATCGACTGCGCTTGCAGTAAACGCCAGATTCATCACCATACAAGCGATTAGGATAATTAGAGTGGGGAGTTTCTTCCATTTCTTCTTCAACATACGTTTCAATCTCCTTGCCTATTATCGATACAGTTCTCATGTCTGCTTGCTCAAAGCTGCGCAAAATGCAGCTTCATCTACCGGTAATGCGATTTCCCCTCCCTTCCAACTGGATAGATATGCTCCGTGGATGATCTGCAATGACCTCAATCCTTCGGCTAATGTGCACTGCATCGTCTCACGACCCTCGGCAGTCCATACAAAATTCCGTATGGTTGCTGCCTGTTGGACTTTGTTGTCGCTATCATCAAATGTCCATGTCTGCACGGTGTATAGTGCTTTTTCAAAGGGCGATGGACACCTTCTGGTGAATTCCCGTTCATCTTGTTCCAGCAGGAGCAGCTCCAGCGCACGGTCATTCTCAACCGTGATCCGACCCCTTGTGCCGCAGATCTCCAGCATATTGCGTCCAGGGCACTCATGCGCCGAGGCGATGAAATGCCCGTGCGCGCCATTGGGATAAGTCAGAAACAGTTCTGCCTCGTTCTCCACCTTGATGGGTCTATTCTGTGTAGTGCAACGCGCCTGCACCGAAACGGGCATCCCACAGATCCACTGCATCAAATCCAGCTGGTGAGAAGCCTGCGTCATCAGAATGCCGCCGCCCTCGCTCTGCCAGCTGCCGCGCCACGAACCGGAGGTATAGTAAGCATCAGTACGATACAAATCCGTGATGACCCAGGTGCAGCGCACCAGTTCGCCGATCTGTCCCTGCTCCACCATCTGCTTCACAGTACGGAAGCACCTTGATGCCCGCCGATTATACATCACGCCACACACAATCTCCGGTCTCTTTTCCAGAGCAGCAAGTACCTGCTTCACCTCGTCACAGTAGATACCCACCGGCTTTTCGACCAGAACATGGATCCCCGCGTTGACGGCCTGAATTGCCATCTTTGGATGCAGACCGTGGGGCGTGGTGATGAGGACGGCATCCATCACACCAGAGTCCAGCATGGTCTGATAGTCCTGAAATGCTTTGGCCGACAGGCTATACTGTGCCTGAAGTCTGTGCATGGACACATCGCTTCTGCTGCAAAGTGCTGTCAGCTCCACATCTTTAATACACCCCGCAGCAATGAGTCCGATATAGTCTCTCGCTATCGTGCCGATCCCGGCGATGCCTAACCGAATCATGGCTGTTCTCCTTATGGTGTATTCTTCCAACTCCCAACGCACCCGGGCAGCGGGGCTTTTTGCGGTGTACCGCGTCATTTTTTCTTGAAATACGTCAGTATTCCTGCTGAAAAATGTCTTGCTCAGCGCGAAAATCCCTCGCTGCCGGTCACATCATGAGTTTTCAGATACACCCTAGAAATGTAGGAATTTCAGCAGCTCGTTTTCATAAAAGTTGATACGTTCATGGATGTACTTTGGGTATCTTATCTGCCGCTTCTCTCCACTGGCACAACGGAATACTGCATCCTGCGTATCTGGCGGTGCGGTGGTATCCATCTCAGACGTACCGAGCAGAAGCTCACTTTTCAGCATTGACGCAAAATTAACGCAGTCGAGATAGTCCAGCGTAGAAAACAGTTGTTCCTCCTGCGTGTGCTCCGGATCATGATTTCTGAAATAAGAGATCACGCCTGCATAAATGCTCTCATTGCAATTCTGCTCCCATGCCGTCCGAAAATCGGCGGGCACTGGATTCAATGCGGCACATTTTACCACCCCGGGAATCATTGCGGCCACATCGATGGCCAGACCAGCACCAAGCCCCTCACCCCATGTAATTAAGCGCGCACGATCCGTGCGGGGCAGCTTGCGCGCAGCCTGCGCCATGGTCAGAGCATCGCTGACCAGCTTCACTGCCGCAATGCCATCAGGGCCAGCTTCAGCATCTGCCGTCACATCTATTTGAATGAAACGATTTTCCAATGCAACGACTGCATAGCCCAGAGCAACAAAGCGTGTCATGTGATGCCAACCGCGAATACCACGACCATGATCATGGAACATCAGCACCGTTGGCACTTTCTTCTCGCCCATGGGACAGATATAGCGTGCATAGAGCACAGCGCCATCCTCTGCCGTCAGATGCAGCTCATAGTACTCTGCCGCAGGACTGTGAAATGCCACCGGCTTCATCGCCATCGCACAGTCCGCAGCACGATCAGCACGGGCATTCCAGAATGCCCGAAAATCGGGCGGACAGATGGTTCTGCACTTCTTCTCTTCATACATCCTGCTCACGCCCCTTCCGAAAAGAAATCGATGATCTGATCATCAAAAGCCTGTATTTCCTCATGTCCAAACTCTGGGAAGAAAACGTGCTTCTTCGGACAAGTCAGGCGATTGTAGACGGAAAACTGCGTGATGGGCGGACAGACACTGTCCGAAAGCCCCGTACCAAACAGTACTTCGCACTTCACGCGATGAGCAAAATTGTGCGCATCAATGTAGCCCAGTTTCGTGAACGTTTCTTTCTTTCGAGAGCCATCCGGGTCAAACCACCGAGAATAATACCGCAGACCCTCATAGGCGATCTCATCCTTTCCAAGCTCAGAAACCTTCTGATAGTCACTGAGGAAGGGGTACAGGATCGCAGCCTTCTTCGGCAGATCTGGATTCAGCGCCGCGCAGATAATACCCAGTCCACCGCCCTGAGAAGCGCCGTTGATATACACCCGCTCTAAGTCGATGCCGTCCAGCTCCCGCACAATACGGCACAGAATGCAAATATTTTGCAGCAGCCGTACATAGTACATATCCTTTGGATCGCCGTCCAGACCGGCAACGATATGTCCTGTCACCGTAGTACCCTTGTAACCGCCAACATCCTGTCCCCGGCCGCCCTGACCAGGGCAGTCCATCGCCAGCAGCGCACAACCCATACCGGCAAAGGATGCCTGTTCCAGCCAACTCCTGCTTGCACCGGGATAGCCATGAAACTGCAAGACCAGCGGCACAGGTTTGCTGCTGACCGGGAGCAGATATTTTGCGTAGAGCTGTTCCCCGCGAATGCCTGTAAACTCAAGATCCATAAACCGGCAGGTATCAAAGTCTGGAATCTCAGAAGCGCTCAGGTGATATTTCAGCGGGACCTGCCGTGCCTCCTCTACCCGAACATCCCAGAACACATCAAAATCTTCCGGCATTGGATTTGTGCCCAAGTAAACCGAATACTGCTTCAATTCTTCTTTTGTGATCGGCATCCTTCCTGCCTCCTGTCAAATTGTGCATCCAGTCCGTTTTCTGTCTTTCGGATCATGATTTGCTTCATCAGCTCGGCATTTTCTTCAGGATAGTCTGACCGGCAATGCGAACCTCGGCTTTCCTTTCGCAGCAACGCTGCTTGCAATACGCACTCTGCTGTGCAGAGCTGTCCGTACATCCGGCGTGTGCGGGCAATTTCTGCTCCATTCTCCGACGGATGCTCCTCCAATCGTTCTCGCAATTCATACACGGTATCCAGCGCATTTTTTAGTCCCTGTTCCGAGCGCACGACCATTCCTTCCCGGGACATGACTGTGCGCAGTTCGCTCAGCGCCTCCTGACAACCCAGCGCAGCTGTTGCCGTAAACTCCACGGTCTGCGGCGGCTCCGGGATCTCTTCGCAGTACAGCGCCGCCGAACGTCCGGCAATTCCGCCAAACACAAGACCATTGGCCGTAGACAAGCCGCCGATCCGGTCTGCGCCGTGCATCCCGCCAGTAACCTCTCCAGCTGCAAACAGTCCAGGAACTCCGGTAGAGGCATCCGGCGCAATACGAACACCGCCGTTGGCTGCATGTGCAAAAATACCGATGTGGATCGCGTCGTCCATCGTCACGCCGCGCGCACTCCTCAGCCAATTGAAATAGGTCTGAACGAACTCCGGCGGATCGCGCTTCATATCATCATTATATCGCACAACAACGCCCCGCGCATCTTTCTGGAACACGTTGAAAATCGCATAGTCAATCTCTCTTGAGGCAAGCCGGGATGTAAACGGTCCGTAGGTTGAGCGCTGCACCAGCAGCTTTTTCTGTTCCTCACGAAGCAGCGGTGCTCCATCCGGGCAGGTCATCTCTGTAAATCGGAAAGTCTTTTCATTGAACACGGTCTGATAAGCCGGAGAAATATATCCCGGCATCATCTGCATGAACTCCATATTAACGAGCGCACAGCCTGCATTCAGCGCCAGCGTCTGCCCCAACCCGGAGACATCCTCTGTGCAGAGGTGGTATTTAAAAATACCACCGTAGCCGCCGGTAGCCAGCACCAGTGCCCGACAGCCAATGTATGCCAATCCTCCCGCCTGTGCAACGACAGCTCCGCAGACGCGGTCATCCTGTTGCACCAGCTCCAGGGTCTCGCACCTCGAGATCACATTGACCCCAAGCGTTTTCAGACGCTCAGAAAAGATCGCTTTGGCACTGCCAAATTCAATGCCATTCCAATCCCTGTGCTTATGGTCAAAGCATGGAATAAACTCTTTCTGAGTGCTGTTGTCAGCACGGCGGAGCTTTACCCCCATCGCTTGTACTTGTTCAATTGCAGGGCGTATCCCTCTTACAAAGGCATCCACCATAGCAGGATCCGCCATCCCGCGTCCGACGCTTTGGATCGTGGCTGCAAGATCCGCGCAGTCTGCATCATCCGAAGGTCCGATCAATCCCAAGCCCCAAGTCCCCGGATAAAAGCTCGACCCAGAAAACAGGTTTCCAGCGCAAGCCAGCGTAACGCTGCAGCCAGCCTCCGCGGCGTTCATAGCCGCGGAGACGCCTGCAATGCCGGAACCCAGGACTAATACATCACTGTTTCGTACTCGCTCCAACCGCATAACTTATTTCACTTCATCCTTTCGTCGAAGTCACTTGCTCCTCCGGGGCGTCATACAGATGGCAGGCGCAGAAATGCTCCTCGCCGTTCACCATATGCTTGACCAGTGGCGGGCTGACGTGCTTGCATATCTCCATACAGTTGGGACATCTGGGATGGAAATGGCAGCCCTCCGGCGGATGCACCGGGTTTGGCACGTCGCCCTCCAGAACGATGCGACTGTGCTTGCTGTCTGGATCCACAATGGGAATTGCAGACAGCAGCGCCTCCGTATAGGGATGCATGGTGTTCTCAAAAATCTGCTCCGTTGAAGCCAGCTCCACGATGCGCCCCAAATACATGACTGCAATACGATCAGAAATGTACTCCACCACGGAGAGGTTATGGGTAATAAAGATATAGGTCAGATTACGCTCTTTCTTCAGCTCCATCAGCAGGTTGAGCACCTGCGCCTGAATGGAAACATCCAATGCAGAGACCGCCTCATCGCAGATCACCATCTCCGGATCGACGCACAATGCACGGGCAATGCCAACACGCTGACGCTGACCGCCAGAGAACTCATGGGGATAGCGATCCATGTACTCCCGCCGCATATTGACCGCTTCCAGCAGATCGCCGATGATTTTGCGCTGCTTCTCCTTGTCCTTGATGCCGTAATGGCTCAAAGGATCAGCAAGAGACTGGAAAATCGTGAAGGATGGATTTAAAGAGGAGTATGGATCCTGAAACACGATCTGCACCTTCTGATGCAGGAGCTGCTCGTCCTGCTTGGACAGCTTGCGCAGATCTTTCTTGCCACCCTCCTCGCCGAAGTCGTACATCATTGTACCATCCGTGGCGTGGACCAACTGAATAATGGACTTGCCCAGCGTAGTCTTGCCACAGCCAGACTCGCCAACAAGACCGAGCGTCTCACCGCGATAGATGTCCAGATCAACGTTGTTCACTGCCTGAACATAATCTGTGACTTTGTTGAAAAATCCACTGCGAACCGGAAAAAACGTCTTGATGCCTCTCAGCTCAAGCAAAACTTCCTTCTTTTCTTCGCTCATATCGACACCTCACTGTTCTGTGCTGGGCGCTTCAGCCGAAGGTGTGTTTACCTTTTCTGAGCCAGCATACACCTGTGCCGCATTCCAGCAGCGGACTGCATGGCCACCGTAGAGGATCGTCTCCGGCGGCATCTGCTTGCACTTATCGCAGCAGTAATCGCAGCGCGGCGCAAACTGGCAGCCCACCGGACGGTCATATGGGTCAGGCGTAGAACCCCGGATGGGTTCGAGCGTCTGATTCTTGCCCTTGTGCAGCACGGGAATGGAACGGAGCAGTGCCGCCGTATACGGATGAGCCGGATATTTCAGCACATCTCTTGCGCTGCCGCGCTCAACGATACTGCCCATATACATGACGGCAACGTCATCGGCCAGCTCGCTTACGACGCCCATATCATGCGTGATAAGCATAACAGCGGTATTGTATTCGGACTTCAGCTTTTCGATCAGTTCAAAAATCTGCGCCTGAATGGTCACATCCAGCGCGGTGGTTGGCTCGTCTGCAATCAGCACCTTTGGATTGCAGCTCATGGCCATAGCGATCATAGCACGCTGGCGCATACCGCCAGAAAACTCATGCGGATACTGGTCGATGCGCTTCTCCGGGGTGGAGATGCCCATGTGCGTCAACAGCTCGAGAGACTTAGATCGTCGCTGCTTCTTGTCCAAATTGGTGTGATACCTCAGATTCTCACCGATCTGGAAGCCGATGGTATACACAGGATTCAGCGCCGTCATCGGATCCTGAAAGATCATCGCCATGTCGTGCCCACGCAAAGAGCGCATCTTTTTCCCATTGCGCTCCAGCTGGTCGATTCGAATATCGCCCTCGTCACTGTGATAAGTGATGGAGCCGCTCTCAATACGGGACAGCTCCGGCAAAAGCTGCATGATACAGGAGGCCGTCACACTCTTACCGCAGCCGGACTCGCCGACGATACATAGGGTACGACCTTTATATAGCTCGAAGGAAATGCCATTGAGCACCTTATTGCAACGCTTATTGGAATAAAAATAGGTATAAAGGTCTTTTACAGTAATAATCGCTTGTTGCTTCATGTCTCTGCCCCCTTAACCCATCTGGGTAGGATCGGTGGAATCCCGCAGACCGTCGCCGATGCAGTTAATGCTGATGACGAACAGGGAGACCACAATGCCGACCGGTAGCCACTGCCACCAATAATTCTGCATCGTAAAGACATCCTGCGCGGCGTTGAGGATATTTCCCCAAGTGGCGATCTCTGGCGGAACGCCCAGCCCCAGGAAGCTCATGGCTGCCTCGTCCAGAATGAACATCGCGGTGGACAACGTCAGATTGACCACGATGGGACCAATGGCGTTGGGTAGCATATGCTTATAGGCGATCACAAAATCATTGATGCCGAATGCTTTCATCGACTGCACATACTCTTCTTCACGCAAGGACAACATTCTGGCGCGGGCTTGGCGATAAACACCACCCCAGCCGGTCAGCACAAAGATGAAAATCAGGTTACCCAAACCACGACCAAAGATCATGCCCAGCATCATAACGAGGATCAGCTGAGGGAAAGACATGAACACCTCGGACAGACGAAGCACGACCTTATCGAAGATGCCGCCCTTATAGCCGCCGTAGCAGCCCAGCAGCACGCCAATGACTGCCGCGATCAGTGCAGAGCCGAGACCGATCAGCATGGACAGACGACCGCCGTACAGGGTGCGGGTAAACACGTCGCGTCCCAGCTTGTCTGTGCCGAAAATGTGCTGCAGGGATGGCGGCTGATTGATGGAACGCAGATCCGGTGCAACGGGATCATAGGCCGCGATCAACGGTGCAAGGAGGCAGGTCAGAAGGATACCGCCAAAAACCATAAGACCGATCACAGCCAGACGGTTCTGGAACATTTTCTGCACAGACCGGCTCATTTTGCTTTTCTTGATGCGACCTTCTTCCTCCGCTTTCAGGATCCTATCAAACTTACGGTCATTCTTGGTGTGCTTTCTCTTCATTGCTTCAGTTGTAGCCATACTATCCCCCCCTTAGTCCAGCTTGACACGCGGGTCAAGAATTGCCGTCAGGATGTCCACCAGGAAGCTGGCTATCAGCACAGCGATGACGGAAAACAGGGCGATCATCATAACCAGCGGATAGTTCTGACCAGTCACCGCATTCTTAAATGCGTTGCCGACGCCGGGCCACTGGAAAATAGACTCGATCACGACGGAGCCGCTGATCAGAGTCGGCAGACGAAAGCCGATCAGAACAACAACAGGGGTGACGGCTACGCGGAAGCCGTGCACCAGATTCACGCGCCACTCAGGCAGCCCTTTTGCCCGTGCAGTGCGGATGTAGTCCTTGTTCATCGTGTCCAGCATACTGGAACGGGCGTAACGCATAACGCCAGCCGTCAGGGAGATACCCAACACGCAGGCAGGCATGACAAGGAACTTCAGCCGTCCAATAAAGGACGTGATGCCCGGTGCGGTTCGTCCGCCGATGGGAAGAACGCCGAGGTGGATGGCAAAAACCAGAATGCAGACCATGCCAAAGAAGAACTGCGGGATGGAGACGCCAATCATACCAGCGACCGTCAGGACGTTATCACCAATGGAGCCCTTCTTCAGAGCGCTGAGGATCCCGAGGATGCTGCCCAGCACGGAGGAGATGATCAGCGCTGCCAGAGACAGCTCCAGCGTTGCCGGGAAGTACTGCTTCAGCAGGGAAGAGATCGGCTGACCATTGGTCAGCGAATAGCCAAAGTTCCCGCAAAGCAGCTGCCACAGCCACTTAAAGTACTGCACGAAGAACGGATCGTTCAAGCCGTACAGCTCACGCAGCTCCTCCAGCTTTGCCGGGTCAATGTTTGCCAGCTGATCCGGCGAGAACATATAGGAGATCGCATCTCCCGGGGTCAGATACAATCCCAGGTAGATCAGGAAGGTGATAAACAGCACCATTGGGATCATAAACAGGAGCTTTTTTAAGATATACTGTAATGTGTTACGCATAGCTCGGCCTCCCGGTAACGGAATTAGCAAAAGGGGCGGCGTATGCCGCTCCTTTGCCGTAGGTATTCGTTGAAGCGCATCTTTCAGATCTGGGCATATGCGAAGCTGAAAGACGATGTGCTTCGAGTGCGTTAGGACACGATCCAGTTCTGGATGTCCCAATCGATGCAGTACTGAGGAGTACCGACTTTCATGCCGCTGATGCGGTCGCTGGTGATCAGGAAGATGGGCTGATAGTACAGAGCCATGCAGAACAGATCCTCGTTCTCATACTCGATCAGAGCGCGGAACGCCTCATTCTGGACATTGACATCGGCAGAAGCACTGGTGGCGTCGATCAGAGCATTCAGCTCAGGATCCTCAGGCGTGTGAGAATTGGTGGCAGAACCGGTGCGATAGCGGTCATAATACTCATGCAGGGACAGCGCGGCGTTAGCAGCATAGCAGATATCCCAATCAACAGCGCTAGGACCGTTGGTCTGGTCAGCGGGAGCAGTCCACAGGATGGAGGCTAGGTCGCCTTCCACCAGCTCAGCCTTGAAGGTAATGCCGACATCTGCCAGATACGCCTGAATGGCGCTCATCAGATCAACGGTGGCCTGATCGGTGTAGTAGTACACGCACTTCAGGGTGGCGGTCCCATCCCAGCCAGCTTCTTTCAGCAGTTCTCTTGCCTTCTCAGGATCGTAGCTATAATTGTTCAGCTTATCGGACTTCAGGTTTTCATCGGGAGCCAGACTGTTGGCAGGAACAGCACCGCCGTTCATCAGAGTATCACAGATGGTCTGCATATCGATGGCATAGCGGATCGCCTGACGCACACGGACATCTGCCAGCGGAGAGGGCGTGCCGTCAGCTCTGTCAAACTTGTTCAGGTAGAACAGACGGGTATAGCGGACGTTAATGTCCTGAACATGGATGCCGGAAGTGCCTTCAATGGCCTGCACGTCGGCGATCATCTTGGTGTAACCATAATCCAGCTGACCGGACATAGCGCGGGTAGCCAGATTGGGGTCAGAGTCTCCGGCGGAGGGCAGCATCTGGATCTTGAAGTCAGCAACGCCGTTGTAGTACTTGTCGAAGGGTGCCAGAATGGTGTAGTTGCTCATCTGGACATCCTCGACCACGAACGGACCGGAGCCGATGGGATGCTGGAAGTAGTCAGCCTGCTGGACCTGAAGAGGATCAACACCGGCGAAATACTTCTGAGGAACAGGGGCAAACTGAGTGAAGGTCAGCAGTGCGTCGGGTGCGATGCCTGCAAAGCTGATCACGATCTTCTGTCCGTCGATCACAATACCGGAAAAGGTGTCGTTGATGTTACCCTCGGCGTCCACAGCGCCCTCAATGGCCTTGAAGGTAGACAGGAACACGGAGTTGATAACGGAGGTCTTGGAGACGTACTCGATGCTCCACTTGATATCCTCGGGAGTGACCTTCTCGCCATCGTGCCAATAGGCATCGTCGCGCAGTGTGAAGGTCAACGTCTTGCCATCCTCGCTGTACTCATAAGTAGCCAGAGCGTCGGGGTGATCCTGAATGGGATTCAGGTCAGCGTCAGCCACTATGAGGTGCGCATAGACCGTCTTGTTATACATATAGGTGCCGGGATTCAGCCAGGGAGTCTCGAAGAACTCTCCGGGACCGCCATTGGTGTAGATGATCTTTTCACCTTCAGTGCTGGGAGCCGGAGCGGAGCTGTCACTGCTGCTGCCAGCGGGCTGACTGGTGTCACTCGAGGGCTGACTGGTGCCGCCAGGGGTAGTTCTGCCGCTGCTGCACGCAGCCAAAGCAAGTACCATAGCCAAACTGAGCAGCAGGCAAAGCGTTCTCTTCAGATGCTTTTTCATTTTGTTCTCCTTTCATTTTTCGGGTCTCTGACAGGTCTCGACGTTATACTTGCCATTCTGCACAAGTCTTCTCCTCCGTCCAGCCTGCTCACTTGTGCATATTTTACACCAATAAAAAGTAATTTTCAATTGTACATATTTATGAAAATCCGTTCCATCTTTTGTGTATATAAACGAACTTTTCAAAATCCATCATTTTCTTGTTGTCAACCTTGCTGAAGCACGTTATATTTTAAGCGGAAACTACTTATATCTGGATGCAAAATGAACGTAATGGAGATTTCCATGTGTAAGGCGGACATCATCAGTCAAATTGTAAGTGCTAGGTGCTCTCTCCTCAGAGATCCAGCTGACGGGCGATTTGCTGGATCATTGTTCCGCCCCGCACCAGACACTCCTGATTCGTGACCTCGCTTTCAGCTATGGTGATGCTGACACCGTCCCCGAAGAAATGGTCAAGAAATATCACAGCAGCGCTCACGCGCTTGCCTCAATTCAACTAATATTCAGAAAGAGGTGGTAATATGATCTACGATACACTGCGAAACCTCTCCCGCTACGAGACACTATCCCCCGATTTTGCCACGGCCGTTCAATATCTGCGTGCCACTGACCTTTTCCGGCTTCCTCATGGACGCACAGGCATCGCCGGTGATCGTGTATTTCTGAACCGCTTTGACTACACCACCGCAGTAAGAACATCAAAAACGCTCTTTGAGGCGCATGAACGGTATCTCGACCTGCACATCGTCCTGAATGGTCAGGAGGGGATCGCTCTCGCCCCCACCGAGTTCCTCACTGAACGGAAACGCGAAGAGGACGATTCTATTCTATACACCGGTGATGAAGTTTATCGCCTGCCTCTGCGCGTGGGTCAGTTTGCTCTGCTCTATCCCGGAGAGGGGCATATGCCCAAGTTAGTCTGCGGGATTCCATCCCATGTCGATAAAATTGTTGTGAAAATCGCAATTAAATAACAGATTGGAGTGTGTTACGATGGACATCAAAAAGTATGAGGGCGTGATCCCTGCATTCTATGCCTGCTATGATGACGAAGGCAAAATCAGCCCAAAGCGTGTTAGAGCATTCACACGGTATCTGATTGGCAAGGGCGTCAACGGTCTCTATGTCGGCGGTTCCTCTGGTGAATGCATCTATCACAGCGTGGCAGAACGGAAGATTGTGCTGGAAAATGTAATGGTGGAGGCTGCTGGCAAGATTACAGTCATTGCGCACGTTGCTTGCAACAACACTGCGGACAGTCAGGATTTGGCCGCCCATGCCGAGTCAGTCCATGTGGATGCCATCGCGGCCATTCCTCCCATCTATTTCCACCTGCCGCCCTATGGGATCGCGGATTACTGGAATGACATCTCCGCCGCCGCACCCAATACTGACTTCATCATCTACAACATTCCGCAGCTGGCCGGTGTGGCTCTGACCATGCCTCTGTTGAAGGAGATGCGAAAGAATCCTCGTGTTATCGGCGTCAAAAACTCCTCCGCTGCCACCCAGGACATCCAGATGTGGAAGGACGAGGGCGGCGCAGATTTTGTCGTGATGAATGGTCCTGACGAGCAGTTTGTCTCCGGTCTGGCTATGGGCGCGACCGGAGGCATTGGAGGCACCTATGCAGTCATGCCCGAACTATTCATCAAGGCGCGCAAGCTGTTTTACGATGGGAAGGTAAAGGATGCCTATCTGGTGCAGAATGAGATCTGCCGCATCATCTACAAGATATGCGAGGCGCACGGCAACCTCTACGCTGTCCAGAAGTCCATTCTAGCCAGGAAAGGCATTCTCTGCGGCGGTGTCCGTAAGCCTCTGCCCGCGCTGATCGAGTCTGACCTGCCTATCGTTAACGAGGCTGCCGCGATGATCGACGCTGCGATTGAAAAGTATTGCTGATTTTATCCCCCCACAGGTGGTCTGCGACCGCTATTGCACATTGGCACCCAGCCTTATCGGCTGGGTGCCTCAGTCTGTCGAAGAAGTTCAGCAAGAGCTGGGCTTTTTCTTATTTATATCGCTATATGCCAAGCCGGTTGACACTTTTTTCCACAGAAACCCGATAGAATGATATTTGGCTATTACGTGAACTGATGAACAACTGCATTGCGCACTCAGATTACAGGGCGTGACGGTTATCATTCAGAGCTGCTTCGGTACAGCCTCGCGGCAGAATGCAGGCAGCGCGCCTGGATGCTGAAAGTCCGCGCATAAAAGTCCGCAAGCAGATGGGGGGCTTTTTTGCACACAAAAAGCCCGCACGGCAGAACCATGCAGGCTTTGAATTGAAGGAACATCCTATTTCTGCTTGAATATCCGATCTGGAAAAACGGTAGCATTGATCAAATCGGCAGGATCAATATCAAGCGCGTCAGCAAGGTTAAAGAATACGTCCAGTGAAAAGCTCTTTGCCAATCCAGGTGCTTCGATTGCACTGATAAGAGAACGGCTGATTCCCGCTTTTTCAGCCAACTGTTCCTGTGACATCCCACGCATTTTGAGGAGCGCAGCGATGGCAATGCCAAGATGAATAAACCGGTCGTGATTCTTGAATGAAATATCTTTGCCCATACACTGACACCTCCTGCGTATAAGCAAATTATACGAGCTTCCATAAAATCTTTCTGTCTGAAACGGTATCGTATTGATTTAATCTGTGAGCAATACTATAATAATCAAAAGCGAAATAACGCATACAAGCGTATTTGCACACAGTTTGCAGAGAGACAGAAAGCAGGTGTTGGAATGGTCTCGCCCAAAAGCTGCGCGATCCTCGGACACAATCCCATGCGGTTTGCATGGGGATTTGATGAAGAAGCTGCGGAGTGTCACGATATGAAGATGGAGCTGGTCCAGCAGATCATGGTGCTGCGGCAGCAGGGAGTGACGCATTTTTCCGTGGCCTGCGACTACGGCGTGGGGCTTTACGCCGCCGAACTCATTAACGTTCTGCGCGACAATGATCCGGAACTGATGCTGTTTTGTGTTACGCCATACGAGGAACAGGCGACAAAGTGGACGCCGGAACTGCGCGAACGCTACTTTGATATGCTGATAAAATGCACACACATGACGGCTGTTAGTCTCCATAAACAGCCGGATGCACAGCTTGAAGCCTACCGCACGATCATCCGGCAGTCTGACATGGTGCTGGCGGTCTACGATCCGGCATCGGCGCGCGGGGATGATACAGATAAGGCGATTGCCTATGCGCGGGAGCTTGGCAAACCGATACTGACGATCCATCCGGACACACTGAAAATTGAATACGCCTGCATCGAAGTTTGATATGTCGAGGTGTTGAGCCAATAATGCAAAAGCAAAAGAACTCTTGTTTTGGCACTTTGGTCACAACAAGAGTTCTTCTGAAATATTCTATTGCCAAACGAGTTTGCAAAAGGATGTGCTTTCAACCGTCGCAATCATTAAGAAGCTCACTCAGCAGACAAGCTGTCTTGCTGCTCGAGCAGTATGTCAATCATCTTAGAGGCAACATTCAACGTAGATGGACTGCATTTGGCCAGCTTTTTTGATATTTCCCTATTCTCACTTTGAAAAACACGGCTTGATTATTGCGCACAATCATTCATCGATTTGGTCTCAACGTGAACTGTAAAAAACTCGGCCATCGAGATTCCAAGCACCTTGCAAATTTGCTCAATGGTATCTACGGAAAGCTGGCTGCCTCTGCAGCGAGAGACGCGAAGCGTCGTATAGGGAATGTTTCCGCTTTGGCATAGCTGGTATAATGTCATGTTTCTCTCATGCAGTAATTCATCCAATCGTGTGTGCGTATTCAATGTTCTTTCACTCCTATCAAAAAAAGCAGGATAAACTTTTGAT
>ERZ827440.1572-NODE-1572-length-24285-cov-3.206273_pt1 | contig 24285 bp, 21 predicted proteins | sample MGYA00519774_ERZ827440 | MGnify/ENA primary metagenome ERZ827440 (study PRJEB31778, sample SAMEA3449302) | human gut metagenome | biome: human gut; feature: human-associated habitat; material: faeces | place: United Kingdom | collected 2010/2012 ... | reverse complement strand
ATACACAAAAATGTTGCCTTTTCCTCTTCTGTCAGCCCTGCTTCCAGTTCCCGGTTAAAAATCCGGATCTGCTCTTCGATCATATTATGATGCTCGATTGCTTTCTCTGTCAGAAGAATCCTTTTTAATCTGGCATCCTCCGTCGACGCTACCCGGATAAGATATCCCTTCTGTTCCAGGCTCTGCAGCATTACCGTCGCCGTAGATCTGCGGATCCGGAACTCCCGCTCCACATCCTTCTGATATACATCACCGTTCCTGCTCTTATGATACAGATATCCCAGAAGCGGTCCCTGCATTCCGTTAAGTTCATGACTATCCTGCTGGGCGAAGATCACTTCCATCTTCCGGCGGATCATGTTGTTGGCGGCCTTGAGCTCGAATCCAAGTTGGCGGTTCGTCAATACATCTTCCTCGTTCATTCTGCCTCCCTATCTTCAACTTTCGCTTCTCTACTTACGCAAATAAAAAATGTTAGATAGCTAACTATTTTTGTTAGCTATCTAACATTATAACGCAATCTTTTGCGTTTGCAAGAAAAAAAATATAAACTCTTTATAAACTCTGTCAATCCTCCAGTACCCGATTCAGTACTTCATCCTCCAGCACCAGCTTTTTCGCGGCTTCGCGGTATTTTTCCTCATGGAGATAGGTATGGCGGTGCGGTTTGATGGAGGGTGCCATGTCGATGGCTTTGAGGAAATCGGATCTCTTCATATGTAAAGTTGCCACATAGTCCCAGAAGCCGGTATCCTGAAGCACTGTGCTGACACGGATATAGCGGTGATCCTGTACCTTTGCCATAATGTAGGTGGCAATGCCTACCTGGATACCATGTAACTGCGGTACTTCCAGAATCTTATCCAGTGCATGGGAGATCAGATGCTCACTGCCGCTGGTGGGAGCACTGCTACCGGCGATCTCATTGGCAATACCGCTCATGGCCAGAGAATCCAGTAGTTCCTTCAGGAACAGCTCATCCTTGATGCTCTCGTAAGGGGTACGGACAAAGCTGTTCACCGCTTTCTTCGCAATCATGACCGCAAAATCATTCACTTCGCCGCAGCCTGCCTTCTCTTCAAAGATCCAGTCGTAGAGCGCTGTGATCTTGGAGATCATATCGCCGATGCCGGAGTAAATGAACTTCTCCGGAGCGGTACGGATCACCTGCGTATCCACGATGATACCATATGCCAGTCTCGCAGGAACAGATGTCCTCTTCCCCTGTACCAAAAGAGAGGCACTGGCACTGGAAAATCCGTCACTGGAGCTGGAAGTCGGCACACTGATAAAAGGAAGATTCCGCAGAAAAGCCGCATATTTTCCGGCATCGATGACCTTACCTCCGCCGATGGAGATCACAGCCTTTGCCTTATTGGGAATTGCAAAAGCCAGCGTAATAATATCATCAATATCTACTGTGTCCAGTTCATTATATTCCAGGACATTCACTTCTGCTTCCTTCAGGGAATTCATCACCAGTTCCCCAAACATGTCAATCAGTCCGTTGCCGAAAAATAACACGACCTGGTCCAGATTCTCCGCCTTTAAATAACCGCCGATTTTTCCTAATGCGCCGTTTCCGATCTTCAAAATGGACGGAATCGCCATCTCTTTTCCTATCTGCATGGTAACCTCTCCTTTATCTTTTTCCGTACTGACCCGTTTCTGCCCGAAACCGTGCCCGGACAAAATTATTTTACACTGTTTTCTCTTCTATTTCAACCGGTCAACCACTGTGCACGTTCCCGCCGGAATCTATCCGCGCCTTTTAGACTACCCCACACGGATTCCAAACATCTGCAACACCCAAAGGATCAACCCCAACCCCCAGCTAGAAAAAATCCCATACAATATCACCGGCCCCGCAATGGTAAATATCTTGCAGCCGATGCCGAATACCTGACCTTCCTTTTGGTATTCCACCGCCGGAGCCGTCACGGAATTGGCGAATCCGGTGATCGGCACCAATGCACCGGCGCCTCCCCATTTTGCAATCTTGGGGTAAATATGAAACGCCGTGAGTACTACAGACAAAAATACCAGAAGCAGGGAACACCAGCTTCCGGAAGTCTGCGGATCCATCCCCAGCACATTTCCGGTATAATTCAGGATCCCCTGCCCGATGCAGCAGATGATCCCGCCTGTCACAAACGCCTTCGCCATATTCCACCAGAGATTATGGGTGGGAGTCACCTGCTTCACATAGTCATTGTATTTTTTTTGTAAACGTTCTTTTTCCTTATCCACTGCGCAACCTCCGTCTTTTTTGTCAGTATGCGCATTTTATTTATTTCTATTCCTCCGACCGCTCCTCCCGCCATTTCTCCTCTGTGATGCTATGCTGCTCTACCTTTATGCGTTCTGCCAGTCATCCGGCAATGTGACCGTCCAGAGATATTTTTCAGTGCGTCCCCAGTCTAAAAGTTCCCGCATCTGCTCATCATATACATCTTCGGGACGGTAGTCCGCCACCATCCCGAACAGATACTTTTCCTTCTCATCCGCTGGTGTCAGCGTCGGTATCTTCTCCGACAGAAGCGCGAGCAGTTCCTCCGGCTTGATGTCCTCCGGGATCTCAACTCCGGAAAGGTTGGCGATAAGTCCCGCAGCATAATAAAATTCATAATTTCCTGTCAGAATTGACTTCTGCATATTGCACTTGATAATCACGCTCTGGCGTGCGATGGATGGCACCATAATTTTCCTCCGTAAAAAAACAATCTCCCATCATTGTACTACTGTGCCTTAAAATTTCCAAGGAAATAGTACAGCGATCCTGCCACTTTTCCTGCCGCCATCGCAAGCATGACCCAGAAGAGTCCGACCTTTAAGCCCATGCGCCGGAATGTAATCGGAAATGTATTCAGGATCTCCGCGAGCGCCACCGCGATGCTTCCCACAAATATCCCGGCAGAAATACCGTACACGCACAGAAGCGCCGGTCCGAACGGAATCCGGATCTGCAAAAAAACAGACGCCAGATTTCCACAGATTCCGCCCAGAATCACGGCATTTTCAAAATGCAGTGTCTCTGCCGCGCGGTTGCACTTTCCAATCATACGCGGAATCACACCGATGACAATCAGAAACGCAAATGTTCCCGCAGAGACCGCAAGTCCCGCGGCAAGCCCGCAGAAGCCCAAAAATATATGATCAATTAACATCGATGCTGTGTCCCTTTCTCTCCGCATTCTCTATAAACGTAGTATCTATATCTTTCTCATATTTGCGCATCTCCACCTGCATCGGCGTCGGGTCCGGCGTGATCTTCCTGCTGCCCAGATGATTGAAAAACAGCGTAATACCAATGGCAAGTCCGATGCTGTAACAGATTTCAAGTTCCGTCACACCGCTCGACTGCTTTCCCATGACCTGCTGATAGAATTTGGAAAAAACATCTCCCACGGACACGTCGTTGTTGAATGCCATAATGGTGAACGCCGCCCCGAAAAAAATGACCACGCAGAGCGCGGCGGTCTTTAACGCATTGATCCACTTTGGTTTCCCGGGATTGGGAATGTACTCAATGATAAAATCCTTCTCGCCCTCATTGCTGATATCTACGTTCGGATATTCCTCGTGAATCAGTTCGACGATCTTTAATATGGAAAAAACTTTCATCTGGTTCTTCTGTTTGCGCGGATTCATCGTTTCCGCAAATGTATAGATTTTCTTCTGCTTCAGCTGACGCACAATGGATGCATCCGGACACTCCATTTTTGCAATGTCCCCCAGCGTCACATGCCGGTCTGTCACAATCGTATTCTGGTCAATCTTTACATACACAGTCTCGCTCTTTGCACTCATGCCGCAGTTCCCGCTTCCCATGAAAAATTCCGCTCCACCAGCACGCCATCCACCGGCTTTTCGCCCTCTCTCCCGTATTTCATATATAGAAGCGCCCCGCAGATCAGCGCGGCTGCCAGCACTCCCACAAGACATGCCCTGTATTTTTTGCAATTCATTCTGTTGTCCTCCTGTCTGTTCTGACATCACTTGCATGATTTATGCATTATTATGCCTGTCCCCGCAGATATTATGTACAGAAAAACAGACAAAAGTACCAGATTGCTTTTTTTATAAAAACGTGTTACTTTTTCATATGGACATTTTATTATCAGAAAGGCGGACACCCCAATGGCTGTTACCAAGGAAATCCTCGCGCTTGCCGTGGAAATCGGCGATGCACTGCTTCGGAACGGTGCCGAAGTCTACCGCGTCGAAGACACGGTCATGCATATTCTTAAGGCATACGAAATTGAAAATTACGACGTTTACGTGCTCTCCAACGGGATCTTTGCGAGCGCAAACGAGGATCGCGAGGACGCCTGCAGCATGATCCGACACATTCCGCTCGGCACCACGCATCTCGGGCGCATCGCTGCATTAAACCAGCTTTCCCGCGAGATCTGTTCCCACGAATGTTCGCTGATCGACGCCTGGGACCGTCTGGAAAGATGTAAAAATATTTCATTCGGAAAACCTGTCGTCCACATCTTCTTCTGTGGACTTGGCTGTGGCTGTTTTTCCTATCTTTTCGGGGGTACAGCCTTAGACAGCATCGTCAGCTTTTTTATCGGCATGCTGCTGCAGGTATTTCTGTTTGCCTTAAAGCGCCATAAGAATTCCAAGTTTATCACGAATATCCTGGGAAGTGCATTCGTAACGCTGCTGTCGCTGATTGTGCTCTCCTTCGGTGCCCCCATCCTCTACGATAAGGTCATCATCGGAGACATCATGCCGCTCGTCCCCGGAATCGCACTCACAACGTCGATCCGCGACTTTTTTAACGGAGATTACCTCTCCGGCGCCATTCATATGATTGACGCCATCCTGACCGCATTTTGTATCGCTGTCGGCGTCGGCACCGTCATTACGATCTATCATTTTGCAATGGGAGGTGCAGCGCTGTTATGATTATCCAGTTTATTGTGAGTTTGTTTGCCACGCTCTCTTTTGCGGAACTGTTTGCCGCGCCGAAAAAGGAACTGTTTTTCTGCGGTCTGACCGGTGCCATCGGCTGGGTCGTCTATGTGATCGGCTTAAACAGCGATATGGGCACGGTGCTTGCGAATCTGACCGCCACCTTCGCGCTCACCGTATTTTCCCGTATTCTGTCCGCGATCCGCAGAAATCCGGTGACCATTTACCTGATCGCCGGTATTTTCCCGCTAGTTCCCGGAGCAGGTATTTACTATACGTCCTACTATTTCATCATGAACGATATGCCGCAATTCTCCAACTACGGCATGGAAACCATCAAGGTGGCGGGTGCCATCGTGCTGGGAATTGTCTTTGGCTTCGGTTTGCCGCAGAGCTGGTTTAACGCACTGCAGCGGATGGGAAGAAAAAAGACGGCTTTGTAAAAGCCGTCTTTTTTCTGCTATACATCTTGTGCACTCCTGCACTTCCCTCTATAAATCTTGTGCCATCCTGCACTTTCCTCTATGCATCTTACGCCGTCCTGCACTTCTCTCCTATTACTTTTTATTTCTGCCGAACAGCTCCTTTACCACATTCTTATAGATGAAAATACTTGCTTTTTTCCAACGGACTCTGCAGAGTCTTGCTGCCTGTTCATCCAGTTCGATGTAAGGATGATTCAGCTTTTCCTCCACCGTCGCTTCTCCGTCAAAAATTGCGTCCACCAGTTCTATATAGTCCTTGACATAACTCTTTGTAATCGGGAATCCGTTGTGATTCGGCAGCAGGTAATCAAACTGCAGGAACAGCCGCTCGATTTTCTCACAATTTTTCTTAAAATTACAGAGACGCTCCAGCCCGTCATAGTGTACTTTTGGATTTTTGGAGTTGTCGAACAGATTCACCTGGGCAGCCTCCATCTCATCCCCGCAGAAAAACATCCGGTGTGACCGGTCAAGGAAGAACAGGCTGCTGTTACAGTGTGCCGGAAGCACATCAAAAATCTCGATCGTCCTGCCTCCGAGTTCAATCACATCCCCCTCTCCCACATAGACTTTTTCATAGTCTGCATGTGGAAGGACGGTGAGATCGAACGGAAATGCTCCCGGGTTATTCACCGACGGTGCATCCAGCGCAGCGCCCGCACTCATATACGCCAGTTCAAACTCTCCGTTTCCTGCCGCATGATCCGGATGGAAATGCGTATTGGCAACCACGATCGGCTTGTCCGTCAGTTTTTCCACAAATGCACGCAGATTTCCCACGCCATAGCCGGTGTCGATCAGAAGCGCACGATCCTCCCCTTCCAGCAGATACATATTCTCCGTTCCGTTCATAAAATTGATGAACCACGTCTGCTCATCCGCTTTCCATGCCATATAGGATCCAAAAATCTGTTCTAAAGACGGTTCCATTGTTCTTCCCCCTTCTATACAAGTATTTTAAGCAAATCCGAAAACGTCTGCAGTGTGTAATCCGCTTTGCCGCAATTTACGGCATCGCCGATTGCCGCTGTCTTCATTCCACCTGCAATTCCGGCATCAATCCCCGCTTCCGCATCTTCCACAACCAGACAGTCTTCCGGTCTTTCACCGAGATATTCCGCTGCTTTTACAAACACCTCCGGATCCGGCTTTGATTTTGTAATATTATTTCCATCGGAAATCCGGTCAAAAGCGTCCGTCAGACCGACCCGCTCCAGGATAAATTTTGCGTTTTTGCTGGATGATCCGAGCGCAATCCCATATCCTCTCCTCCGGATTTCTGCCAGCGTTTCCCGCACTTCATCCGTAACATCCGCGGGCGTCATCGTCTGAAGCAGGCTGCGGTATGTCTCGTTTTTCTGTGCTGCAAGCTCCTGCTTTTTCTGTTCAGACAGCGGTTCTCCCTCATATCGTTCCAGAATAATCTCAAGACTGTCCATCCGGCTGACTCCGCGCAGGCGGTTGTTGATCTCTTCGTCAAAATAAATTCCCATTTCATCCGCCATTTTTTTCCATGCCTGATAATGAAACTGATCTGTGAAGACAAGCACCCCGTCCAGATCAAAAATAGCTGCTCGTAACCCCATTGCTTCCGGTACCTCCTACCATCGTATTAGCTGAAAAATTTTGTCCGTTGCCCTTGCCACCTTTTCCGGTGTAAATCCCATAAAAAACAGACTGCCAAGCTCGCCAAACGTCAGGCTGCCGTTTTCCGCATCCTTCTGTATTACAATGCCGTACGCCGCCGGAAGTTCCTCCTTTAAGATTGCAAGCACTTCCTCGTCCCCCGCCACCTCTGCAAGTCTCGTATTCTCGTCGTAGATACGCCTGAAATCTCTGGTCGGACGGTATGCAAACTCGTAGTTTCCGGCAGACAGCATCACTTTTCCATCCGGAGAAATCTGTGATTTCTCACCTCCGCAGACGTCTCTTCCATCGCAGCGCGGCAGCGTCACCTCTGCCTCACAGTCAAACGGTATCTCCACATGCAGCCGGAATGTGCCGTCCTCTTCAATGCTCCAGTCTGACACATATGTTCCACAGGCAGAATCAAACCTGCATCTTACATAGCGGAACCGCATGTCCGGAACCGGCGCAATGACCGCCTTACGGTAACCCGGGCAGCGCGCACGGATTCCCGCAATATAAGCATAGAAAAATTCAACCACGGAACCGTAGGAGTAGTGGTTAAACGAATTCATCCCCGTTCCGCTGCAGGTTCCGTCCGATAGCATGGAATTCCAGCGTTCCCAGATGGTTGTCGCACCGAGGTTCACACAGTACAGCCAGCTGGGGAATCCTTCCTGAAACAGGAAATGATATGCCAGATCCTCCATGCCGTTCTCGCAGAGCGTCATGCATAACAGCGGTGCTCCCACAAATCCGCACCGGATCTTGTAACAGTCTTTTTTCAGGCGTTCCTTAAACTGTGCGATCACCTTGTCTTTTTCCCGGTAGACTCTAAAATGCAATGCAATGATATATGCCGCCTGCGTATCCACGGACAATCTGCCGCCCGGCGTAAAGTATTCATAGAGGACTGCCTCTTTTATCTCCTCCGCCAGCTTCCGGAACTTCACCGCATCTTCCTCATATCCCAGCTGTTCCGCCATCTGCGCAGTGATGTCCGCCGATTCGTAATAATAAACGCTTCCGATGTAATCATCATCTGTAGCGCCTTTAAAGCTCTGCTCTGTCACACCGTCGAGTGCCAGCCAGTCCCCGAACTGAAATCCATTGACAAACAGCCTCTTCCCGCCGTCCGCCTCGTCTTTCCGGTACATGTAGGATACCCAGTCGCGCATCATCGGGTAGTAAAGTTCCATCTCTCTCCGGTTTCCATATGTACGGTAAATCTGCCAGGGAATGATCGTCCCCGCATCCCCCCACACACTTGCCGTTCCAAAATCGCCTTTCGACGGAATATAATTCGGTATCGCGCCTCCGGCACGCAGCTGTTCGCTTCTCAAATCCGTGAGATATTTCCTGTAAAATGCCCGCGTGTCCATATTGTAGGATGCCGTAGCCGCAAATACCTGTGCATCCCCGGTCCATCCCAGACGCTCACTTCTCTGTGGACAATCCGTCGGCAGATCAATAAAATTGGACTTCTGGCTCCACAGACAGTTCTGATATAAGCGGTTTACCTTCTCATCCGATGTCTCTAGCCATCCGGTGCGTTCCAGATCCGAATAGACGACATTAGAGCGGATGTCCTCCCTCCTCAATTCTCCCGGCCATCCGGTCACCTTTAAATAACGGTAGCCGAAATAGGTGAAATGCGGCCGCACGGTCTCTTTTCTGCCGTCCGAAGTGTAGGAAAAAACAGACTTCGCATCTCTGTAGTTGTCATGATAAAAATTTCCGTCCTGCAGGATCTCCCCGCATTCGATGGTTATCCTGGTTCCGCTCTCAAAACCGGCATCAAATTCCATATAGCCCGCATGATTCTGTCCGAAATCAAGTACGGCCTCCCCCGCGTTTGTATGTATGATTTCAACCGGAGCAAGCTGCTCTTTTACAATCACAGGCAGGCTGTAGCGCTCCGTCAGTTTGCCGGGTGCCTGCAACGTTTCCACAGGCTTCCACGGATTTTCTGCATTCTTCCACAACAGGCGGTTGATTGTCTCCCCGTCATAGATGCCGCTCTCCTCGATGTCGCTTCCCCGGTACTTCCAGCTTTCGTCCGTCGCAATGACTTCCTCGCTCCCATCCTCGTAGGTAAGATGCAGCTCCGCAATCGCCATCATGCGGCTTCCGAAAAGATTCTTCCCGCCGGCAAGACCAAAAGTTCCCATATACCAGCCTTTTCCCAGCAGGATTTCCAGCCGGTTGTTCTCACCAAGCAGCGGCGTCACGTCGTAGGTCTGGTACTGATATGCCTTGGTGTAATCATTCAAAAACGGAGCCAGATAGTCGTCCCCCGCCTTGACGCCATTGACATATGCCTCATACAGGCCCAGCCCGCAGACATACAGCCGGGCGCGTGCCACTTTTGTTTCGGACCGAAACTCTTTTCCCAGCACCGGGTGAAACGCATCCTCCGCCGCCGGTCCGATCCACCGGCCGACCCATTTTTCAGACATTTTGGCAGTCTCAAAAAATGCCGGTTCACTGACGGCGCGCTCTCCGTTGTCCCCTTCCACCGTCACACGCCAGTAATAGACGGTATACGGTTTTAGCGGAATCTGAAGTTCCGTCTCATTGGATGCCAGATGCGCACCCTCCGCTCTGCAGATAGTATTGGAAAAATCCGGTGTGTCCGCCACCTCAATGCAGGCGTTTTTCTGCTTTTTGGCTCCGGTGTCCGTCACTTTCCACGAACAGAAAATCTTATCGTAGGAAAAACCGATGGGATTTTTTATTCCGTTGATTTTTAACTCTGCAATTTTCATCCGTATCATTCCTTTACAGTCTTGTATCAAATCTTCCGCAGAACGGATCTACGGGATTTTTCCCACAAAACGGACTCTTTCCGGTAATTTTATCCACAATGGCTTCAATGACATACTCCGAGTTGCAGTAGCCGTTGATAAACGTTTTTACCATTGGCACATCCAGCAGATGGTACGGGTTTCCCACACTGATGAACATCGTCGGCACCTCATAGACAAACCACGGCATATTGTTTCCAAGTCCGAACAGTGTATGCCAGTTCAGTCTCGATACTGTCTTATTGCTGGCTGTTTCTATATTTCCGATATAGATGACCAGATCATATTTCTCTTTAAACTCCTCCACCGTATCGAACAGCTTTCCTTCCAGTCCCAGTTTTTCCGGGACATAGATGCTCACATCAAATCCAGCTTTCATTAACAGTTCCTTAAAGCTGTCGCACACTCTCTCGTTGGACGGAAAATCTCCCAGCAGTTCCAGCAGAATTTTTTTCTGTCTGAAAGGTGTGATCGGAAGCAGATGCTGGGTATCTTTTACGAGGGTTACGCCCTTGTCCGCACATTCTTTTGCCCACGTGTCATGCTCTTTGTTTTTTATGATCGAAAGAGCTTCTTTTCCCGGAACCAGCGTTCCTTCCTTCTGCTTTCTGTGCAGTCCGAGCGCCGCCTTTGCCGCCAGAATACGTTTTACCGCCTCCTCAAGGCGCTGCTCCGACAACAGGCCATTCTCGTAGCCCTCTTTCATGTACAGGATGTCCTCGTCCAGATCCTTGTTAAACAGAAACATATCGCAGCCGTTTTCAATCGTCATTGGAACCGCTTTTCTGCGCTCCTCCGCACAGCAGAACCCGACCATCGGCGTCGCATCCGTGACAATCAGTCCTTCAAAGCCAAGCTGCTCTCTTAACAGATGCTGCACCAGATTTTTTGAAAGTGTCGCCGGTATGATCCGTGTGCACGGTCTGTTGTCAAATTTCTCCTCATAGGCAGGCATCGCAATGTGCCCCACCATGACCGTGAGCGTTCCCTGATCGATCAGTGCCCTGTAGATTTCTCCATAGGTCGCGTCCCATTCTTCACAGCTGAGAGAATTCACCGATGTCAGGAGATGCTGGTCTCTCTCATCCACACCGTCCCCCGGGAAATGCTTGATGGCTGTCGCAACATGTTCTTCCTTTGCCGCCTGGAGATAGGCTCCGCCCATCGCCTTTACCCTGTCTTTGTCATCACCGAATGTTCTGACGTTTAAGATCGGGTTTCGGAAATTGCCGTCAATGTCGACGATCGGCGCGAACGCCCAGTTGACACCAACCGCAGCTCCCTCCCTGCAGGAGACTTTTCCAAGCTGATACGCCCGTTCCACATCTCCGGTCGCCGCCACCAAAAGTTCCTGACCGTAATACGTTCCTTCCTCCACGGAACCAACGCCGCCCATCTCCAGATTGGACGCGACAAGCAGCGGTATTTTGCTGTATCTCTGCAGGATCCGGTGGCAGTTCTGGATCTCTTCGCCCTCTCCCTTCCGGTAGAGAACACCTCCAATGTGCTTTGTCTCCACCAGCTTCTTTAATTCTTCTTCTTTGTTTGACATCTCAATCGGACAAAACAGCTGACCGATTCTTTCCTCCGTTGTCATGTTTTCGTAGGTTTTTTCCACCCACGCAATATCTTCCTCGTTCAAATAAAACGGTTTTGCCTTATAATCAATCATTTCTGTCCTTTCCAACTCCTATGCCGCGCTTTTTTCCTCTTTGCCCAGGAATTTCTTCAATGTAACAATCTCAATTACCTTGTTCTCATTATTCAGATAGATTAAGAACAATACCAGAATGACGGAATTGATAATTCCATAAATCGTGCTTGTAAATGTTGTGTTGACCGCACTCATATTACCAAATGCAAGCTGCAGGAATTCGTATCCCAGTACCGAGATCAGAATCGCCACCTGCTTATTGCAGTACCGCATGACAAGTCCAGAGAAAAACAGCGGACAGAATGCCACGAACATTTTATCCACGGTGCCGAAATTCAGATATCCGGACACTCTTGTGTACTGGATCTGGCATCCGAAAAGCATTCCCGCCGCTCCCGACATCACGCCGGAGATCACGTAGCAGATCATCGTGTTCAGGTACTCATTCGCTCCGGTATTGACCGCGATCTTCTGCCCGCTCTGCAGTGCGCGGTAATCATAACCGAATTTTGTATAATGGAAGACAACAATCATAAATAACAGTGACGTTGCAAGAATCAGAATGAGGAAAACAGGATTTTTCCCACCGGCTCCGACGAATGCTTTCATCACGTTTGATGTTGCCTGATTTTTCATAATTACGTTGTTCTGTTCCGAGCCGTCCGCAATGATATATGCCACCGCCTCATAGAGTAACGACACTCCCAGGGAACAGATCATCGGCGGCAATCGTAAGATCAGATACAATCCTCCAGAGACAAAACCTGCCACCGCTCCCGAAATCACTGCAATAAGCAGCAGTAATCCCATATTATCCCAGCCTCTGCAGGCCAATACAATCACAATGGTACTTGTCAGTGTGACCATCGAACCAACCGAGAAATCAAATCTTCCTGAATGCAGATTTACAGATACCGCAAACGCAATCAGTGTCAGATAAACGGTTCCGTATAAATAAGTAGATAATGAATTTGCATCCTTAAATAGTGATGTGCCAAAGGAAGCGCACATAATCAGTGATACAATGAGACAAACAATTGGAATAGCTGTTATACCGATCACTCTTTTTACTGTCCAGTTTTTTCTTTTCTTTGCTGCTTTTTCCATATTATTACCTCTTTCCGTATGAGCTTTTGCACCGGAATGCCGTTACATCCCGATGCAGCTGCTCCATGGGATTATTTTTAGTTAAAATCTGTACAAGGTACCCCTGTCTCGTCCTCAATCATGGCTGCCAGGATACCAGCAACACGGTATGCGTGTGTCTCTGCGCCAAATGCGATAGATCCACCGAAGATCGCATATTTTGTATAACCCTGCTCAATGTAGTATTTGCCAAGTTTGTAGCCAACCTCTGCCTCATTGTATGTGGTAGGTCCGACTGCTCCGCAGAAGTTATCCAGTGCTTCGAGATCGACCTTGTCTGTCTCTGTAGGCTGGGCTGCATACATGATGAATAACATATCATTTGCCGCACAGGTATCTGCCTGATCATATACACTGCCGGAGGACATGCTGACGACTGCGTCATAGCCTGCGGATGCCCATGTCTGGATCTGGTTCGTCTCCTCTGTCGGTGTACCGCCGGTAGATTCGGAGAAGGTTACAGTAAAGCCGAACTGATCTGCCAGATATTTTGCATATGCCTGATATTCTAAGGACTCCTGGGATGTGGTGTCGTTTAAGAGGACGCCAATCTTGTAGTTATCCTTCAATGTTACCAGTTCGGTGTCTGCATAGGCTTCCTTGTTCGCCATCATAGTGTCGTAGTCGATTCCTTCGGTAAGATCCTGGAAGGTACTGTAATCACAGGTCAGTAATTCCGAGAACAAAGCGGAATCTACAGCATAGTTTCCATCCGAATCATTTGCAATGATTTCATCGAGTTCCTCTGCACTGGTTGCGATCCAGTGGCTCATTCCGATGTAAACCGGCTTTCCGTCCATGTCGGTTAGAGGATTTTCATCCAGCGCACGAAGAATGGTTGCATATGCCGGAGCGATCATGGACGGGTAAGATCCTGCGCAGAACGTATATACGCCGCCGCTTAACAGATCTCTGAAATCCGTGGTAAGGGAATCCACGCCGCCAACCTTGACATCTGCATTGGTGCGGTCCACACCACCAAAGTTAAATGCAAAATCACTGGAACCGGAACCTAAGATCACTTCACATCCACTGGATGCCATCTGGGTGATCGACCCCATCCACGCGTCATCAAAATCATATCCCTGTGCATAACCGGTAATTGTAAACTTTTCAGAATTCAGTCCTTTCAGATCCAGTGCCTGATCTGCCTGTAACTGATGTGCAATATCAACATAGTTGACATTTCCCTTGTAGTTTACGTCCGAGGCAGCTGCATCCGATGCACTGTCGGTCTGTGCGCCTTCTGTGCCTGCCGTCTCACTCTGCGACGGAGACGCTGTTGCGGCTGCATCTGTGCCGGCATCCGCATTTCCACCGCACGCGGTCATACCGAGTGCCATCGCGGAAACCAATGTCATGCTGACTGCTTTTTTGAATAATTGTGTTTTCATATGAAACCCTCCTAAAAATTTTTATTATGAAGCATTTCTGCTTTATAAACGGTTATCTTGGTAATAGTTTGGTGCGGTAGCTTAACTGAAGCGCTGTAACGACCGTCAGAAACAGTACCGCTTTTACAATCTGTGTCACTGCAGAACCCGTTGCGGAATCGAGCAGCAACAGCGTCATAAACTGATCCAGAAACGCCAGGGAAAATCCGCCGATAAACGCTGCAAGCGCTTTGGATCTCGGTCCTCCAGAAATTGCCATTCCACCGAATACGATGGCGATCATCATATTCATTCCGACACCGCCACCGGAAGAGGAACTGATGGAGACATCCTGCATAATGGTAAAAAATGCGGCAAGTCCGATACCAATTCCCGCGATGCAGAATGAAAATACTGTGATTGCCGTCGGCGCAATACCGGTCAGTCTTGCGCAGATCGGGTTGCCTCCGATAAACTTCTGTCTGCGTCCCATCTTCATAAAGTCAAACATAAACGCGCAGAGCAGGACAAAAAGTACAAGTGCGAAGAACTGGAACCATATATTCCCGATGACCTGATAGACACCGTTGTCCGGGTTGCTTGGTCTGGAGAACTGTGTGTTGATTCCGTTCGGATTGACGTTGGATATAATCACACTTGACAAAGCCGCAAACACACTCATCATCGCAATCGTCATGACGAAGACCGGCAGATTGAACACGGATGCCAGCGCCGAGTTCAGGAGGGACAGCGCCACACAGATGACAAGACATGCAACAAACATGAGAATCAGGCTGCCCGTCCATGTATAAATGGCGGCTCCAAGCGCTGCGCTGACCAGCATATTCGCTCCGAGCGAGAGATCGAATGAGCCGATGGCAAAGATAAACGTTGCTCCTGTGGCAAGAAATCCCACAATCAGCGCCTTTTTAATGACGATCTCCAGATTGGAATTGATATCATATCCTTTTGTCACACACACTGCAAAAAAACAGATTGCCAGAACGACCATTCCGATTACCGGTATGACATTGATGACCTTTTTCATCAGCAGTGCCTTCTTCAGCTTGCGCTGCTGCTCCGCCGAATCTTTTAACGACTGTTCCATTCCCGAGGAAACATTTTCCTTACTGTTTTCCATCTCTATTTCCTCCTTAAATCATAAATTTGATGATTGCGGAATCATTCAGATCTTCGCTCCGTGTAAATTCAGCTGTCATCAATCCGTCCTTCATAATGATCAGACGGTCCGACATACCGATCAGCTCCGACATTTCTTCCGAGATCATGATGATGGTCTTTCCCTCTTTTTTCATGCGGTACATCATCTGATACATTGCCTGTTTTACTCCGATATCAATTCCTCTCGTCGGACAGTCCAGAATCAGAATATCCGATCCGCATCCGATCCATTTTCCAAACACGACCTTCTGCTTGTTTCCGCCGGAAAGCTGGGATACCTCCTGATCGATCGAATAACACTTGATCTGCATCAGCTCTCTCTGGGCTTCCACGTATTCTTTTTCCCGCTTGTTCGTTATCAGGAAATTATGTAATGCAATCTTGTCGAGTCCTGCAATCGCTATGTTATCCCGGATCGTGGTCTGCGTATTTAAGGATTCCACATCTCTGTCCTTCGCCACATAGCCGATCTTGTGCTTCATTGCAAACGCCGGGTTTAAAACTTCCTCGCCCTCTTCCTTCTGATTGTAGACAAGCACCTTTCCGCTTTTAAGCCTGATGTCTCCAAAGAAGACTTTTCCGAGAGTGTGCATACCGCAGTGTGACAGGCCTCCGATTCCAAGAATCTCGCCTTCATGCACCTGCAGGTTGAAGTTGATCAGCTGATTGTCCAGATTTCCATCCTTAATCTCCAGCACAACCTTCTCTCCGCAGCTTCCGTCAAAATCTCCACGGTAATAATCTCCCTGCAGTTCACGTCCGATCATCGATGTCCGGATGGCATCATCATCGTATTCCTCTTTTTCAAATGTCCGGATGATGTGTCCGTCGCGAAGTACCGTCAATGTATCACAGCGCTCCTTGATCTCTTCCAGATCATGTGAGATAAATACCACGCTGCGGTTACTCTTCCGCATGCGGTTCATCAGATCGTAGATGATCTCGCGTCCCTTCTGGGAAAGTGCGGTTGTCGTCTCATCCACAACAATAATTTCAGGATTCTGCATCCAGACTTTCGCCACTTCGACCAGCTTGCGGTCCTGCATGTCCAGCGTATTGGTCATGGCTGCCGCATTGATGTGGTCGGCACCGATTTCATCCAGCGCCTTCTGCGCAGCCTCCAGCATCTTTTTGCCGTTGACAAAACCCCATCTGCTTCCATCCTTGCGCTTAAAACATCCAAAGGTATTTGCCGCACACAGGAACATGTTCTCTGCCACAGTGATTTCCGGAACCGTACCGGTCTCCTGAACAATCATTCCCACTCCCTGCGTGCCTGCCCACTCCATGGAAAGCGGCTTCCAGGGTTTTCCTTTATAGAACATCTCCCCCGAGTCTGCCGGCTGCATTCCTGAGAAAATAGATGTGACCGTCGATTTTCCGGAACCATTCTCTCCGATCAGCCCGCGTACTTCGCCGCGCTTCACAATCAGATCTACATGATCCAGTGCCACGACCGGTCCAAATGTCTTGGTAATCTGCCTGCATTCCATGACAATCTCATTTTCATGTGTATTGCTCATAGCCTTCCTCCTAATTTCGTGATACGAAGGGATACATTTTCATATCAATTACTTGCATTTATGGTAACATTCCCCTGGCGTTCTTTCGTCCCGATATAGAGTGGAATTTGTTCTTTTCTGTAATTTGTTTTTCCCGCGTTTTGATTTTAAATCTTATTTTTCAGGACTTTTTATTGTTATATATATAATTTTTTAGGACTTTTAAAGGAAAATCATTTTGTTTTATCTACTTTTGTGATACAATGACACCGAACAATAACATTTTTTCACGAGAAAGGCACACTTATGATCCTTGATTATGTCAGCAATACCTCCGGGCTCCCTTTTGAGCAGCAGGTATCCCAAAATTTTACTTCCGAACTCCAGTGGTCTTCCGCCTTACAGATTTCCTTTGTTCTGAGCGGCTCCCTGCAGATTCATTACAACAATCACACCAGAGATTTTCAGACACACGACATTTTTTTCTTCCCGCCCTTTGAGACGTATTCCATCATAAGTTCCACTCCGTCCACCCGTGTGCTCTCCTTAAAAATCGATTTTGAATATATTGCCTGCCTGTGCCCGGATGTCAGACATCTCACCCTGCAGCGCAACCACATCAACTGTGACCTCAGCGATCCCCTGTACTGCAGTCTCTGCCGTGATTTTTCCACCATTATCTTCAATAACCTGAAAAACGAAATTTCCTCGCGGTTAAAACTCCTGCAGGCAGCCAATCACATCATTATTACCCTGTTTGATTCCTACGGCACCAGAACCGATGCTCCGTTTTTACAGAATTATTCGGGCAAACGGATCGCAGAAATTCTTTCCTATATCAACAGCAATTATATGAATAAGCTGACGGTCAGTGATATTGCATCGTCACTCGGAATTCACCCGCAGTATTTTTCCACCTTTTTCCAGAAAAATTTTCATGTCAGCTTTGTGGAATACTTAAATACCTTCCGCATCAACCATTCCCTGGAGGAGCTCATCTACACCGAACACAGCATCCTTGAGATCGCGCTCGCCCACGGATTCAGCAGTCACAAAACCTATGCAGCCGCTTTTCGCAAGCTCTATGAGGTTTCCCCGACGGAATACCGCAAAGAGATCCGCCTGCAGCAAAGCAATCCCGGTAGTCTTACGAAGGATACCCCCTCCCAGGATGACGGCATCTTTTCGTACTTCCGGCAGTTTCTGCAGACCGATAATCTGACCAGTGCCACGCCGAATACGTTCCAGCATCAGCATGCGCTCAGTTTTGACACCTTTGAATTAAAAAAGACGGCAAGGCAAAACCGCCAGGAACGTTTTCTCTCCCTTGGACGCGCGTATGCCTGCCTGCGAAGTGAAATACAGGAACAGATTAAGACCATAAAAAAAGACTATAATTTTGATTACTTAAGAATCCGTGACATTTTCTCGGACGACTTATACATTTACTACGAAAAGGAAAACAACGAATCCCTCTACAGCTGGGCTTCCCTGGATAATGTTTTCGACTTTATCCTTTCCATCGGAGCCAAGCCTTTTCCGGAAATCGGCTACATGCCCTCCCAGCTGGCTTCCAAAAAGCAGTACGCCAACTGGCAGTACCGTCCCAATGTCAGCCATCCGAAATCGCTTTCTAAATGGAAGGAACTGATTACCACCTTCCTGCTGCACTATATCGACCGCTACGGTCTGGAGGAACTGCGAAGCTGGTACTTTGATTTCTGGACCGGTCCCGACTTAAAGATCCATGATCCCTACTGGAACGAAAGTATGGAAGCCTTTTTCCGTTTTTATCAGGTTACCTACGAAGCCTTTCACGAAGTCGACCCGGAGCTGCGGCTCGGCAGCCCGAACTTCTCCAGCATTGACGGCTTTCCCTGGTATGACGCTTTCTTACAGTTCTGCAATGAGAACGATATGAAGCCCACCTACATCTCCGCGCACCTTTACGGATGCGAGGGACATTTTTCCAAAGACCTGAAGCGGAACGCCAACAACTATTCCATCACCGATCAGCTTCTACTCCAGAAGCAGGTCGAGACCATTCAGCAGATCATGGATAAACACGGATTTCACTTTACGGATATTATCGTGTCGGACTGGAATCTGACCTTCCTGCCAACCGATCTGGTGCGCGATACCTGCTATATGGGTCCCTACATCTGCCATACCATCAACAAAACCATGTTTCAGGTCAAAGGGCTCTCATTCTGGTCTTTAAGCGATAATTACGAAGATTTCTTTCCGGACAGCCGCCTGTTCCAGGGAGGCGCCGGACTGATGGATTTTCACAGTTTAAAAAAAGCTGCCTACAATGCACTCTCCCTGGTGGGAATGCTTGGCAGCCAGCTTTTTTCACGCGGTGACAATTATATTTTTACAAAGGAAGGGGGAGAGTATCAGCTTCTGCTGTACAACCTCCCGAAGTTTGACTATATGTATTCCATCATCGACCCTTCCGTCATCGACGAGACGCACCGTTACAACATCTACAGCAATGTGGAAAATCTGCTGTTCCGCATCACGATCCAGCTTCCGGCCGGAACCTACTATATCAAAAAATACGAGGTCAGCCGCGAGTACGGCTCCTCCTACGACATCTGGGGCCGCATCGGTTTCCCGCCGGTTCTGACCAAAGATATGGAAGACTATATCCGTGAGAGCAGCATACCGCACATTTCCTACTCTTATCAGGATATCAAGCAGGTTCTTCTGCTCGATGAAACCGTTCCGGCTCACGGTGTGACTCTGCTTAAAATCATTCCGAAGTAGCAGACATCCGCTTTCTGCAGGCAAACAGCACCAGCGCAAGACACATGGATACCATACCGGCAAAGCAGAACCGGGATGCCGCGGAGGTATCCCGCATCACTGCTGCCGCTAATGCCGTTTGCGCCGGTGCAAAAAATGTTCCGAGATTTGCAACCGCAAAGACAACAGACATTAAAAAGGTGCTCTGTTCCTTGTCATCTGTTACCACACTGCCCATGCACTGCGGCAGTACCAGCGTGTTGCTTGATCCCACAAGAAAACTTCCGGCATACAGAAGAAGCGGATGCGCGCTCAAAAAAATCATAAAATAGCCGAGCGCCATCACTGCAAATCCGAGCGGTATCGTATTTCTCCCGATAACGGCTGCCACTCTTCCAAACAGGAGTCCCATTAACGTTCCTCCCAGCAGCAAAATCGTCGCAGCACCTCCCGCCGTCATCGCAGTTCCCAGCTTCCGTTCCTCCACCAGCATGGCAAGATTGGTTGGTCCCAGATAAAACAGCAGCATAAATATGGCTGCCGTCACAAAATACGGCACCGCTCCCGCCGGAATCCGCGCGGATGTTTTCCGTTGCGCCGCCACATTTTTTCCCGGCACAAACAGCATCGTAAGAATCAATCCCGGCACCGCCAGAAGATAGACCAGATAATTGTAATACCATCCCCACGCGGCAACAATCCCGCCCAGAAATGTCATCAGCATGCTTCCCACATTGGCGGCAGCCGTCTGATACCCCAGCATGGCATCCTTCTCTTCTCCCACAAAGTAATCGGAGATCAGCGATGTCGCCATCGGCACCACAAGTCCTATTCCAAGACCCAGGAATCCTGCCCACACAAACAGCAGAATGAGATTTCCGTGAAGCAGCCAAGAACCGATTCCCGCCGCAATTCCAAGAAGCAGACCTGCCGCCGCCAGGGTGCGCTTTGCCACACGCCCTGCCAGTTTTGCAGCCGCAACGCTCATCACGACAACCAGCAGATTCGGAAATGTCATCAGATACTGTACCGTCGTGGCAGATGCTTCCGGAAATGCCGCCGCGATATCTGCCAGAACGGATGCAATGGCATTGGTTGCCATCTGCAGAAACGACATGGCAAGAATCGCTGCTTTCAGTCCCTTGACATGATATGTTTGCTCCATAACTACAGATCTTCCTTTCCGGTTTTTACTTCGTCAGCACCGTAATCTGCTGTCTCTGATAAGTATTCGCTTCCGCAATATCCAGCATTGCCTGTGCAAGATCGTTGTATGTGACACGGCTCTCCCCATCCTGATTGTAGATCAGATGTCCTTCTGTTCCGATTTCATAATTTCCGGTAAGCGCTCCGTCCGGATCAAAGAACGAGGACGGGCACACCACTGTCCAGTTCACGTCACTGTGTCCTTTTAATTCGTCAATGCCCAGCTTGATATTCTTTGAAATTTCTCTCAAAAATTCCGGGTGCTCCGGCGTCTCATAGCAGTACGTCGTATGTGTCTGATCCGTGAACAGACTTCCCGCGCCTCCGATCGTAATGAGATGACGGCCGGTCCCCTCATTCAGCGCAATATACTTTAAAAATGCCTGATGATTGAGTGTGGGATCCGCGTGGAATCCGCTTCCGTATGCGCTGATCATAACGTCACAATCTGCAATATCTTCCTTTGTCACATCAAAAAGGCTTTTCTGAACCACCTGCGCCCGCTCATCCGGCGTCTCCCCGGCATAGATAAAACCCTTGACCTCAAATCCGCGGTCTAACGCCTGCTTTGTCACTCTTGTTCCAAGATTTCCGTTTGCTCCAATCACTGCTATCTTCATCGTTTCCTCCATTCTGCTCTCAATAGCCTACAATCGAACTTCCGCCGTCAATCACCAGTGTCTGACCGGTAATCATGGCTGCCTTCTCACTCGCCAAAAACACCACCGCATTTGCAATGTCTTCCGGTTTTGAAAGTCTGCGCAGCGGAATCGGATCCATCGTCTCCTCCGGGAAATGCATGTCCGCCATCGCCTTGGTCAGCACACCGCCCGGCGCAACCGCATTGCAGCGCACTCCGTACGATGCCCACTCCGTTGCCGCCTGCATCGTCATCGCAACAACCGCACCTTTACTTGCACTGTAGTGTGGAGACGCCATCGCTGCCCGCATTCCACGGATTCCTGCCATGGATGAGAAGTTGACGATCGCACCCCCGGTCTGTTTCATGGACTGCTCCACAACCTGCTGCATCGTAAAAAACATTCCTCTGGCATTGATCTGGAACATGGTATCCCATTCTTCCACCGTCATTGCAAGTCCGCTCTGTCCGCGCAGAAGCCCCGCTGTCTGAATTAAAATCTCAATCTCTCCCAGTTCCTTCCGTATCGTGCCGACCACAGGAGCGATTTCTTTTACATCTGTGATGTCCAGCCGGTAGCATTTCACATCCTGATACGCCGCCAGTTCTTCCCGCGCTGCATCAAGCGCTTTTTCGGAGACATCCACAACCGCCACTTTCGCTCCCGACTCCAACAGGTTCTTCACACATGCCATGCCGATACCGCCTGCGCCGCCTGTCACCAGCGCCGTCCTGCCTTTGAAATCAATAATCATTTTTTTCCTCCCTCTAAATTCTAAAATCTACTGCCACAACTTTTTCCAGATAAGTGCCAATCGCCTGCGTCAGTGCAATATGCGCCGGATGTTCTGCATAACTGCACGCAAAGCGTTCCTCCGGGAAGTCAATAACCTGCACAAGATCACCGAATTCCGGCACACCGGGGATTCCCGCCGGCGGTCGTTTCATGCAGTCCGCTCCCACCCGGTATCCCGCTGTGTGATCCAGACTCTGCTCCATTTTTCGCAGCTGTTCCAGACAATATTCCATCCGGGTGCTTTTGTATTCTTCCTTTAAAAAGAAAATCGAAATATGTCTTACCATACACCCTCCTATAAGTTCAGTTCATAGTATCCGCAGGTGGTGTCCACCGGATTTTTCCCGGTAAATCCGCTTCTTCCAAGAAGTTTATCCACCACAGCTTCCACATTATAGGCACTCGTCGTATACGCGTTGATGTAAGTCCTGATCTCCGGCATATCGCGCAGATGATAAGGATTGGCAAAGGATACCGCGATCGTCGGAATATCGTTCACAAACCACGGCGCGTCATTCGCCAGCGGAAGATTCCATTTAAGGCGGACCGTCGTCTGGTTGCTGGACGTTCCCTCGCTCAGCACATAGATGGCCGCGTCGTATTTTTCCAAGAATGCCTTTGTGGTCGCAGAAGGATCCGGAAAATGAACGGAATAATCAAACGTATCTACCTCAAATCCTTCCTTTCGCATCGCATTGACAAACAGACTTCCCACTTTCTGATTTCCGTAGAAATCCTCCCGGTCTCCCATGATATACACCATCAGCCTTCTGTGTGTCTGCGGGGTAATCGGTAGGTTATGCTCTTCGTCTTTTACCAGTGTTACCGCTTTGTCCGCGCACTCTCTTGCCAGTGCCTTATATTCCGGCCGACCGAGCACATTAAGTGCTTCCTCTCCGGGCACGAGTGTTCCCTCTTTCTGCTTCTCAAACAGCCCCATCGACGCTTTTAGCGCCAGCACCCGCGTCACCGCTTCGTCGACACGGTCCATGCCAAGAATTCCGTTCTCAATTCCTTTCTTCATGAACGCGTAATCTTCCTCCACGCTAAAATTAAACAGGAACATATCGCAGCCGTTCGCAATCGCCGTCGGAACCGCCAGTTCTCTGCTCATATGGGCATAAAAACCGTTCATGCTCGTGGAATCCGTAATGATGACGCCGTTAAATCCCATCCGCTCTCTTAAAAGCCCGGTCACAAGTTCTCTGGAAAGAGACGCCGGACTTAAGATTTCTTTTCTGGTCGCATCCGGTTTGATCGCTTTTACATATTCCGGCAGACCGATATGACCGACCATGACCGTCGTTGCCCCTTTTTCAATCAGTCTTCTGTAATTTCTTCCGTAGGAATTCTCCCAGTCCTCCACCGATAACGTATTGTATGTCGTATGCAGATGCTGATCGCGGTCGTCGACTCCGTCTCCCGGAAAGTGCTTGATCGAATAGCACATGTCCCGTCCGCCCTCCATCAGACCGTCGATATAGGCAGACGCCATCTCATACACCGTCTCCGGATTATTTCCAAATGTCCGGGTGTTCGTAATCGGATTTAAAGTATTGTAGTCAATATCAATGATCGGGGCAAACGCATAGTTGACGCCCACTGCTCTTCCCTCTGCACCCGCGATCTTGCCAAGCTCATATGCGTATTTGCTGTCTCCGGTCGCCGCAACCTGAAGCGGGTTGCCGAAAGCGGTTCCTTCCACCGCGATCCCGTTTCCGCCGGATTCGATGTTGGCCGGGATCAGCATGGGAATCTTCGACTCCTCCTGCATCATGCGGTGCCGGTTCTGATTTACTTTTCCCTGTGCCGGACGGTTCATCAGCCCTGCTGGCTGGAACTTCCGGACAAATTCACGCAGTTCCTGCTCATCCTCAATATAATTGATCGGAAGAAACAGCTGTCCGATCTTCTCCTCAAGCGTCATCTGTTCCAGTTTTTGTTCTACGAAAGCAATCTGCTCCCTGCTCAGAAAAAATGGTTTTTCTCTTAAATATTCCTTCATGGTATCTCTCCCTTTTGAAAAAGCATGTTAAATCTATGAAAATGTATCCGTATCCTTCCTGTATCCTTTTTCAATATAGCGCCCGCCCGCAAAAGTTTCTATGTCATGTTTTTTTAAAAATCCGACTTTTTTTTACCTGTTTGAAATTCCTTTATGATATAATGAATCTTACAGATTCATATTAGA
>ERZ827440.1563-NODE-1563-length-24354-cov-5.406190_pt1 | contig 24354 bp, 15 predicted proteins | sample MGYA00519774_ERZ827440 | MGnify/ENA primary metagenome ERZ827440 (study PRJEB31778, sample SAMEA3449302) | human gut metagenome | biome: human gut; feature: human-associated habitat; material: faeces | place: United Kingdom | collected 2010/2012 ... | reverse complement strand
CGAACTGCTCACGGGAATCCTTGTACTTATGAACAGCGCGAAGGATGGTGACGACTTCTTTCTTCGTGGGCAGCGGGATGGGGCCGGAGACGGCAGCGCCGTTGCGCTTGGCGGTCTCGACGATCTTCTCTGCGCTCGCGTCGATGAGCTGATGATCATACGCCTTCAGACGGATTCTGATCATTTCCTGGTTTGCCATGTGTGTTTCCTCCTTGATGAAACGTATTCAGTGGTATTGATGCCCTGAGTACGGTCGAAGATCTTGTATACGCTATGCCGTGCGTATCACTCCGCACCATGAAAAAAGGCCGACGTTGTCGGCCTGTTCACTGCGGCGATATACGCCGTATCGTGATCCTCAGCCGCCCGATGACCGGACATACTCCGCAGAAGTTACCGTCCAGGACGCAATCTCCTGCATCATCGCATTGACACGCACGGTCACGTTGTTTCCGCTCCCTACGCGTGCCTTTATATACTACAATAAATCCCTCTTGCTGTCAAGAGGGATTTGAAATATTTTTTAGTAATTTTGCAAGAATCTGACCTGCAATTTTCGTCACTTCGCAGAATTTTCATCCGCTTCCGAAATGACCGCCTCCATGGCTCTGCACCGGCCGCAGAGGTGGACTGCGAGATTCATTTCTTTTTCCGGACGATCAGGAATACGACCAGCGCCACCGCCGCCGCGCCGAAGACCGCCCACGGCCAGACCGGCCCGGAGACAAACACCCTCGTCGGCCCGTCTGCGCCGCCGATGACGCCGATACTGCTCATTCTGCGTCCTCCCCGGCTTCTGTGCTGTCTTCGGCCTCGTCCTTCAGATCCTCAGGGCGCGGCTGCTTCGTCACGACCACGGCCTCCACCCGGTTGATCGGCGTGCCGAGGCCGTAGAACTTCTCCTCATAGCCTGTCATGATCCCAACAGGGCCGTTGGCGTGCAGATCGTGCGTGACGTTATGCAGTTCGAGGAAGCAGCTCTCCATCTCGGGCAGCGACCAGTCGAAGAGCTTGGCGTTGTCGGTCTTGAAGTGGATCTGGCCGCCGAGCTTCAGCACCTTTTTATATTTTTCGAGGAACGTGTGGTACGTCAGCCGCCGCTTTGCGTTCTTTTTGCGGGGCCACGGATCGCAGAAGTTGATGTAGAGCAGGTCGATCTCATCGTCGGCGAAGAACGCGTCGATGTTCGCGGCGTCGAGCGAGACGAAAAAGACGTTTTTCAGGCCCATGCGGATCGCGGACTCCATCGCGAGCACCAGTGCATCGGGCACGCGCTCGATCGCGATGAGCAGCACGTCCGGCTCCGCCGCAGCCGTCTCGACGGTGAATTTGCCCTTGCCGCAGCCGACCTCGACGCGCAGCTCGCGGCAGCCCGGCATCAGGCTCCGCCAGTTGCCGCGCAGCGCCTCCGGCTCGTGGATCCAGACGGATTCACAGGCGTTCATGCGCGGCTCGAGATTGTTTCTTCGTCTCATTCTCATGGTAAATTCCTCGGTTTTACAGATTTTTGGTCATTATATCATAGAAATTAGAGAATTACAAGCCACGCGCCGACGCGCGCAAAAAAACGGCTGCACCGACGGTGCAGCCGTTTTTTGTGAATTTACTTCAGATTCTTCCACGTCTCGGTCTTGCCGGACTTGGTGTAATCGTGGCCGTTCGCGGCCTCCATCACGTTGAGATAGCACGCATCTGTCTCCGCGACATCGGTGAAGGTCTTGAGGCCCTCGTCGCCCTTCGCGAGATATGCGCTGTCCGCGCTGCGGGAGAGCATGCGGTTGACGATGCTGACGACCTCGGCACGGGTGATCGCACCGTTCGGCTCATACGCACCCTCGACATCGTCCAGATAGCCTCTGGCGACGACGGAGGCGATGTACTTATAGCCCCAGAACGTGGTCGGGACATCGGTGAACTTCACGCTGCCCTCTTTCAGGGAGAAGAAGCGGGAGGCCATCGCGCAGAACTCCGCGCGGGTGACGGACTTGGTCGGCTTGAACGTGCCGTCGGTGTAGCCGGTGATGACGCCCTTGGACGCCAGCGTCTTGACCGCAGTCTCATACCACTTGCCCGCCGGGACGTCGGAGAACTGGACGTTCTTCGTCATCGTCTGATCGAGGAGGAGACGATAGAAGATCGTCGCGGCCTCGGCGCGGGTGAGGTTGCCGTTCGGCTTGAACGTGCCGTCGGGATAGCCCGTGATGTACGCGAAGTGGTCGGTGTCGTTGAGCCGCAGATCCTCGACCGTGCCGCTGACATTGACGTCACTCGCGGGCATGACGAACGTGTAGGTGTTGTCGTCGATCTTCTTGATCTCGACCAGCTTGCCGTTTTTGTCCACGACCTTGATGTCGTCCGCGGTGACGCCGTCCGCGACCTTGATGGTCACAGTCGAACCGGCGGTGGCGGTGGAGCGGTCGGGCTTAAGCTGATCCTTCTGCCCCTCTTCCACAATGACGCGATAGACCGGCTCGGAATAACCGCCGCCATCGTCCAGCGTGAATTCGGGATCATACTGCGTACCGCTGCCGTCCCCGGCATCGACGGCGCAAACTGCGCCGCCGATGCCCGCGAACAGGCATACGACAAGGATCAGAGCCAAGAATGCTCTAAAATGATGTTTCATACTGTATTCTCCTTCCGTCGCGAGGCGATCAGCTGTTTTTGGTCTGCAGCGCAACGCCGTATTCGTACATCTGGATGAAGTAGGTGCCGCCGATGTTGGACAGCGGGCCATAGCTCGCGGTAAAGACGCCGCACTCATCGCCGAACTTATCGGTTGCCTTTCTGCCCGTGTAGGTCAGGCTGCCGGTGGCATAGACCTTGTTGTCGAAGCTGCCGTTGACCTTGCGGAGGATCTCATAGGTCAGGCCGGCGGCGCTCTCGAGCGGTGTCGTGGACTTATCCTGATTGCGGATCTTGATCAGAACGACGAAGTTCGTGGCGGTCTTCGTGGTGTAGGTCGCTTCGATTTGGATGGCTTTCAGCTCGACATCGTCGATCTTACCGTTGCCGTCCAGCACGTAGTTCGTATCGCCGACCTCGATCCGAACCTGCGCAGGTCCTGCGATCAGATCGCTACGTGCGTCATCGTTGTTCGGATCGATCAGCTTATCCTGAACGTAGATCTTGAGATCCAGATCCTTGATGGTGTGGCCCTTGGCGAGGCCGCGGTTGGTGCTGTTTTCCTCTGCCTCGAGGATGTTCAGCAGGGCGGTGTAGAGCTTGCTCTGCGGAAGTCTCCAGTACAGGCTGACGGTGCCAATCGTGCTGGCCTTTTTGACCGTGACCGGACGCTGCGCGATGTTGGCGGAGCCTTCGATGAAGTTTTCGCCGTCCTCCAGCGTGGCATTGCCGCCGTCATAGCCGAGGCTGCCAGCCCGAAGTGCATTGGTCGTGGTGTTCTTGTTGCCTTCCTGCGCGTCCGTCAGCTGGTAGTTCAGCGCGCCGGAGTTGGTGACGGTCTTGAACTTCAGCGTGTAGTTCGAGTGTGCGTTCTCATTCGCTGCAGTTCTCTTTGCACCAAGGACACCAACGTTGTACGTATCCGGAGCCGTCGTGGTACGGTTGGCCGCCTTGTAATCGAACTTGCCGCAATCCGCGTTGCCCACGCAGTTGTCATAGTCCTGCTCGACGAAGATGCTTTCCAGATCGAAGTCGGCCAGATTATCGGCGTAGGGCTTGCCGCCGCGGGACGATTTGATCGTCTTCTCCAGCGTCCAGTCGAGGGCGTTCGGCGTCTCGCCGTAGACCGTCGCGTCGTTGAGGTACTCGGTCGTCTCGGACGTGAACTTCACGCCGCCATAGGTCGTGACCGCAGAATCCTTTGCCGTCTGGTCAGTGACATACTTGACGTTGTAGTTCATGTTCTCCGTGCCGGCGACGAGGATCTCATAGCCGTCATGGACGTCAAGGCGGTTGTACTCGTCGGTCTGCGAAGCGGTCTGCACATCGGAGATCGCCGCCGGATCCGAAACATCAAAGCCCTTCGTCTTGCGGTACTCGCCGTAGATGTGGGTATCTTCCTTCGGCGCAACTGTGGCTTCCTTGTCGTTGATGGTGTACTTGCCGCGATAGATCAGGGACTGATAGTACGTCTCGGCTGCCGGAACCTGACCGCTCGGGAGCTGCGTGCCGATATCGGTACGGCTCACATTCTGCATAGTCGGATCAATGCCAGTCAACTTTCTGTACAGCTCGTCGTAAACCGTGATGTTGGTCATGTAGCTCTGCGGGGAACCGTTGTAGACCTTATCCTGATCAGGCAGGTGGACACCCAGTTCCTTCTTGCTCGCGGTAACGGTGACCGTCGTGCTGATGGCCTGTTCACCCTCGCCGCGCTTCAGCGTGACTTTGAAGGTGCCAACGCCCTTCACGTTCAGGATACCGGTCTTTTCGCCGACCGTAACTTCGCCCTCGAAGCTGACTTTCTTCACGCTCCATTTCATCACGCTCGAGCCGTTCTCGTGATCGGTGTAGTAGCCGTAGTGGTACAGCTGAACCTCGTCGCCGTAGTAAGCGACGTTCTCGCCGTTGCCGTTCACCGGCAGGCCGTAGATCGCAAGATCCGGTTTGAAGTCGGTGCGCTGTCTGGTGTACTCGCCGTCCACATAGGTGATGACGTAGTTCTTTGCCAGTGCGTCAGCCGGCTTGATCTTCGCGCCGCCGACCTGGTCGAGCGCGTGGTTCGTAAAGCCGCCCTTATCATAGTTGAACAGGAATTCCGGCGCGATCTGCACGTCGCGGAGCGAGGTGTCGTTGGTGTTGTCGGACGTGCTGTAAGCGAGGCCCTCATACTTCGCCGTCATGGCCGGGAACGCATCATACTGCGTGCTCTGCTTGGAGTGCGTCGTGATGGTGAGCGGCTTCTGCGCGATCACGAACGGGGCCGAAACCTCGTGTGCGGTGTGGTTCTGCGTCTCGTTCACGTGGAGCGTGACAACATAGCTGCCCGCGTCGACCGGCGCCTGCTCGGCCACATTGCCGTCCGTCGGGGTGTCGAAGCCGATGGCCACGTCGCCCGCGTAGGTGAGATACCAGTCAACAAATTCCGTGCCGGTGTTTCCGCTCAGTGCGGTGTAACCCGCCTGCTGCATGGAGTTGTAGGTCAGATTTTCTGCCGGAGTGACCTCGAGCGTCGGATGCGCCTTGGTGATGGTGTAGATGCCGTAGGCAACGTCGCCCGTGTTGGTATCCGTCGCACGCACCAGATAGCGGCCCGCGTTTTCGGGGATAGTCGTGCTCCACTTCTCGGCGCTCGTTGCATCCTGATACTCGACCTTCACATTCTCGCCATTGGCGTTCTTCGCAACCGCGCCCGTGGCATGGCCGTACAGTTCCGCCGTGTTGCTGATGGTGATCAGCGTGCTGGGCTTCGGCTCTGCCGCCGGGGTGTACGTGGTCTCGCCGTCGATGACCTCGAACTTCATCGTGACGCCGCCCTTGTAGTTGTCCTGCTTCGGGCGGGCGACCACGGTGTAGAGGCCGGTCTTGCTGAGATCGTTGGTCTGCTTGATCTCCGTGTCGCTGTGGTAGTAGAAGGTCAGGGTATAGCCTTCGTTTGCTTTCAGCTCGTTGCCAGCCTGATCGATCATCTTGATGACCTGATCCGCCGGGAACTGTTCGCCCTGCTTCAGCTTCAGTGTGCCGATTTCGCCGTAGACCTGGCTGCGGCTGACATAGATTGGCTCTTTGTAGGTCACCGTCTCGTCGACAACGTAGTTATCCGCGTCGTCGCCGTGCAGCTGCACATCAGAAACGGTGAACTCATTCTCGCCCGCGTCCGCGTCCCTGAGGGTACCGGTCGCGGTGGCGTAGATGCTGTCGCCATTGATGACGCCGGTGTTGCCAGTGGGCAGGCCCGTGGTCTGGTCGGTCACAGCGTCGTTCAGGATGACCTCGACGAGGTTGACATTCGTCTTGCCGTCGTAGACCTTGGCCTGTGCGACTGCGTCCTCGACGCAGACCTTGCGCTGTTCGATCGTGAAGGTGAACTCTTCGACCTTTTCCGTCCAATAAGCGGAAGCCGGGAGCGTGACCTTCGCAGTATAAGTACCGGCCTGAGACGGCTCGACCTGCTTGCCGGCCGCGTCGTAGTACTTGACTGTCCAAGACTTGGCTGCCGCCGCGTCGATATCGCTGCCGTTGAAGTGGAACTCATCCAGCGTCACCGAGACGCCCTGCGTCCGGCCGTTGTAGGTCGGATTCAGGTTGCTGACGTTGAACTTGTAGCTGCTCTCGCGGACGATGATGCTGCGGGTGACCGTCTCAGCGGCATAACCCGTGTTGGACGTGGCCTCGACCGTCAGCGTGTAGAAGCCCGGCTCCGTCAGTTTGTCGTTGTCGTCACGTGCGCTGGTGTCCCACTCGAACGCATTCCAGCCGTCGACGGTGGCCTTCGAGGTGAAGGTCTTTTCATAGCCGGTCGCGTTGCCCTTGGTATTGTCTGCCGTGATGGTGACATTGAGCGTTGCATTCGGCACCGCGCCAACCGCGCCGGAAACCAGCACGTTCACGGTGACCGTCTCGCCCTCGGTGATGCCCTCAAGGTTATCGCCGCGCTCGTTGGTGTTGACGGCAACCGCGATGGTCGCCTCGCCGCTCGTCGGCATCATGACGTTGGAATAGTAGACCTGACGGCCATCATTCGCATCCTTGGTGTTAACCGTGCCCTGATCGATCAGCTCAAACGAGCCCTTGACGATCGGCGTGGCCGGATCCTTGACGGTGATGACCGCGCGGTAGGCGGTATCCTGCTCGACCGGGTTCAGCAGAAGCGTCGTCCCGGTCGCGCCGGTGATGTCTTCCCAACGCTCGGATTTTGCGAAATCGCGATTCTCCTTCTCGGACACGCCGTTCAGCTTCTGCCACTGGATGGTGTAATCCTTGTTCGGGTTCAGCTTGGCGACGATATCACGCAGGTCATTGCCCAGATCCCAATCGAGGGTATACACGTCGGACAGCTTCAGCGTGGCGCTTTCATTCGCCTGGAACAGACCATCCGCCTTGGAGATGTGGATGCCGCGTTCGCCATCGGTGGTCTGGTTCTTGTTCTCATCCGCGCAGTTGAAGATGACGGAGGAATAGACGGTGACATGGTCAGAAATGACCTTGCCGTCAATGTGAGCATCCGTGACTTCCCAAATCGGGTTGCCGTCCTCGTCCTTCTCTGTCGTTTCGACCCAGTTGTCGCTGGGCTTGAAGGTTTCGTCGCCGTAGTAGACGGCAGTGATCACGGAATCCAGCTTGGTGTTCGCCTTTGTCATCGTCTCGACCGGCAGTTCGTCGGTCGTGATCTGGGCGACCATCTTGCCAGACGTATCCGGCTTCAGCTCTGCTTCGCCAAGCGGCTGGAACTTGCCGTCCTCATCGACATAGTAGAACGCAACGGTTCCCGTCGGCTTGCGGTCTGCCCCGGCTTCCGCCGCTTCCACAGTGGCGGTCAGGGTGATCTCATTCAGCTGATAGACGTCCGGATATTTGCCATTGTTACGGTCGACCTCGGTCGCCTTGATGGCGTCGATGGCCTCAACCGTCACCGTCACGCCCTGCGGGTCGCCGATGGCGATGTCCTTCGAGACTGCTTCGCTGCCCTCGAACGGGCTGTTCTTCGCGCCGGTCAGCAGGATGTGATAGCGGTCGCCGACCTTGGTCGTCTCCGCGGTGTAGGTGTCGCCGGTCGTCGTGGTGGTCTTCCAGTTCGCGTCGGTCAGCGTCTCCCACTTCATGGTGTACATGTCGCCCGCGACGGTACGGCCGTCAAGCGCCACGACCGACCAATCCGCCTTGTCAACCTTATTTGCGCCGGTCTGCTTCAGCTGGAAGGTATGCTTGATGCCAGCGGTCAGGCCGCCGAGATGGTAGTCATACGAAGTCGCGGTCTTGTTGTCGCCGTTCGCAACTTCCTGACCCTGCGCATCAATCCACTTGCCCGTATGGGCGGTGGGGGTATCGACGTCGGCAATGACCGGGATCTGGAGCTGCGCGGACTTGATATAGGCTTCGCTGTTCGCAGACTCGGAGGTCTTATAGGTCACGTTCTGCACGTAGACCGCCTTAAAGACTTCCTTGTTCTGGAGCGGGGTCTTGCCGGTGACATACTTCGGCATCCGGAACTCGATGCTGGCCTCGCCGGTGACAGTGCCCTCGTCTTCGAGCTTGGCCGTGCCGATCAAAACCCAGTTGTTATTGCCGTTCTCGTCCGTGACCTGACGGTAGAACTCCACGGTGCCCATGTTGACAGCCGTAGTTTCATCCGTCTTTGTGACCTTTGCGGTCAGCGTGATGGTCTGGCCCTCGAACTGCGCCTTGTGGCTGCCAGCACCCAGCGTCTCAAACGGCGTCTCGTCCTTGATGACGATGCTGTTCAGCTCATCGTCCGTGTCGATGGTCAGGGTGGTCTTGGTGTCCTCGACCTCCGTCGCGTTGGTCGGCGCCGTGATCAGGTAATCCCAGTAGACATCCGGAACCAGTGCGTTCGCGTCGGTATAGGTCGCGGCCTTGGTGTAAATGCTGTTTGCCGACGGCTTCACCTTCGCGCGGAACGTATAGCCGGAGAACTCGGGCGTGACCTTGACCCAATCGGTGTCAGTGGTGGTGGTATAGGTCGTCCAGTGGTTCTCAGAATCCTGATACTCCCAGATGATCTCGTAGTGCTGACCAACGGTCAGATAGGTGTAGTTGTCGTTTTTCAGGTTCAGGCCGCCGTCCAGCTCAATGACCTTCGGGATCTGGAGCCAATAGGTGTTGTTGGCGGTCATCGTCGTGGTCTTGTCAGTCCGTGCCTCATTGGTATAAATGGTCAGCTTGTTCTGAGCATCGACCCAACTCCAATTTGCCTCGGTCTTCTTCGTAACGGCCCAGGAAATGGCCTTGGAGTAGACGCGCAGATCGTCATGGCCGGTGCATTCCTTATAGCCCTCTTCGTTGGCGGGCGTGAACACGACCTTGTAATCCCAACGATAGTTCTTGGCATGCACCTCGCTGAGATTATCCCAGCGATAGGGTTCCGCCGTGGTTTCGATTGTGCCGTACTGGCTGCCGTTGACCGTGGCTGTACCAATCAGCGTCCAGTCCTCGGCCGCGACCCAGATCGTGCCGGGCTTCGTCAGGCGCTTGTAGAAGGTCATCGTGCCCTGCGCCGGTGCGGACAGCTTGCCGGTCAGGTAGATTCTCTCGCCTTCGTAAGCATAGTCCAGCAACTGGTGTGCCGAAGAACTGCTGTTGATGAATTCATCGCTGATCAGCAGTTCGGCGCTCAGATCCTTGGCCGCCCAGATGGCATAGACAGTGGTATCCTTGGTGAACGGGATCTTGAGGCCTTCCTTGATCGCCGCAGCCGTATAATCCGGCGTTGTGGCCGTACCGCTCAGCGCCCAGCCGAGGAACGTATAACCGTTGCGGACGGGAACAACACCAAGTTCACCGATCAGGTTCCCGTCACCATGAATATAGTAGTTCGCGGTCTGCGGGGCGGGCAGGTTGGACACGTGGTCGAGCGCGTTTTCGTTATAGGTGACCGTGATGGTCTTGCGCTCGATGCCGGAGACGGTGATGCGCGTGTTCGCGGTCACATAGACGAGGCGGAACGAGATCGTGGTGACGCCCTTATCATCCGTCTTGATGTTCTCGCGGCCCAGCTCATAGCCGTTCGCCGAGACGGACAGCTTGCTATAATCGAAGCCCGGCTGAATGACCAGGTCAAACGTCACATCGTCGCCATACGCAATGGTGAACGGATTCGTCGTGGCCGGGTCTGCCGCTGCAAGGGGATCCTGCTTGCCGTACTTCCAGTTGGCCAGCGCCCAGCCGGTGCCGCTCACCGGGGTAACGGTGATCTTCGGCTGGATGGCTTCATAGACCGCATGAACCGTCGCGTCTGCAAGAATCGCGTCGTTGAACGGGAAGACCGTCGTGTTGTTTTCCTTATAATAACCCTTGAACTTAAAGCCCTCGCGCTCCGGAGCTGCGGGCATGGAGGCATAATAGCCATGCTCGACGCTCTGGATCAGGAACGGCGCCTCTTCCGTCACTGTCGAGGAGGTGCCGTTTGCGCCCGGTGTGACCTTCGAGACTTTGAACGAGACCTGATGCACTGCGTTCTGCGTCACCGTAATGGTGATGTTGCGGTTCTGTTCAATTAGCTTCTTCTCGCCGATCTTATAGGTATAGGAGGTTGCTCCGGTGTTGTTGAAGTCGCCAGTCACTTTCGTCAGCTTTCCTTCCACCGAATCCACAACCTCGGGAACCGTAGCTGCATACTGGCGGTCAACATTCACCGTAAAGGTGAACGGGTCATGCCAGTTGACGGTAGCCACGCCCGCCGGAACGGTGCTGTAACCGGCGCCGGAGGAGATCGTCACCGTGTAGGTGAGCTTTTCCCAGACGGCGTAGAGCGTGACCGGCGCGTCGTTCAGATACTGGCCGCCCGGCTGATAGGCCACGGGGCCATCCGCGCTGGTAGCCCAGCCCTTGAAGGTGTAGCCCGTAAGCGCAGTCGGTTCGCCCACCAGCGTCAGAGCCTCGCCGTGCGTCTTGGTCTGCTTGCCCGGCACAGTCACCGTGGCGTCCGTATTTGCCGGCAGATTCGCGTTATACGTAACATCATAGGTCAGCGCGGTCAGCTGGCCATAGAGCACCAGATTGGAGGTGACTTTATCGCCTGTCTCCTTGCCAAATTTCCACTCTCTGCCGCCGCCGTTCGGCTCGGTCGTCCACTTGTCAACGAACTCGTAGCCCGGAATCTGCGGGTTGGCCGGTTTCGTCAGCGTGGAGCCGTTTTCCACGTACTGAATCGAATAGATGCTGCCGTAGGGTTCCAGCGAGAACGTGACCATACGCGTCACGACCGCTCTGGCGCTGACCGTAACCACATAGGCGTGGTCAACCGTAAACTCACGAGTGGTCTGCGTGGGGTTGTCGCCGTTGCCGTCAACATTCGACAACTCTGCCGTACCGTCGACGCGCAGCGTCGCTCTCGTGTCAGCGAACACGTCCAGCTTGACCTTGAACTTGTCGCCATATTCAAATGTATAGGACGTCGAGCCATTCGCGGCGGAGATATCTCTTCCGCGTCTCCAGCTCTGGCAATCCGCGAATGTCACATCGCAGCCGTTCGCACTCGGGAGGGTGATGGTGAACGTCTTTCGCGTGGCCGGATTGACCTTGATCGTCGTATCCTCGTTCGCCGTGAACTGATATGTATAGGTCACGCCGTGCTCGTCCTCGGTGCCAACTCTGCCACCCAACGGCAGATCGTTCGCCAGAACCGTCGCGGGATCGTATTCCTTATACCACTGAACCCGGAACGTCACGGTGCTGCCCACATCGACCATCGTCGAATGGCTGGCATCCTCCTGATAGGTGTGCGTCAAAAACTCACCGTCGGACGTGCCCGCCGGCCACGTAATCTTGACCTGATTGCGCGTCCACTTGGCGCGGAGGGTGATATCCTTCGTGACTGCGGTACCGAAATCGTATGCTTCGTTGGCCAGCGATCCGTCGGCCTGCACCAGATACCAGCCCGCGAAGGTATAACCGTCGCGCGTCGGCTCCACGGTCGGTTCAGGTACCGGCTGGCCGCTCGTGATGACCTGCGTGCCGGGAACCGGGCCGGCGTTCGCCACGCCGACATCAAAGGTCACCGTGTAGGTCGTTTCCTCGGTCACCTGCGTCCAATCCGCATACAGTTTAATATCTTCGGTGACCGGCGCTGCGAAGTCATACGGCGTCAAAGTCACTTTGCCGCCAACCTCGGCCTTCACACACCAATCCTTAAAGATATATCCTTCAGGATGCTTATAGGGGGCGCCGGGGTTCTCGGCGCCCTCGCCGTCCGCGACGTGGACGGTCGTGAAAAGGCTGTTGCCGGAACCATCCGGGAAATTGTGGTAGAACTCGACTTTATGCTCGCTTGCATTCTCCTTCCACACCGCCGTAAGAACGGTATCGGACGGAACTTTTTCCACCGTGTCGCCGGGCTGGAAGAGCGCGGCTTCCCCCATCAGCTCGTTGCCGTCCTCGTCCGTCTTTTTCCACTCATTGCTGCTCCAACCCTTAAAGGTGCAGCCCGCAAGTGTCGGCTCTACATCAGAAATTTTAAAAGTCTGATTGGTGCTGCTAGAACCGGTCGTACGGAACGTTCCTACGGGGATGCCCGCTGTGCCTGTGTATCCGCCGTCGTTGTAAGAGACAGAATAGCCCAGCGGAAGATACCTGGCCGAAACCGTCATTGTTTTGATTGAATTTTCGCCCTCTGTCTCATTCGTGTTATAAATGTCAGTTGACAAAACACCATGCCATTCCGCCGCGAAGTAGATTTTCCGCAGAAGTCTTCCCGTGTTGTTTTCGTCACTAATAATGCTATTCGAGTCAGTAATATCGCCTTCTACAATGACGACACCCGGATTGAACACTCTAACTGGTTGTGAACCACCAGAGGTTACTTCCTTTGTGATTTCGGAGTATGCAGAATCGCTGGCTTTCTTATTACTCACTTCGCTGCCAGCAATCATCCCAGTTTCGGCGTTATTATAGCGCGCAAACTGCTTCAGTTCCGTGATTTCAACATAATCGTCGCCGGTTGCGGTACTAATCGTATAATGAACCCGAAAGTCTTTACTTTCGCCCATAATATACGGTCCGTCCGGTAGAATCGGCTCAAATTTAAAAATCAATCCATGTGCTTTATATTCATCGGAATTTAAGACAATTCCGCCCGCCGGCTCAGCCGCCAGCGCCGCTGTCGGCATCATGCCCACCAATAGCACCAATATGAGTAATAAGCTCAAGATGCGTTTTGGTGTAACTTTCGTTTCTTTCATTCTCGTTCCTCCTCTTGTTTCGTGCCGGCTGCATTTGGGCGCAGTACCCCCGGCGATTTCCAGAGCTTCTTGTGTCAAGTATACCATATCAGGCAAAAATTTCAACCCTAATTCCGCGCATTTTTTACTACTTTTTACGCGGTTATCCCCGATAACCATGTGAAAATCGAACCCCGATGCGGCGCAAAAAGCCCCCTCCTGTGGAGGGGGGCTTTGTTTATCGTTCTTCCAGAATTTTATCCAGCTCACGCTTGAAGCTGTCGATGTCCTTGAACTGCCGGTAGACCGACGCGAAGCGCACATACGCCACCTCGTCCATCGGCTTCAGCTTTTCCATGACCAGCTCGCCGATCCGCTCGGTCGAGACCTCGCGGTCGAGCGAGTTCTGGATGCTCTGCTCGATCTCGTCCGTCGCATTTTCCAGCATCTGCATCGGCACGGGCCGTTTCTCGCACGCGCGGAGCATCCCGTTCAAAATCTTGTTCCGGTCAAACGCCTGACGGATGCCGCCGCGCTTGATGACCACAATCGGCAGGCACTCCACCGTCTCATACGTCGTGAATCGCTTCTGGCAGGACAAACACTCGCGCCGCCGCCGGATGCTCAGCCCATCCTCCGAATGGCGCGAATCGACAACCTTGCTCTCCTGATACCCGCAATACGGACACTTCATAACCATGACCCTCCCGGACGAATGTTTTCTTTTCCTTATTGTAACAAATTTTCTGTCCCTTGTCTACGCCAAATTCCGGTTGCCTTTCGGGCAGAAGTTTGCTATGCTGTGGGGAGAAAGGAGGGCTTGGCATGCGTTTTTACCGCTGGGTCAAAAAATGGGCGGAGCGCGTCGCCGCGCTGCGCATCCCGCTCTATGCGGGCAATTCCGCGTTCTTCCTGCTGCTGAGCCTGTTTCCGCTCATGAGCATCCTGCTCGCGATCTTGCAGCGCACCAGCTTGCAGGAGGCGGACGTGCTCCGCCTTCTCGCGCAGGTGTCCCCGGCGGCGCTCATGCCCCTGTTTGAAGACCTGCTCGACGGACTCTACGATGTGCAGCCCGTCTCGCTCATCTCCATCAGCGCCGTCACCGTCGTCTGGTCCAGCTCGAAGGGGATGTACAGCCTCCTGCTGGGGCTGAACGCTGTCGACGGCGTCACCGAGACGCGCGGCTATCTGCGCCTGCGCCTGCTCGGCATCCTCTGCACGCTCGGGATGCTGCTGGCCCTCGTCGTCACGCTCCTGCTCAACGTCTACGGAAAATCGCTGCTCCGCCTGCTCAGCGCGGGCGGCGGCTTTGCCGCGCGGCTGCTGGAGTTCACGATGCAGGAGCTGCATCTCTATTCCACGGTCTTCCTCATGATCGTCTTCACACTGTTCTATCTCGTCCTGCCGAACCGGCGGCGGAGACTGACGCGGGCGCTGCCCGGCGCGCTCGGCGCGGCCATCGCGTGGAACGTCTTCTCTTCGGCGCTTTCGTTTTATGTCAACCATTTCCCGCGTGCCTCCAGCCTCTATGGCAGCCTCACACTCCTGCTCTTCAGCCTTCTCTGGCTCTATATCTGCATCTCGATCATCTTCTATGGCGCGCTTTTCAATCGCCTCCTCGAGCGCCGCTTCGGCTAAAATCCGCAGCGCCCCCTCTTACAGAGGGGGCGCTTTTCCATTGTGGTGAACTTGGGACGTTCTTCATTCAGCCAACAGCAGCGCATCGTCGATGCGCCAGCGGCCATCCTGCTCGGTCAGGCCGTAGCGGCACTTTTTCGCGATCTCAAACAGCTTGTCGCCGTCCATGCCGGTCAGATTGTCGACCTTGTCGAGCAGCTTCTGCGCGTCGGGATGGAAGCTCGAGAGCGTGATGAAGATCCCGCGCGAGCCGTTTTCCGCGCAGACCGCGCCGTAAAATTCGCGCACATCCTTACTCGTCATCACGGCATGCCGGTTTTTCATCTGCATCAGCACCGTCTCGCGGTAGCCGAGGTCGTCCTGCGTGTGGATGACGCCGTCGATGCCGCCGTCGTCCGATCCGCCGGTCACAGCCCCCTCGTCGACAACCTTGCCCGTCAGCACATAGTAGCGCCGCAGAAGGTCGACGCAGTAGACCTCGAACCATTCGCCGCCCTTCGTATGGACGGCCTCGAGGAAGCACGTCCGCAGGTCGCCGCCCTCGGCGGCCTGCCGCAGCCAGCTGCCAAGCTCCGTGCCCGGATATCCGGCGTCGTCCGCAAGGCGATAGCCGCGGCTCGTCTTCAGAATATGCTGCTCCCGCTCCAGCTCGAGCAGCACACGGCCCGTGATGCTCCGCAGCGCGTTGTCGTCCGCCTTGCTCGCGGTCTTATCGGTGCCAAAGTGGTGCTCGGCACGGGCAAAAATGGCCTGCTTGCCGAGCAGCCCGTCTTTTTTCAGCTCCGCCAGCACGAAATCGCGTACCCGTGCGGGCGACACGCCGCACACCTGCCCCGGCACGACGCGCAGATAGCCGACCGCGTCCTCCGAGATCACCCCGGAGTGGATCAACTCCGTCAACAGCATCCCGAGCCGGCTCTTCCCGCGCACCACGGCCGAACCGGGCCGCAGATCCGCCCGGCTCTCCACCCGCTCACCGAGCCGCGCCGCGCTCCGCTCAATGAGCTGCTTGCGCCGCACCGGGTAACTTGCAGCCTCCAATTCTTCACACAGCAGCGCGCGCAGCGCCTCGTCCGTCCATGTCTGCATCGAATCGACTCCTTCCGTCAGATGCCTTTTCCCCATTTTACGCGAAAACCACCCAAAAAGCAACCGGCACTGCCCAGTCGGCGGTGCCGGTTTGGTTTTTTCATATGGCCTCAAACGGAGAACAGCAGATCATAATACGTCGGCACAGGCCAGAAATCCGCGGCGACGAGCGTCTCCATGTGGTCGATGATCTCGCGGACGCGCTGCATCCGGGCGAAGATCTCGTCGTGGCAGTAATGCAGCTGCTGTTCGGCGGTATAGCTCGCGGGCATGGTATCCAGCGCGGTCTTCAGCTCCGCCGTCCGGTCGAGCAGCGTGGCGTTCAGCTGGCTGACCGACGCGGCCAGCGCCTTTTCCACGCGGCACGGGTCGCCCGGCAGGGCGGCCTGCTTCTGCACGATGGCCGTGCAGAGGTGGCCCGTGTAGGTCGTGGCGGCAGAGAGCAGCGTGTGCTGCACGATGTCGATGAGCGTCGCCGCCTCGATGCGGACGACCTTGCAGTAATTTTCCATGTGGATCTCGTGCCGCGCGAACATCTCCTCGCGCGTCAGGATGCCGTGCCGCGTGAGCAGGTCGATGTTTTTCTCCAGCACGAACGCGGGCAGCGCATCGGCAGACGAGACGAGGTTCGCAAGCCCGCGGTGCTCTGCCTCCTCCACCCAGCTCTGGTCGTAGCCGTTGCCGTTGAAGATGATGCGCTGGTGCGCGCGCAGCGAATCCTGGATCAGCGTATGCAGTGCCGCGTCGAAATCCTCCGCACCCTCGAGCGCATCGGCAAACCGCCGCAGGCTTTCGGCCATCAGCGCGTTCAGCGCGATGTTCGGCCCGGAGATGGACTGGCTGGAACCCGGCATGCGGAACTCGAATTTATTGCCGGTGAATGCGACGGGCGACGTGCGGTTGCGGTCGGTCGTGTCCTGCGGGATGGCCGGCAGAACGTCGACGCCGATGCGCAGCTTGCCCTTCTTGCGGTCGGTATAGTCGGTCTCGTCGAGAATGGACTGGATGATGGCCTCCAGCTCGCTGCCGAGGAAGACGGAGATGATGGCCGGAGGGGCCTCCTGTGCGCCGAGCCGGTGGTCGTTGCCCGCAAAGGCAACGGTCGAGCGCAGCAGCTCCTGATAGTTGTCGACGCCCTCGAGGAAAGCCGTCAGGAACAGCAGAAACTGCGCCGACTGGCTCGGTGTTTTGCCGGGCGCAAAGAGATTTTTGCCGGTGTCGGTGGCAAGCGACCAGTTGTTGTGCTTGCCGGAGCCGTTCACGCCCGCAAACGGCTTTTCATGCAGCAGGCAGACAAGATTATGCCGGTCGGCGACCTTTTTCATGATCTCCATCGTCAGCTGGTTCTGGTCGCAGGCGGTGTTGACGTCGGAATAGATCGGGGCCATCTCGTGCTGCGCGGGGGCGACCTCGTTGTGCTTCGTCTTGGACAGCACGCCGAGCTTCCACAGCTCCTCGTCGAGGTCGCGCATAAAGGCCGCGACGCGCGGGCGGATCGAGCCATAATAGTGGTCGTCCAGCTCCTGTCCCTTCGGCGGCTTCGCGCCGAAGAGCGTCCGGCCGCAGAGCCGCAGATCCTCACGCTTCAGATACATCTCCTTATCTACAAGGAAATATTCCTGCTCCGGGCCGACCTGCGGCGTGACCTTCTTCGTCTCCGTGTCGCCGAACAGGCGCAGGATGCGCACGGCCTGCCGGCTGACGGCGCTGATGGAGCGGAGCAGCGGCGTCTTTTTGTCGAGTGCTTCGCCGGAATAGGAGCAGAAGACCGTCGGGATATAGAGGCTGTCGTCCTTGATGAAGGCGTAGGCCGTGGGGTCCCACGCGGTGTAGCCGCGCGCCTCGAATGTCGCGCGCAGGCCGCCCGACGGGAACGAGGATGCGTCCGATTCGCCGCTCACCAGCTCCTTGCCGGAAAACTCCATGCAGATCTTTCCGCCGCCGACGGGCGAGATGAAGCTGTCGTGCTTCTCGGCGGTGAAGCCGGTCATCGGCTGGAACCAGTGCGTAAAGTGCGTTGCGCCGCGCTCCAGCGCCCAGACCTTCATGCCATCGGCAATGGCCCCGGCGACGTCCAGCGTCAGCGGTCTGCCGTCGCGCAGACAGGCGCGCCATGCGTTCATCGCCGCCTCGTCCACATACTGGCTCATGGCCTCCTCATTGAATACATAGCTTCCAAACAGGTTGGGGATCTGATCCGCGTCCCGGTGCATAGCTACTTCACCCGCTTTCAAAAATTTCTATCATTATAGTGCTTTTACACGTTAATAGCAAGAAGAAATGCGGAGCGTCAAAATTTTTCGTCATCTCGCAATTTTCCCGGTTCCATTTTGCCGCCGTTTCTGGTAAAGTGGTGGTGCAAAACCAAGGAGGTACTGCTTATGAAATGGATGATCGCGTCCGATCTGCACGGGTCGGCGTATTACTGCAAACTGCTGATGCAGCGCTGGGCGGAAGAACAGGCCGATACGCTCATCTTCCTCGGGGACATTCTCTACCATGGCCCGCGCAACGACCTGCCGCGCGATTACGCGCCGAAGGAGGTCATCGCGATGCTCAATCCGCTCGCGGACAAGCTCCTCTGCGTCCGCGGCAACTGCGACTGCGAGGTCGACCAGATGGTGCTCCAGTTCCCGATCCTCGCGGACTATGCCGTGCTGGCCGAGTGCGGGCGGCGCATCTACCTGACGCACGGCCACGTCATCAACAAAGACCATCCCCTGCCCTTCGCCGAGGGGGACATCCTGCTCCACGGCCACACGCACGTGCCGGTCTGCGAGGACTGCGGCACATTCCGCTATCTGAACCCCGGCTCGGTGTCCATCCCCAAAAACGGCTCGCGCCACAGCTATATGACGCTCGAGAACGGCCAGTTCACCTGGAAGGATGTCATCACCGGCGAACCCTGGCAGAATTGGAGCCTCTGATTTCTGACCACCGATTTCGTCCGTCCAAAGGCCCCCTCTACCAAGGGGGCCTTTCCGCTGCGACGGGGATGGGCCGGCCCTCACACGGCGCACCCGGATCTAAACGACCGCCCCGGCGCTTTTCAAAAGCGCCGGGGCGGCTTGTGTCTATCTCAATTACAGCTCTGCATACGCCTTGGCGATCTTCGAGGCGGCACGCGCGTTGTTGAACGCGAGCTGGATGTTCGTGTCCAGCGAATGGCCGCCGGTCATCTCGACAATGTGCGCCAGCAGGAACGGCGTGGTGGCCTTGCCGTGGATGCCCTGCTCCTTCGCCATCTCGACGGCACGGTCGATGACCTTGTTCATCTCGACGGGGTCCATCGCGTACTGCTCCGGAACCGGGTTGCCAACGATGGCGCCGCCCTTCAGGCCGATGTCCCACTTGGTCTTCATGATCTTGGCGACAGTCGCCTCGTCCGGGCAGTTGTAGTCCAGCTTGAAGCCGGAGGTGCGGCAGTAGAACGCAGGCAGCTCGTCCGTGCGCAGGCCGAGCACCGGCACGCCCTGCGTCTCGAGATACTCGAGCGTCAGGCCGAGGTCGAGAATGCTCTTCGCGCCCGCGCAGATGACGCAGACAGGGGTGTTTGCCAGCTCCTGCAAGTCGGCGGAAATGTCCATCGTGGTCTCCGCGCCGCGATGCACGCCGCCGATGCCGCCGGTGGCGAAAAAGCGGATGCCCGCGTAGGCCGCAACGATCATCGTCGTGGTGACGGTGGTTGCACCTGGCATACCGGTGGCCAGATAGGTCGCGAGGTCGCGGCGGCTCACCTTGCCGACGCCGTCGGCGTGGCACATCCGCTCCAGCTCTTCCTCATTCAGGCCGACCTTCATCTTGCCGTCGAGGATGGCGATCGTCGCGGGCACGCAGCCCTCATCGCGGATGATCTGCTCGACCTTGCGGCCGAAGTCGAGGTTCTGCGGATAGGGCATGCCGTGGCTGAGGATCGTGGATTCCAGCGCAACAACGGGCTTACCCTCGGCCAGCGCGGCCTGAATTTCCGGGGTGACGGACAGATATTTTTCAAGATTCATAGCGATATTCCTCCAAAATCGTCTGGATGAGCGCGGGACTCATCTCGGGGTTGATGGTATTACGGTGGGAGATGGCCGCGATCCCGGCGGCCAGTGCGTAGTCGAGAATTTCCTCGGGCGTCATGCCGCGCATCGTCGCGTAGAGCATCGCGCCGGTGAAGGCGTCGCCCGCGCCGGAGGCGTTGACCATGTGCGTCACAGGGCGGAGCTTCCGCCGGAGGCGGCGGCCCGCCGCGTCCATGTAGAAGCAGCCCTCCGCGCCGAGGCTGACGAACACGCGCTGCACGCCACGATTCAGCAGCGTCTCGCACGCGGACTCCAGCCGCGCGTCGGTGTCCACCGGCTGCCCGGCCAGAATTTCCAGCTCCAGCCGGTTCGGCTTGACGGTGTGGATCTGTCCGATGTATGGGATCAGTGCGCGGGCATAAGCCGTGGAGACAGGGTCGACGCAGACGATCTGTCCCGGCCGGCAATAGGAGAGCACGCGCTCAAACCGCTCCGCCTTCATGCAGGGATCTGTCACAACGACGGCAGCGTTTGCGATCAGCTCCCGCTTGCGCTCAAGATAGTCCAGCGGAAGATTTTGCAGCACGTGCATATCCGAAAGGGCCACGTGCATATCGCCGCTGTTATCCAAAATCGCCAGATACATTGAGGACGAGCGCCCCGGCGTGTGATAGATATGGGAAACATCAATACCCGCCTGCGCGCTCTGCTCGCAGATGATCTGCGCAAACAGATCGTCACCGACCGCCGACACGAGCTTTACGTCCGCGCCGAGCCGCGCCAGATTGTCGCAGATGTTGCGCGTCACGCCGCCGGCCGAGATCTCGATCTCGCCGGGGTTGGAATCGCGCGGCTCGATCGGCGCGTAGGACCGGCCGCAGAGATCGATGTTCGCGCCGCCGACGCCGACGGCATAGATGTGATCCATGCGTTCCCTTCTTCCTGTGATCGGTTTTGTAAAAAACAAAAAAGCTCTTTTGAAAAGCACATTCTATATCCCTATTCTAAAAAAGTCAAGAGAGAAAAGTGTGAATTTTCTGTAACATTCTCCTTCTCTTCCCTTCGCCGCAGCCTGTAGGGGCGGACGACGCTGTCCGCCCGTTTTGCGCCCCCATTCTTTTCTTTCTCTTTTTGAGAAAGAAAAGAACCGCCGCGCCCGGTGAAGAAAAGAAAGAGAACTTCCGAAACCGGGAGCATGTCCCGTGCCGCCATCATGTAACAACTCATTCACCCAGTCTGATTGGCCCGCCCCAAATCACCCTACGAGGTCCGACTACGCGCCGCACGCTATCTTGATGATGGCGGTCATTTGACTTCTTGCGGATACGCACCATCCCTCTTGACAAACGGCAGCATCTGGTATAAGTTATACAAGTATGAAAATTTCTAAACCTGAGAGGAGGCAGCCTATGTCAGGTGGAAAGCACCTGCTCGGCAGGCCGAAGCGGCACATCTTCGGCACGGCCAAGGTCGGCGAAAAGGGCCAGATCGTCATTCCGAAGGACGCGCGGACGCTGTTCGGCATCCAGCCGGGCGACACGCTGCTGATCCTGGGCGACGAGCAGACCGGCATCATCGTCACCAAGCCGGACGTCATCGAGACGGCGGCGGCCCAGATCTTTGAACAGATGGAGAGACAGAAATGAAGGAACTATATGAGATGTATGCCTCGCTCGGCGTCAGCCGCGAGGTCTATGAATTCGGGCAGAGCGTGCTGGACAGCCTGAAGGCGCGGTTTGAGGGCATCGACGCCGTCGCCGAATACAATCAGGCGAAGGTCATCCGCGCTATGCAGGAGCACCGCGTCGACGCGACCTGCTTCGCCGCGACGACCGGCTATGGCTACGACGACCTTGGCCGCGATAAATTAGAGCGCGTCTACGCCTCCGCCTTCGGCACCGAGGCGGCCCTCGTCCGCCCGCAGATCACCTGCGGCACGCACGCGCTGGCCGTCGCGCTGAGCGCGAATCTGCTGCCCGGCGACGAGCTGCTCAGCCCGAACGGCGCGCCCTATGACACGCTCGAGGAGGTCATCGGCATCCGTGAATCGAAATGCTCGCTGAAGGAATACGGCGTTTCGTACCGGCAGGTCGATCTCCTGCCGGACGGCACATTCGACTTTGAGGGCATCCGCAAGGCAATCAACGAAAAGACAAAGCTCGTCACGATCCAGCGTTCAAAGGGATACGCCACGCGCCCGTCCTTCTCCGTTGCGCAGATCGGCGAGGTCATCGCGTTCTGCAAGCAGTGCAAGCCGGACGTGATCTGCATGGTGGACAACTGCTACGGCGAATTTGTCGAGACGGTCGAGCCGTCGAACGTCGGCGCGGACATGATCGTCGGCAGCCTGATCAAAAACCCCGGCGGCGGCCTGGCCCCGATCGGCGGCTATATCTGCGGCACGGCGGAATGCGTCGAGCGCTGCGCCTATCGGCTCTCCGCGCCCGGACTTGGTCAGGAGGTCGGCGCAAATCTCGGCCTGCTTCCGTCCATGTATCAGGGCTTTTTCCTCGCGCCGAACGTCGTCTCCGGCGCGCTCAAGGGCGCGATCTTCGCGGCGAATCTCTATGAGCGCATGGGCTTCCGCGTCATCCCGAACGGCAGCGAGAGCCGCCACGACATCATTCAGGCCGTCGAGCTTGGCAGCGCCGAGCGGATGCTGGCCTTCTGCCGCGGCATTCAGGCGGCGGCCCCGGTCGACAGCTACGTCACGCCCGTCCCGTGGGCCATGCCGGGCTATGACGCAGAGGTCGTGATGGCGGCGGGCGCGTTTGTGCAGGGCTCTTCCATCGAGCTCTCCGCCGACGGCCCCATCCGCCCGCCCTACGCGGTCTATTTCCAGGGCGGCCTGACGTGGTACCATGCCAAGCTCGGCATTTTGATGAGCGTCCAAAAGCTCGTCGAGGCGGGACTTGCCCAGCTTCCGGCCTGCTGAACGCATTGCATGGGCCGATGCCCGCTGTCTGCCCCTATAAAAACATTCCATATTCCATACAGACATCATTACAGGAGAAAAAAATATTATGTGGTTCTGGTTCGCAATCATCGCACTCCTCTGCTGGAGCGGTTCCGATCTGTTTTCGAAGATTGGCTGCCGCGACAACGATAAATATGCCCACCTGAAAATGGTCATCGCCGTCGGCGTGGTCATGGGTCTGCACGCCGCGTTTGAGATCTTCGTGCAGGGCACGTCCGTCACGTGGCACATCATCTGGACATACCTCCCCGTCTCGCTGCTCTACATCGTCTCGATGGCGCTCGGTTATGTCGGCCTCCGGTATATCGAGCTTTCCATCTCGTCGCCGATCTGCAATTCCTCCGGCGCGCTCGTCGCTGTGCTCTGCCTGATCACCGGTACGCTCGACGAGAGCATCCAGGGCGGCATGCGCGTCGCCGTCATCGGTGCAGTCGCGCTGGTGTGCATCGGCGTCATCGGCCTCGGCGTGGTCGAATCCCGCGAGGACGACGAGCTCCGTCAGGCCCGTCAGGCGGCCTCCAACTACAAGTACGCGAAATCGTGGCTGGCCATCTGCCTGCCCGTGGCCTACTGCCTGCTCGACGCCGCCGGCACATTTGCCGACTCTCTTGTGCTTGAGCGTCTTTCCACGCAGGCGTTCGACGCCGGGATGTTCGCGACGTTTGACGAGTGCAGCGACTACGCCGCCTCCGCGGCCAACTGCGCCTACGAGCTGACGTTCCTGTTCGCGGCGGTCTGCTGCTTCATCTATGTCGTGCTGATCCGCCGGCAAAAGCTCGTGCCCAAGCAGGAGGGGCCGAAATACCTCGGTGCCATCTTCGAAACGGCTGGCCAGTTCGCCTACATCTTCGCCCTCGCCGACACGGCGCACGTCGCCATCGCCGCGCCGATCATCTCGGCCTACTGCGTGGCCTCCGTCGTCTGGAGCCGCATCTTCCTGAAGGAAAAGCTCTCGTGGAAGCATTACGCGATGATCGCATTGGTCGTGGTTGGAATCGTGATGCTCGGCATCTTCGATATTTGAGATCAAAGTTTCAGCGGCTCCGGGCTTTCGCCCGGAGCCGCTTGACGTTTCCCGCGTTTTTCGCTACACTGAGAAAAAACGCTGAAAGGAGTTTTTACAATGAAAGTATTTCTGGTGAACGGCAGTCCGCACCAGCACGGCTGCACCGACCGCGCGCTGCGCGAGGTCGCCTCTGCGCTGGAACAGGGCGGGATCGAAACCGAGATCTTCTGGATCGGGAACCAACCCATCGGCGGCTGCATCGGCTGCGGCGCGTGCGCAAAGCTGGGCCGCTGCGCCTTCGACGGCGTCGTGAACGAATTTGCCGAAAAACTCGGTGAGGCAGACGGATTTGTCTTCGGCTCACCGGTGCACTACGCGGCGGCCTCCGGCAATATGACCAGTTTCCTCGACCGGCTGTTCTATTCCGTCGGCGGAAAACTGGTTGGCAAACCGGCGGCGGTGGTCGTCTCGGCGCGCCGCGGCGGCACAACTGCGGCCTATGAGCAGCTGCTCAAATACCCCGGCATCTGTCAAATGCCCATCATCTCCTCCTGCTACTGGAACATGGTGCATGGCTCGTGCGCAGAGGAGGTCGAGCAGGATCTGGAGGGGCTGCGCACCATGCGCGTCCTCGGCCACAACATGGCCTATTTCCTGCACTGTCTCGCGGCGGGCCGCGCGGCTGGCGTCCCGCTCCCGCCCGAAGAGCCGCCCGCGCGCACCAACTTCATCCGCTAAAAAGTCTACCCGTCTTACGATTTTCCGCCGCACCATGTAGGGGCCGGAAGTGCCGCAGACGCGATAGGATCCCCCAAAACGCAGCAAACCGCGCGGCTC